>Ga0058701_10001951_pt1 | contig 15221 bp, 6 predicted proteins | sample AgamicOrMae_FD_97039 | JGI IMG/M metagenome (GOLD analysis project Ga0058701, IMG submission 97039) | Agave microbial communities from Guanajuato, Mexico - Or.Ma.e | ecosystem: Host-associated > Plants > Phyllosphere > Phylloplane/Leaf | place: Guanajuato, Mexico | collected 2012-06-04
CTTTCAGGGGCCTAAATGACAAAATGGCGGCCATTACGGCTAAACCACGTGACCAATCGAGTCAAAAACGCCAGAAATCGGTTCCTCAGGCCAAATTTAGTCGGAAGGGATACTTTTCACGCCAAAAATGTCTCACTTGGAATTTTAACAAATTTTAACGCTGTTTTGAACAAAAGGGGGTGGGTACCGCCCCCTAGGGGATGAAAATATGGGTGCTGCGGGTCAAATCGCTCAGAATGGTCCAGAGAACAACCGTGCCAAGTGGCATCTTTCTAACACAAATTACCGTTTTTTTTATGTGTACTGCCTCGACTATCATATATCCTGCAAAGTTTTTGGGTTTCGAGAAAAATCAGGGTTTTGTTTTGCAAAGAATCAGGTTTTTAGACCAAGTCGTCATAGATCGGGCCCCAGGAAACATATTGTGTATGATTATTCGTGCTTTTCTCTGCCATTTTAATGACCTTAACAGCTTACACTTACAAAATTACATTTAAAAAGTATTTTTTGAAAAAAGCGAAAAAATCGATTTTTCACCCATTTTTTCAATATTTGACGTCAACTCGGCAGCAGAAGTGGTTGTCCGATCAAGGTGAAATTTTTTGTACGTTATATTAAGACCATTTGGCCAAAAATAAGCACTAGCCGTAACCGAAATTCAAAAAAAGTTTTTTTCGATACCCTCTAAATAGGTATGGTCTGCATTATTGCTATAGGCGTTCGGAACTGCCGTTTCCGTCAGAACTTCCCACGGAACTTCCCTTCGCTAACTTTCCTTCCTTTTTTCGCGGCAGTTCCTTCGCTGAGAAAAGAAGAGGCGTAAATTAAAACTTTCTGAGTACATAGACAATCATTTTATAATACAACAAGTCTCTCATACATTAACAAAACTTTTCTCTCTGTTTTATACATTGTAAAATTCAAAGTCGGAATTTTCCATCTCTTTTGTCCTAGTGTGCATCTTACTTCATGTCATCGACGTACCGTAACCGACGTAACCGCTTAGGTTAGGTTAAGTTAACCTGCGCTAGGTATACCATAGGTAGGTCACGTGCCTTGTCCTTCGCTACGCTTTGCTCAAATTTTTGAAGCAATGTGCGAAACTTTTATAAAATCTTTTTGTAGCTCCCGATGGTAGAATTCCGGAACTTTTCTCTGTGGTTTCCTATTTAGTCGAGCTCTTTTTTGCGTTTATTACTTAACAAAGACGAGGCGGCAATGTTCCGCCAGCGCTCCATAAACCTGACGTCTGATGGCGTGGCGTCAGCGTGTTGCCGGATGTATCGAACCGCTACCTCCATCGCTCGTGTGGCCGCAATATTCGTGACAGGGGACTCGTCTGTGACGTCACTCCCAAATGCAACAGCTGTCTCCGACTCGTCAGCTGATTCTAGGTCCGCCGTTACCCAACCCGATGCGTCCTCTGCAACACAGTCCCTCGGCACTTCTTTGACTAAATGTAAAATTTCAACAGGCACGTCCGCAAACTTATCTTCCCCAGAGTTCGGTTCAGCTACTCTGAATCGCTTCACAGCAGCTACGAGCTGCTTTTTAAACCGTTCCCGCCACTCGTCCTCTCTATCTGGCTGCGGGTGCTTGCGTTTCTTGCGGCCAGGAAAAGTGTGGTTACGTTCGCCGAAACACGCTAAGCTAGGCTGAAAATCGGGTGTACACGAATCTTGCTGTTTTAACTCATCCCCTGTTTCGAAGGCGGAACACAAGTAGCTCGTCAGGAACCCTGTCGTATCTGCCCATAGATTGTGTTTATCGGCCTGATCAGCTGACCGATCAGCTGTCATCGAATGCAGGCGAATTCCGTGCCGCTTTTTCCAGCGGTCTAGCCACCCATTACTCGCGGCGAAATTGTTTTCCCCCTGTAGGAGTCCGTTCAGCTGTAGGGCCTTCTCTTGTAACACAGGACCAGAGATGTGGGCCCCTTTCTCTATTTCTTCCATGTACCATATGTATAGAGCTTCGTCCACTTTGTCGAACGGTGATTTCTTGGACGTGTGCCTCCGTTGTAACGTTTCCATCGACGTGGTATTGGAAAATCTCTCGAGTTTCAGACGGTTTTTCTTCCAGTCGCTGATAGTTGCACGGCCGACACTAAATTCTAGAGCTAACTTAGACGCACTTTCCCCGTTGTCAATTCGATGAAGCACCTCCAACTTTTCGCGCAGGGAACACGAGCTGTGTTTGCGCTGTTTCCGTTCCACGCTTTCCGACATTACGTGTCGTATTTTTTAAGGTTATGTTAAAGTGCGGACAGTTGTCGAGGAAGCGCTGTGTGTATTGCTTGCCCGGTGCTTTCTGCGCCACTGGCAGGCAAAACAAATGCCGGGAGGGGAAGGCGGGAGTGGGGAAAGGTGATTTAAATGGCTGTTCGTTTCATCGATCTGCCCCCCTCCACGCTGTTCCAACCATTCGTCGCTCCGAGCGGCGCGAGAATTCAATTTGTGCGCTTCGAAGGAAAACCCGACCGCCCCGTAGATAAGTTTCTCAGCTTTATCTGTTTAATTTGCTTCTATTCACATTTGTTTTGGATGAGAAATTCCACATGCTTCTGGAGGTAATTCCTAAAGTATTATTTTGTCGTTTAAGGTATGTCCTTGCGGAGCTGGGATACCCGGAGAAGGAGGACAATGTAAGTTGGTGTTGCTTTCTTGCAATTTCATTCGGGGGGCATTCGATAGCGCCAAAAACTATAAGCGCCAACGCCGCAAGCGCCAGTCCGTAACCGCCAAACGAGAAAAGTCGCAAACGCTAAAATTCGTATAGGCTAGGCCAATTTAGGTTAGGTTAGGTTAAGTTAGGTAAGGTTAGTATTGGGATGAAGACCTTTGGCGTTTGCGACTTTTCTCGTTTGACGGTTACGGATTGGCGCTTGCGGCGTTGGCGCTTGCGGTTTTTGGCGCTTATGACAGCTACCCATTTCATTCTAGCTTAAATCTCTGGTTGTAGAGAGAGAGGATAAAGAATAGCAAGAGGTTCCCAGGTTTGAACTGACTGATAAAAAAGGAAAATAGATTAATTGAAAAATATCTCGCGGAACATCCTGATTTCCACCTTCCGGGACAATGAAGAGTCTCCCTTTGGAATAATTAACGTTAATTTTTCAGCTTCCCAGAAACTTTGCCACTACAATGCTGAGCCAGGGCTTAATCGACGCCTGGGACTATTACGGAGTTTCCGAGTAAGAATTTTTTCATTCAATGTTATTAAAACTAACCGAACTCCTCCTTATTATTTCTTTCGTCTGTCGCAGTTCCGTCATCTTGTTCGTCATCGAGGAAATCAATTGCAATATTTGCGATCAGCGATTCTTAGAGTTCGAAATCCGGAAGCTTAATCGGCAACTTCGAGTAATCCGGAAAACTTTCAAGCAGCTCCGCGCAGAGGCGAAGATGGTCGGCAGCGAAAAGCGCTTATTAGTGTAAGTATCGCATCGTTGAGTGCTCCAAAGTTTGATCTCTGATTCTGGTTATTACATCAGAGAACGCGTAGGATTTTCCGTAAACTGTAGTATACCATGGCTGCCATACAAATGAGGCAGTTTTTAACATAATCGGAGGGCTACCAGTGAATCAATTTTTTTGTAACTTAAAACAATTTCCATCACTTTTCCGTAAGGTTTGTCCCTTTTTTCTCAATATTTTGAAGATTCTTCTTTGAGAACCCCATTCGTTTAGATATTGTTTTTGCGCGGACGGATGACCCTGTAATATGATCGCTTATTCGCGGCCTGCTCTCGCGCAGAAGAGCATTGTACGTTGCGCCTTTCCCACCAATCACCCGGCCGCGAATTGCACCCTCTCCCGGTCGGTTTAAAATTGACAAATTGAGCAGCAGACATCGGTTCTGACCATTTTTAGTTTCCCTCAACCAGATCCAATCTTGGGAATAAAGATTCCTAAAAAATAATTTCGGGCCAAAAAATTGGAAAAAAAACAACCTAGGGGGTACCCCTTCTTTTTTTTAAAAAAAATTTGAGCCAAATTTTTTTTTGTTGAATTTTCAACGTTTGATTGTTGGAATTGTTTAGGGGATGTTTACCGTCGCCGGTTACTCATTTCGTCGATTTATCGCGTCAAAAAGTGGAATGTTAAATGTGCGCCATTCCCTCTAACCTCCCGGCCGCGATTTGCCCCCTCTCCCAGTCCGCTTAAAATCGGCAAATTGAGCAACAGGCATCGGTTCTAACCGTTTTTAGTGTCCTTCTATCAGATCCAATCCTCAAAACATAAAAATCTCGAAAAAAAATCGGACCAAAAAGTTGAAAAAACTTAGGGGTACCCCTTGCCTTTTTTCAAATTTTCAGTCGAAATTTTGTTGTTGAATTTTTAACTTTTGATGGTTTGGATTGTTTAAGGTAACTAATAATTGCTTTCACCAACGACTGTTGCCTGCTTACTTCATATATCACTCCTAAATTCGAATTTAAAATCCTTACCGCAGAATAGTCCGAGCATATGATTGAGCCTTGCTCGCGGTCCCATTATTTTTCGTAGCGTTTTTATTTTATTTTTTTTATTTTTTCATTTCTCTAATTAAGTAACGCGTGCTTTTTCAGTGGAAACAACGAGGTGGCCGTGGTTTACTTCCGAACCGGATACTCTCCAAGCGACTATGACGGAGAAAAGGATTGGGAAGTGCGCTATCTTCTTGAACGAACCCGAGCGATTAAATGTCCAAGTGTGCAGTACCAGCTCGCTGGAACCAAGAAGGTAGGCCGCCATTCATTCGTGAAAACTTCTCCTTTCCAGGGAAAGAAGTTCTAAATTATCATTTACTTGCAGGTACAGCAGGCCTTAGCGCTTCCGGGAGTTCTCGACAAACTTTTAAACGATCCGGCAAAAGTGGAAGCCGTGAGAGAGACCTTTGCTGGATTGTATTCTCTGGATATGGTAAGTTGTATTTCGGGTAGGCAACACTCATTGCACGAACGCCAGTTTTGCTGCTGATGGTTCAAGAAACGTCTCCAAGGCTTTTATGGATTGTAGAATTTCGTGAGCTTTTCTGATGAGTTCGTCGAATAGTACGTACGTTGTGTCGTTTCAGATATGGGACAATTTCAATGACTGATGTTGTGCAGTTGCTGCAAATAGCGTTAACCTAACCTTCAACTTTTCCTATCAAGGTGTCACAAGAAACTACGATTAAATATTAAAACTCCACAGTTTTCTTAAACTGAGCCATCATTTAGACCGCTATTCACTTACGCCAGTAAATCTCTCGGTGCTAGGTGTCTTAACCCTTTACCGCCCAGCGACACCGTTTACAAACTGCAATATATACCTCGCAATTTCTTAAGCAGAACCCTAAGGAAGTTATTCAAGAGTTGAACTCCCATGTTTCAGTGCAAAAACACATTCAATGAAAGCTCCAGAATTGAACCATAACCTATCAGTGCTTACTCTTTTATTTTGTGCTTGAAAGTATTCTAATGATTGCCTATGAGGGGAGCTATTCTTGTCAACCCGAATCTCCGTGAAATAATGACCTTTAAAAATCGCGTTATAGGGAAATTTCACCTGAATTACTTTGATTAATCCGACTTTTTTGGCAGGACGAGGCAGGGGACCGCGCAGTGGAAATGGCGTTGACGAATCCGGACCGATTTGTCATGAAGCCGCAAAGAGAGGGCGGTGGAAACAATCTCTACGACACTGACATCAAGACGGAGCTCGAACGGATCAAAGATTCGGAGGAGAGGGAAGCGTGGATACTTATGGACCGCATCATACCGCCAGTCCAGCAGAATTACATGGTCAGACCCCTCCAGGATGGTCCACTAACTCCCGTGGAGGTTGTCAGCGAGCTTGGAGTCTATGGCGTCATCATCGGGTAAGCTGTGCCCCTTAAATTTTTCATAACGCGTTCTTGCACAGAACAATTCCTATCCCACCATATTTTCCAAAGATCCTTCGTCAATTTCGTTTGGCGGCATTAAAAATGAGGTTTTCTTTGCTTAATTTTTTCTTAAAATTGACTGTAAAATTATAAAGTTGATATTTTTCCGCTCTACTCATGCAAAATGGCTTCTTATGGCTGCTTTTCAATCTTAAAAAGCGCAGAAGAGTTAGATTTTTAGCGGTATGATACTTATGCCGTTGAAACAAGCAAGTCTGTCCCTCTTACGCTGCATATTTTGTTGCGTTTTGAGGTGAAAGCATACATTAAAAGATTATTAAACGGTGTATGAAACTGCTGATCTATAAGCTATGGTTTCTCTCATTTTTTTGGCAAGAAGAATGAAAAAAGGTTTTATGTAAGAAAAAGGAAATCGTAGCAAAGCAGCACTGAAATTTATCTTTTCCTTGAATTGTTCTTTATCTTGAAGTTCATTAAAATGATTAAGGAACTACTCGTTTTTCAAATCGCAACAACCATGTGATAGAAGTATTCAAAATTTTCATTCTTTTAAACTAATTTTCGAAACTGATGTTTTCCGATTCAATCCCGTTAAGCTGCTCCTGTCGAAGACTATTATTTTTTGAATTTTGACCAAGGTTACCATGAATAGTTATTGCACACAAGAATTTTTCGTCGCAACTAATTAAGGTTTTTGTCTGTTTACAGAGATGAGAATGAAATTTTCATCAATAGTCAAGCAGGACACATGCTGAGAAGTAAACTTGTCAGCTCGAACGAGGCGGGGGTTATGTCAGGGTGCGGTGCATTGGATAGCCCTTACCTCTGCTGAAATGGAACTTCTGAAGTGCCATTACCTTCAATTATATCGTGTGATCCCACTTCTATCTACACCGTCCTCTTTGTCACACATTCCTTACTTTCTATGCACTTCTGTGACTTTTGTTGCAGCTTTACGGAGAGGTCCTTAAAGGACAATCATCTTGGTTTCGACTTAAGTTTTCTTTTCAGTATTTTAGTGGGCTGTATGTCTTAACTCTTTTCTTTGCTTTATGTTAGGTAACCTTTATCTCACCAGTTGAGCTACGTGCAAGCACCAGTAAAACTTTGCTGGTAGAAAAACTCCAAACTGTTATTGGTTTGTTGTTTGTAGTCCAAAGATTTGAGTATTAATTAGTTTAAGTTCTTAGTTCACTTCCTGAAATTTCCTCTGTTAAAAATTTCTTGTTTATGAAGTGTATAAATACTGTTTCTACGTAATTTCCGTTTACGTGATTAAAATTGAGGTATGCATTTGAATATAAAAAGAAAAGACATATTGAGGTATGCATTTGAATATAAAAAGAAAAGACAGAGCTCAGGGTACAAAAAAAGTTACTATTAAAAAAACTTGTTGATCGTTTTTCTTCATGATTCTATACTTATTGCTGAGCTTATGCGCCAAATGAAATGTCTATTACGAGTAAGTGCTAAAACCTTAAAAGACCTAAATTGTTGATATGACATGAAACTATGTCTTAATGGTACTAACATTGCGTCAATATGTTTAATACCCTAGTCGCTTAGAACTTTTTGTACCGAACCGCAACGAAACAACTGTTATTTGTGAAAAGCACTTTAATTCGTGTACATGGTGCCTAATTTTCAGCGGAAATGTTTGTAGAGAAGGTTGAGTTTTTGGTGCGCTTCAAAAGCGGTCATGTTTGAATGCTTTATTATAATGTTGAGGTACGAAAAGTGCTTGCCTTATTCATTTAAATCCTTAATAAGGAGTTGTTAAAGGTTTATAGTGGTAACGTATGACGTTGTTGTTATCCTTGATATATATATATATATATATAGTTACTGTCAGTTAAAGTACTGTGTGTGTTTTTCAGTGGGAATTCCGGAGGGTACAAATTAAAAGTTTTGTTCAAAGGAAGAGAGGCGATAGTTTTTATTTTATAAGAGTTCAACTTAATTCCTATTTATTGTTCAAAACAACTTGTGACTTCTCTTTTTTTACCTTTTTTTTAAAAAAAAAAATTTGCGTAAGTCATTCGGTTTAGTGAGGCGGGTTCCTACAAGTAATACTATTAACAATGACAACTATACCCGAGACATTTCAAAGATTTTTGTTTGGACATGAGGAACTAATAATTTTCTGTTTTAGCGAAATTAGTGAAAGTCATTGGAATCAATGTCCTCATCTAGTTTGAGGACAGAAAGACTAGAGCAAAACGTGAAGACGAAGTTTCATAAACTGCGAACGAAGTGTGATATCTTTGTTTATCAAAAGAATCAGAAAGGCCAGAATACTTTGTACAGAGTATATTTTATCGAATACTGGCATATCGAAGATTGTCAACAAGACAGAACGGTGATTTTTTTAATGTTACAGAAAACAAAAGCCAAGCTTTCATAAGACAGCGCAACACACCCGTTGTTAATGTCCGGAGTCCTTTTATTCGCAACAGCGGACTGAACCATAAATAACCGAAGGCTTAACCATAAATAGAAGTAAGCTAAACCATACACTAGGTCGATCACATTTTACACATTGAAAGTAGAGTTCAGCAAACGCTTTCAAATTGTGAAATAAGTTCATCTGCACGGTATACAAATACCGTTCCACCTTTTTAGCCTTGTCTTTTAAACCTAACCTTAATAATTTATTAAAACTAGTTAAATGGCATCTTGATGAACATGTTCCGTCAGAAAAAGATATGGCAAAAACGGTTTAAAACACATGTTTGTAAACTGTTTCAAAGTCTGTCTTTAAACTAAGCGCCTGCACCTGTTTAAAACAGATTTATTTTCTATGGGGTCGGTATTACTGGATGATGGTGAAGGATGATAAGGCACTCGGGTTAATACGATACAGTAATGGCCATTTCGGAATGGCAAGGATTGAGCTTTCCAGGAAAATCTTTTTCCTGTTACGACGAGCCGCCTGCAGCAAGTCTCTTCACTGGGATTTTTTTTTCGAATTTTCCTCGTCGGAAAATTCACTTACATTCAGCATCCCAATCCGTAATTATCATATTTGATGTAAGTAATATAAAACGGTCCAGCGGGCAAAGTGTACCACAGTCCGGTATCGTTAGGGGGTATGGGTCATGCCAAGTTGAATTTCTCAGGAACAACTGTAAACAAGAAAAATATTTGTTAGAAATGGTCGCCAATGAAATGAATATTACGATTCCGTCACGTAATTCTAAGCTGTAAAAAACTAAGACTAACTTTGGAGTAAGTTGTTATCAAGTCCTGTGTAAACAAATCCAGGAATGTTTCCCAGGAATTTTGAATTTTTGCGCGTTTGGTCGGACATTGGCGACACAACGTACGCACGCCTTTCGACATGGCGGTGGATGAGATATACAGTTTAAACTGCCCACTTTGCTTGAATTTATAACTCAAGTTCTTGAAAAATATATATAGCGTAACGGTACTCTTTCGGTCTTTCTCGATCGGATAGCAATGTTAGGACCAGCCAGATTTGCGTGCATAAACGTCCACCGCCTTGTAAGAAGATGCACGGTGTATTAAGCGCTCCCCGGCTGGTCATCTCTCACAAACAGTTTTTCAGGTCTTTAATAAACAGGATAGAGTTAGATGTTTGCGTGGTTGGACGTATTTGCTCGCGAAATTCGTCAAAAGTTATTTTTTATGTAGAAACAATGAACAAAAAGCGGTGCATTGTGTCACTTCCAGTTTCTGAAATTCCGTTGGTGCCATTTGACCCATAACGGTAAAGTGTCAAAACCACCTATTTGTTATATGTGCTAATCAAAGGAAAGATTGGGCTCACAAAGTTGCTCGCTGTGCAAAGTCTACGTAACTGACGTATTTTTGTCTGCCGTTTGGTTCTTTTTATTTCAGCGATATCATTACTAGATGTTTTACTTTGCGTTCGGAGCATCATAGCATGCTTTTATTTTGTGATCAAACTTCAGCTACCAGACTTTGGTTTTATACAGTACCTGTACACCTATTTCTAGGTCATATTTTGTTCGTAGTGACTATTCACACGCTTCCCTATTTAAAACGTATCAGGTTTGTTTCGGTGCGTTTAAGTCACCTCACATTTAAAATGCATTAGTTTGGTTTCCTTGCGTTCAAGTCTCCCTTTGTATTAACATAGGCGTGCGAATAGAACTGATTGTTTGGGCTTAGCTACGCTCTTATTTGGCACCTTATCGGATTTGATTTTGGTTAATCTTGGGGCGACGATTTGAAATAAGGGAGTTTCGCAAATCCATAAAATGTGACAGGGCCAAACAAAGTAGGCAGTCCTAAGCGATGAATCACTATGTCACCTCTGAAGCCGATAATGTGTCATATTTTTCTTTGTAAACATTCATTCTCGTTTCACTCGTCTGGTATTTTGACACTTTAAATCGGTCTTTGTGACCTAAAACTGACGTAGAGATGGGAGTTGTGACCCACTTTACTTGGCTAGTCTTAATAGACCACCGCCTGTAACGGATACATCTTCGCGCCCTGTGACAGCAGCCACGTGACCGCAAACGACCAATCCGGACGCGTCATTCAGTCAAGTGTAACGTATCAGCAGCTTCGTTACACCATACTTAGGTTAGAGACCGCTGATTGGCTACAGCTGACTGTAGGTACAGGCCCGGATTGGCCGCTTGCAGTCACGTGTCTACAGTTTCTATCCTCAAGCTTTTTTCGTGGACTTACCTTGACTCCGTATTGGTGGAGGTTATCCAGAGACCCTGTGTGTGTGAGGTGATGGATATCAGTGCTATCCATGACCTTGATGGAATCAGGAACAGCGTCTTTCCTGTCAGCACGGGGTATCCTATGCAGCTCCATTAGGACCATAGTGCCATAAGGCGGAACCATGTAGTTGTAGACTCCCAGGGTTAAGAGAAGGGCAGAGATGTTGTTGTCGTGGGCTGAGTAAAGGACAAGTTTCCTTCCTCTTGGCGTCAGAGTACCGCTAGCGGCAGCAATGTTGTTCGTAATTATTTCGCGCAGTAAAACGCCTGGAAATAACGAGAAATCAGTGATCAGCGTCTGGAAACCTAACCTGTACATTTGTGAGCTTGAATCGTACACATTTTCACCTCGCATCAACCGAGGAATAAGGCACGGGAACATAGCTTAACCTAACCTACGCGGCTGTGGATAGTTTTTTTCGCAATGAAGTAAAATATTGAATTAGAAATGTGCAGTGGGTCACAAAAAACATGACACTTGCTCCCATAAGAAATGGAAACAGGGGTCATGACTTTTGTGGCTCACTGTACAGGAAAGGTAAGATACTCTCGGGGAACACCTAAGAAGGAGTGAAACAAGTCTTACCTGATCGTAGACGTTGGAGCTTTTCGTTGTAAGCGTCTAGTCCGAAAAACCATACGACAAATGGCTCGATGCGTTGAGGGAAGACAGTATTAGCCCATTCGGGTAGCTCCAAACCGAATTCTTTCTGTTGGAAAAATGAGACAAAAATTATGAAAATCGCCTCTTAGAAAGTTAAAGGTTTACCCACTACCGCCCAGCTATGCCGTTCGGCAACAGAAAAATTTATTTTAGAGGATCTTTTCAGTTCAGTATTGTTACAATTTAAAAAATATCACCCCTCTGGAAACCTGAAATTTAATTATTCAGGCATTTTCCAAAGCTGAAAACTGCGTATTTTAATGGAAAAAATCCTTTCAATTTCTCTTAAGCTGAATTTCACTACAAATATTTTGGGTTGTTATGGGTTAACCTGAAATATTTGTGTATTTTGATGTAAGGAAATTTAAAATCAGTCAGACAACTTTCCTTGTTTCGACAGTTGAACATTTAAGTCTCCTCTGAATTTATTATTATATTTTCTTTTAAATACCGGAATATAAATTTTATTATCTCCGAGACTTGAGCTTCGATTTCTAACTGGTAGATGGTGTTTCATGTCAGTTCTTTACTTACTTGTCCAAGGAGAGCTTGATAGATATCGTATCCTTGCGAAGGGTACTTGACATCCATGCCGGTATGGAAGCTGAGGTACGCTCGCAGTTCGGCGAATGAGTCGAGAAGTTCGCGAACTTTCGGAGAGTTCAGCATGGCTTGGAACTCGCGATCATAAGCAGGGCAGGGAGCGTCCCATACATATAAAAGCTGCAACATTTCCATGAACTCATGACTCTCTTAACCCATCACAGCCCAAAGTATTTGGAGTGAAATTAAGCTAAAGAGAAATTGAGAGGATTTTTTTCCATTAAATTATGCAATTTTAAGCTTTTAAAAATGCCTAAATAATCAAATTTCTGGTTTCCAGAGGGGTGATATTATTTAAATTGTGACAATACTGAACTGAAAAGATCCTCTAAAATAAATTTTTCTGTTGCCGAACGGCATCGCTGGGCGGTGGTGGGTTAAATGCGGTTTCCCTCGATATGTAGGAAGTTCGACAGTGAAACTGTTCGACAATGTCGTCGGTGACCTGCTCACCGACCTAACGAACACTTGAGTATTAACTTACATTGTCCTCCCTCTTGGGTATGACCTCCAAGGCGACGGGGTTCCACATGCTGCCCAAGCCGTTGCCCCATCGGTCAGGTGCCGCGGGCGGCCAGAGGCCAGCGGATACCAGGGAAGCGCTGTTCTTGGTCCGAGGGGTGTCCGTCGACTTGACCAGCATCACCTCTGAGTCGAGGATGTCCCCGAGGAACTTGCCGTAGCGTCGTCGCAGAAACTGCCCGTTCTCGTATTCGATCACTTTTCCTCCCTTGAAAAGAAAGCAAAAATCAGATATTTGTAGGAGATGCAGTTACAAAAAACGCCCATAAAATAACCTTACACATTTAAAAACTAATCAAAACTAACTTAACCAAGCGTAATCTGACTTGTGCAGATCTAATCTAACTTAACCAAATTATAACTAAACTACTATAACCATTATTCGCGCCATTATTGAGAAATTCTGGTAAAGTCGTGTTTAGTAGATCTTCCTTGTCGCAGAATATCTTATCCTACTTGTTTTAGGGATATTTATTAATGACTTATGAAAAATGATATCCGATGTTCAAAATCTAAAAATTAAAATAAGATGAAGTTTTTCTGATTTTTTTTAAATTTAAACAACCACGATATCCCCCCCCCTCTTAAAAAATAAGTAATGCAAATTCTTTATTATAAAATAAAAATAAAAAAGTTCTGGGAGAGAACATTCTAAACAAATTTTTCATTCACCTTGGTAAGCTGACCCCATCCTGTAGGATAAAATGAAAAATTCTCATAGCGATCCGTAGGAAAGGTTGGCTTGTCAGGCGTTCTGTTCCCATGCCGGAACATCTGGAAATAAAATAATCTCTTTAGATTTCCCCGTAATACACATCTTTCAAAACAGAGCGCATTATGAGAAGCATCTATAAAAGACTTCGCTTTTCTACCAGGAATAAGAGATCTCTGTACCAATTTAGTACATCTGAAATGATATCAGGTCAGTCCGGGTCACTTAAAAATTAACGGAAAATTTTCAAACTGGGATTCGTTCATTTCATATTCTTAAAGCGTGCATAATCAAATGCGGGATTCACTCAATTATTTTTTCTTCTTCTCTGGATTGATCTATTCCGGCGGGAGCTGGTATGCTCTGGTTTGAGATGCTGTAACGATTGCTCCGTAAGTGTCATCTTCAAATCTAACTGAATTGTTATATAAGTGATACCGCCTGTTTTCTTTTTCTTTTTTTGCGATTTCGGTCCAATTTACGAGAAAGCCCTGCTTTAAGTCCCAGTGTAACCTTACTTCGGGGGCATTCGATAGCGCCAAAAACCATAAGCGCCAACGCCGCAAGCGCCAGTCCGTAACCGCCAAACGAGAAAAGTCGCAAACGCCAAAGTTCGTATATGTTAGGTTAGGTCAAGTTAGGTTAGGCTAAGTTAGGTTAAGTTAGGTTAGGTAAGGTAAGGTTAGTATTGCGGTTAAGACCTTTGGCGTTTGCGACTTTTCTCGTTTGGCGGTTACGGATTGGCACTTGCGGCGTTGGTGCTTGTGGTTGTTGGCGCTTATGACAGCTACCCACCTTACTTAACATCTGACCTCACTTAAATTTACTAAATACTGGGTTTATGTTTAACGTAAGCTTCATAAGTATGTAGCATGGAATTTCACTATTGACAAGATGAGGAAGACAGGTATCACGATGTTTCCATTAAAAGTAATAATAAACCTTTGCGTGCGTTAAGTAATGATAAACGCGGTGTACCCAACGTCACCCATATCCTACCTGATCCCAGCACAAGTTGACGTAACCTTTAATTAACCTGAACGAAGGTAAACGACGCGAATGTGCTATCTTTGAAGATATCACTTACATTTAAAGAACACGCAAAAGATTATCATTGTAAATAGTCTGCTATTTTAATTTATATCATTTCAGTCCGTTATTTTTCTTATCGTAGCGTAACTTGAGTAAGAGCTATTCCCATTCAACTTTGATGCTGTAATCAGACGCTGATTTCCTTAACTACCACCTGACCTTGCTCACGCTAATTATTCAGGCAACCACAGGTAGATTTTTTTTTATTTCTAGAACGTATTTTTAATTTACATTTTTGAGCACTTTGTTATTGTGTTATTTGGCTTTTCATTGAATTTCAACAGCAATGCTGGTATTTGTTAACGTTTCCTTAAAGTATATCTCCCTTTGCTGATGAAACCCAGAAAAGATGAATCACTGTGTCAAACACAAGCAAACGTCTTCCCTCCGATTTCACTGGACATGAATTGGCATCTGCTGTGTTTAGAAATACGACTTTTACAACGGTACAGATAATTACGTAATAAAAAGTGAATACTATTTTTGCGATCGACGTGCTTCAGGCGTTTATACTTAGTTTGACAACGGAAACCCCTAAAAGCTACAGAAGGTATCGGAATGTTGACGAAGTAGTCGAGAAAGTGTGAGTTCGCCCGGAGTCACCACGTGCCCCAAAATACCCGACAAACGACGGAAAAATCGCCAAATTTGAGCGCAAATTACGAATACAATTTTTGCCAAGTAACTAAAGTGTTATTTTCAACGCTGTTGTTTTCTATGATTCATTACCGGAATGTCATATGTAAAAACGCATTTTAAAAGTGTATAATTACTCACGTTTGTTTAGTATGTTTTGTAATATTAGCAGCTTCTTGAAACCCCCTTTCAGTCTCGTGGAGTTCCTTGAAACATTCGGTTCATTCACTGAGAAACCCCTCCAAGGATATCATTTCTGACTACAACAATCCAAAACTCCCTGAACGTTGAAATTCCCTGAGGCTGAAACTTTCTGAGTTTCATTAAAACCCCATCGTGCGACTTCCAGGCCCTTTGATACTCAAAACCTCATTTCAAAAATTTAAAGCTCCTGTAA
>Ga0058701_10001952_pt1 | contig 15213 bp, 18 predicted proteins | sample AgamicOrMae_FD_97039 | JGI IMG/M metagenome (GOLD analysis project Ga0058701, IMG submission 97039) | Agave microbial communities from Guanajuato, Mexico - Or.Ma.e | ecosystem: Host-associated > Plants > Phyllosphere > Phylloplane/Leaf | place: Guanajuato, Mexico | collected 2012-06-04
CCTAAGAAACTTGCCAAACTTTTTACTCCAGTACTTGCTACAGTTTTGAGGTTTAAGATAACGTTCATAATAATTATTAAATTTGAGCAACCGTATCAGATCACTCAAATCTGGTCAATGAGGTTAACGCTTGCATTTGCAAATAACGATAAATGTAGATCCTATAATCTTTTGATGCCAAAACAACTGAATTATCATCCATCAATGCAACATCAAAACATTGTGCGTGTTTGACTTTGCTCTCTAAAGCGCTCATCAAGGATCCATCTTGATTAAAAATAGTTATATTAAAATTATTATGATTATCGGCGACCAATATCTCTCCAGAGTCGTTGATGCAAACGCCAATTGGATAATTAGTTAAGCCTTCGCCGCCGATTTGACGTAAGAAATCACCTTGATAACTAAATACCTTTACACAATGGGCTCTATTATCTGATATGAAGATTTCTTGTTGATCATTGACAACAACCCCATTTGGGAATTCTAAATGCTTAGAGCAGCCAAATTTGTGTAAAACATTGCCCATCTGGTCAAAAATGATAACTCTCATAACTTTGCATTCAACAACAATAATACGGCCCTTATTGTCCACAGTGACACCTCTGGGATGCTGTAATATGTTAGCTCCAAATTTGCGAACAAATTGCCCATATTGGGTGTAAACTTGTATCTGGTGAGTTGGAGAGCGTTCCGTAACAATAATATCTCCAGAACTTCTGACAACAGCAACCCTGTTTGGATACAGTAATTGGCCATCTCGTTTACCGCATTCACCAAATTGGAATTTGAATCTACCTTCATTGTCAAAGATCTGTATACGATGATTATTGGTGTCCGCAACAATAATATCGTTCTGAGCGTTAACAGCAACACCTGAAGGTTCAGTGAATTGTCCTTCCATGACACCAAATTCACCGAATTTACAATGATAGATCATCTTTTGCCTTTTACATTGTGATTTGATCGGTAAAAGTGTGGCTGAACTGATTAATTTAGCTGATAGATCTATCAGTGGATCGGTTGAATTTGGCGATATGCTTCCAGTTAGGGTAGTTCCAAGTGGATGATGATTCAAGCTGGTATTGTGATGATTATTGAAATGATTATGATTATTTGGATGATTGTTGCCGTGAGTATTGGTATAAAAACTGTTCGAACTTAGATTATTAGTGCTGCTGTTGTTGTTGTTGTTGTTGTTGTTGTTGTTGCTGCTGTTATTAATAGAATTGGTATTATTGTGGAGATGATGTTGATGAGAGCCAATAGTTCCGATGGCACCAACTGGATGGTTATGATTCATGAAACCATTGGGCGGTCCAATTGGAGTGGTTGTTGCCGTTGTATTGGTTGTACTGGTTTCGGAGGACGAATCGAACGGATTATGATGATTGTTGTTATTATTGTTATTTGAAACAAAAGAAAAGTCTAAACCACCATTACCACCTAATAAACCTAATTGGTCATCATTTGGTAACATAGAATGTAATAGATCCCTTTCTAACATTGGCTGGAGTGCTGCATCAATACGCCTGTGCTGGCAATGGGCCATCTTTCCCAATAATCTCTCAACAAACTCAACTTGATCCTGGCTCGACCACATCTCAAACTTGCTAACAAAAGACTCGCGTTCGTCTTGTCGTTGCTTCTTATCAACATGTTGTTGTTGCTGCTGCTGTTGCTGTAAGTGTGATTGTTGGTGTTGTTGTTGCTGATGTTGTTGCTGGTGTTGCTGTTGCTGATGCTGTTGTTGTTGTTGCTGTTGTTGTTGTTGTTGTTGTTGGGGGTCCTCCATTTTAGGTTTGGTTTAAAAGAGGTTGATACCGATGTTGGACGAGCGAGATTACGGGCGAGTATGAGAGAAGAGCGGAAAAGTGCGCTGCTTTATACGCGTTTCGAGGTGTTTTGACCACTCTCTGTGGCAGGAGGGCTTGCACGCGCATTGTTGTGTGCATTGAACGTTGGCATGGCGCGCGGTGCGGTAAGCGCGTCCACCGATCTGCGCGACAGTGGCGAGTCCCGAAGGGGAAGATGGAGGGCGAATTGTGGAACAGTGTTGTTTGGAGCGCATTCTGTCGGATTTCACTAGATGCGAGAGCCCGACGGTCGCACGCCCCCATGGCGCGTGTTCGGGCCCATCCGCACACGCACACACTTTTGAACCGACTGCACTCACAGTCGCACTCGCACTAACAGCCGCACACACGCACACACAGACGCACGCACAGGCACACAAACGCACACTCATACGCACACTAGCACGATCGGTTCGCACACACAAGCACACAGACAGGCAGACGGACGAGCGCAGCAAGCAAAAGCGCGCACTCAGACACACGGGCAGACACAACAAAGCAGCCCGGAGCACAAAAGCGGCAGAGTGGCCGCCAGCCAGCCAGGCAGCAAGCAGCAGCCAGCAGCACTCAGCCAGCAGCCAGCAGCCAGCCTCAGCCACACGGCAAACTCGGTAGCCGCTTTGTGTATGGGCCTGGCCCGGGAGATGCTCTGCAAAGGCTCTCTGTGTGTGTTTGTGTGTGTGCAGAATTTGCAGCATTTGCAGCACTCGCGGAACACTAGAGCATCTCACGGCACACAATGGGGCTCCCCCCGGCCGGCCGGCCAGCCGCCAGGCTGATTTGGCGGCCTTGGATTCTATTAATTAGATCTCCAGACTCATGGGCAAATCTCGCTCCCCAAGAGTCGTGTTTGTGTTTACGTCCGAGCCAGAGCCCAAGGGAGAAATCCAATCTCCTGGGTCTTATCAGAACACTCTCCTCAGGCCGACCTGAAGGGGCCAAATTGGTCCAGCCTGTGCACTGGCCTCTGGCGAGCGCAGGTCGCCGCTGGCCGCTCGGCCGACGAGGAGACACTGTGTCAGATTGGTGGGGCGCCCCATTGACTGGGGTCCACGTCGGTGCAACAAGCCCGTGTGGCGTGGGACTCTCTGCGGCTGGAGGTGGGCGCAGTCCGTTTTTCGGCCGGCTAGGCGGCCGTCCTGCTGGGCTGGGTCGGCGTCTGTTCGGCAGCAGAGCTGGAAGGTGGAAGGGAAAGCTGGAGTGGGCGAGATGCGGATGGGCCGAGGGGAAGAACAAAGCCAGTCTGGCCAGTCTGGCCGCGGAAGGCACGGCCACGTATCATTGGGAGCGGCAATAGCGTTCTGCTCGGACAGCCCAATGGCAGACACTCTGCGTGCGTTAGACTGTGTCTGCCGCCAGGCAGACTGTGCGAGTGGCCGACTGGCAGGCTGCAGGAGCACAGGCCCGACTTGCGTCCGACGCAGAGGCGCCCCATGGACGCGAGCGCACCACTGGACCTGTCTGCTGTTCGTCCGCTCGATCGTTCGTTCGTGCGTCCAGCGTGCGTCGTGCGAGCCTTCGTGCGCCCTTTCGTGCGCTCGTGCGTCCATTGTGCACACTGTGCGACTCGGCCGCCTCGTCTAGCCAGCCGGCTGCTCTCCAAGGTGCCACAGAGGAATTCTCTCTCTCTCCTATTTCCCATCCCCGCCGATTTCATCCATCCTCTGGGCCTGCCACAGACAGTCTTCGGCTCGCCTCTGGCCGGCCGGCCGCATGACGAGGGTGCCAATCAAGAGGATTGGCCGGCCGGCGCGCCAGGCGGAGAGGAAAGACTGTCTTTGTTGTTGCGGCTCGCCAGCCGACGCTCGATGGCCGCCGGTGGTTGCATGGCAATCTTGTGCGGGCCAACTGCTGCTCCTCGGCGCTCGTCTCTCGCGCCTTAGCCGCGTCCAGCAGGGCGGCTAAGGTCTGCCGTGGTTGTTGTTGTTCTTTTGGGCACTGGCGAGCCTGCGGTGGTGCTTGTGGTTGTTGTTGCGCTCTGTGGGCTGTCTCTGCTGGGCGCTGTGAACTCGAACTTGAACCCGGCGGGGAAAAGAGGCAAAGGGCCAGAGGCAGACGCAACTGGCTGCTCCTGGTCGCCCATCAGCGTGGCGCTTGCCTCAGCGCTTGCATGAGCTCTTGCATGAGGAGCTCTTGCGGCGGCGCTTGCATCAGCAGGCAGGCACGCTCGCTCGCTCGCTTGGGGCTGCCAGCGAGCACCTGTTGTTCGCCGCGCACACAGTCTCGGCCCGCAGCTCTGCCCTGGCCGAGCGTGGCACTGTGGAGCGCGCAACATCCGCGTCCAAAATTGGACAGCCGCACGGAGGGCAACATGGCGCCACAGGACGACGGGCCAGCTCGCGGGCTTCGGGCTCGCCCATTGCCTCTGCTTCTTTTGCTGCCTCTACTGCCTCCACTTCTGCTGCCTCTGCTTCTGCTCCCCCGGCTGTCCACGTCCTCAGGGCTGCACGCAGACGCGCAAACACCCAGCCAGACTCAGACGGCACGCACTGCTCCGCCCGGCGGAGGCGCGGCCATTGCTCGTCGTGAGCCGCCGGGCTGGCCGCTGGCCTGGCCGGCCGAGACGTCGACCGAGCGAGCAAGTGTGCGTGCGTCTGTCCGTCTGTGTGTGTGTGCAGCCGCCGTGTTGCGGACTGAACTTGTCGGCCGAGAGAGCAGTAAACTTTGGCCAGGCTCGCGGGGTGCTTCCAGGCGGACGGCCGGAATTTTGGGCTTGCAGGAGGGGAATTCTGGGCGAAAAGCCCCAGATGTTAACCTTTTGCCCCGTTTGCGCGCGCAGTGTCTGTGCGCTCTGTTCCACCGTCGGGGCTCACTGCCGGCACAAGCGCCCCATGGAGGCGCAAATTTCGGGGCTCTGCGCCCCAAACGGAGCCACTAACCCTGGTCTGTGGCGGATCGTCTTGGTCAAGGGCGAGTGGCGGCCAGCCACCTGGCGCCCGGGCGGGCCGCCCTGTTGCGCCGCTCGGGGCCATCCGCCACGACGATCAACTGGTGCCTGTGGTGCCGGTGGCCTTGTGTGTGCCTGTCCGTCTGTCCGTCCGTCTGTCTGGGCTGCTGGCTTCGGTGTTGCTGCCTCCCGTCTCGAGGAGCTGGCAGAAGCGCCTCTTGGAAGCCAAGACAGGAGGCGCGGAAACGGTCGCGCCGGCGGGGTCTCTGTGTGTATGGGAGAGCAGTGGATAAGAGTTGCCCATTAGCCACTTGTGTGCTCCTCTCCTGGAAGATTGCACTTTATTTTTCCTGCTCCAGCTCTTCTTCCTCCTGCGAGCTGGCTCTAATCAGAGAGTGCAAAATAGAGGGAAACACAAACTAAGCGAACAAGATTTTCTACTACTCTTCCATCTTGAGCATAGACACAGACAGCCAACCTGGTGAGCTCACCATTCGGCAAGCTTCTAAACTCTAAGAGCTTAGAGCTAAACAGTGGAGGGCCAGCCCACTGTGGAAGCGCCCATTGCGAGAGATTGCAATTGAAGGAGCAGCAACTTGGAGTGAGCCAACAGAGGCCAACCATACAGAGGGAGACAGTCCGAGACAGAGAGCGACCATTTGCCCACCACTTTTGTCCACCAGTCCCACTCGAGCCATTGGAGAGCGCACACCACCACCACCTCAAGAGCCACACAAAGCCCCTCTCACCCAGACAGACAGACAGACAGACAGACGCACACACTTACACACTCGCACACAGTTGCAGCCCACAGCTCAGAGCAAACTCAGCCACACAGACGGACAGACAGTCATTGAGGGCGAAGATCTTGGTGCCAAGCATTGTTGTTTTGGGCAAGCCAGCAGTGCATCTCTTCTCTGGTCAAAGTTGGCCCAGTTGAGCTGAAACAGTGTCAATTGTGCAAATATTTGCCCGCCAAAGTTGCCGCCTTTTTCCCGCTCACTAGAAGTAAACAAGATTGAGCAACAGACGCGCAAGATCATCAGGTAGGTGGCCGGAAGTAGGTGTTCATATTTGCAGCAGTTGCGTCTTCTTGTAAACTATTTGTAAAGAAGAGGACTACGAGCTCTATTCTTTGGTGCGAGCGACCCATTTCGAAATAAATCTTACTCGAAATTTATTCCAAAACAATCTAGAATGATCGAAATTCGCAAACACTCCGAGCTAACCAAACACTGTCTCCCCCTCGCTCTCGATCTTTGGCCCCAACTAGCCAAGCTTAGCCAGGCCCAAACGCAGCGCCAAGCTCCCTCGAGCCCCACTTGAGATTCCCACCTCTCGCCAAGAGACCGAAAGCGCCAGAAAGATGATCGTGCCCGCCGTGTCGCTGGCCCTGCTGCTGCTCGCCCACTCGGCGGGCCACTCGGCCGCCTCCGCCGTCAAGGGACACCCAGCACAAGCGCAGCAGCAATTGCAGCAGCAGCAGCAGCGAGTGGAGCAAACACAGCAGACGCAGCAGCCGCCCGTGAAGTCGCCCAGCGCCCAACTGCTCGACCGGCAGCCCAAATCCGCGGCCCCCGGCCAGCCCATTCTCGAGAGCTCCAAGAAGGTCTACAATGACGAGTCCATCCGCCGCTCCGCCCAGATGCAGCTCGCCGCCGAGCCCGCCCCCAAGTCCGCCGCCCCCGCCCCCTCGGCGCCCATTTCGGCGCCCGTTTCCGCTCCCGCTCCCGCTTCCGCCCCCCTGCCCGCCGTCCAGCCCCAGGCCGCCGCCGCCCTCCAGCCACCAGTCCACAGCCCCGCCCACATGGAGCCCAAGAGCGCCGCCGCACTCGTTCCGCCGGCCGTCCAGGAGGCCGCCCCAGCAGCCCCAGTGGCCCCCGTGGCTCCCGTGGCTCCAGTAGTTCCGGTGGCTCCAGTTGTTCCAGCAGCGCCCGCAGTTCCGCCAGCCCAAGTGGCTCCAGCAGTTCCGGTGGCTCCAGTGGTCGCGGCCGCTCCAGCGGCGCCCAAGCCGCAGGTTGCCGAGCCGCTTCCGGCCCAGAGCGCCCGCTCGGCCGCCGCCCCAGAGGAGCCGTCGCGCGTCATCGTGGAGCAGGTGGTGCCCGCCAAGCAGGCGCCAGTGGTTCCACCAGTCCCGCTGGCTCCAGCCTCGCCGGTGGTCCCAGTTGCTGCAGTCGCCCCAGCAGCTCCAGCAGCTCCAGTGGTTCCGGTGGCCTCGCAAGCTCCAGTGGTTCCACCAGTTCCGGTGGCTCCACAAGCTCCAGTAGTCCCACAAGCTCCGGTTGTTGCACAAGTTCCGGTTGCTCAGGCGGCACCAGTGGCGCCGGAGAAGGACTCGCCGCTGGAGGCGAAGAAGGACGAGCCTCAGGCCGAGCCGGCGCCCATCGAGCTGCCGGCGCCCGATCCGGGCCTGGTGCTCTCTGAGCCAATCGACAGCACGACCAAGCTGCTGATCGACCTGGACGAGCACGTGCAGAAGTTCCTGCCCGCCGAGGACAAGCAGGAGCCGGTGGCGCCCGCCAAGGACCAGGTGCTGGTCAGCGGAGTGGACTACTCGCCGGCGGGGCCCGCCGAACAGGTGCCCAGCGGCAAGTCGGGCGTCCCGCTGGCGCCCTACTCCTCGTCTGGCGTGGCCGCCGACCAGGTGGAGCCCATCGTGCCCCCCTTGCCGCAGGCCATCGACAAGGTGGAGAAGGCCGCCGCCGCGGCCCAGGGCCAAGCGGCGCCTCCCGCGCCCCAAACACCTCAGGCCAACACCAGACAAGCCTCCTCGGGCAACCACCAGAACCAGAACCAGCAGCAGGTGATCACCCAGCTGCTCGATCAGCTGGACACTCTGCAAAACCGCATCCAGGACACCATCAACCAGCTGGTGGCTCGGCGGCGCTACGTCATGAGCGCCCTCCTCAGACCCATGGGCACCTATGTGCGCCGAGTGCGCACCAATCTGGAAAGGCTGCAGAACCGCGTGAACCAGTTGCAGGCCGCAGCCCAGTCGGTGGGAGGCAACCAGAATGGCCAGCGACCAGGTGGCTTTGTGGACGCGGCCGCGATCGAGACCATCAGGAGGCGCATCGACGACATCAGCAAGAGAATCAGCGACATTGTCAACCGAATCCGCTTCAGTCTCACGCCAACCTCGGCCCCGCTCAACAGCAACGGACGCAAATAGATGACCCCATGTAGGCTCCAATTTGCACCACCAACTCGCTATTACCTCTCTTATAGACTCAACTTCAACTAGAGACAACTCAAGGAAACGCAACAAGCAGCAGCACATCGAGGGCCACCATCAGGGAGCCAGCACGACCAAAACAAACCAAAACAAACATCCCAACCAATGCACTCTCCCCCCATGCATTTCCCCCACATGCCACGCACTAACCACTAGGGAACTGACGGAAATTGTCCGATTATCTGAATCGTATCTATTTTCATCTATTCATTACCTCCACTTGGCGAAAACACTTGATGAAAAGCCAATCCCGAGCAAATTTCCCGTGTCCAAGCGGTGGGACTGCCTGCAGCTCGGCTTGCACTGCACACAGACTGGGGCAAACCGCACACAAATTGCACTCTGGGCGTCAAAAATACGGTTACATTTCTGCGCAGCGCTGCACAGAAATTTGTAATCGTATTTTTGGCGGATAGTCCACACAAATTGCACACAAAACGCACACAAAACGCATACAAAATGCACACTAATTGCACGCACAATCACGCACAACAACAAACCCCATTGGGCTGCCCTCTGCTGCTGGGCCCTCACTCAGTGTCTCGCCAAGTGGCGCCCCTTTTCGCCTGATGCTAAATACTCACAAGCCAATCTCGGTCCCAAATTGCACCAACCTTTTCACACCAAACTCCATCCCATTTCGCACACACTCTGGACCCACTTGGCAGCTCAAGTGCACAAACTGGTAGAAGCCAAACGAGTAGAAGCACGTATCGCAGCACTCCTGTGTATGCAGAGTACAGATATACATAGATAATATACATATTTATATAAATACACAAGCGCGAGAGTAATAAAGCAAAACTCGACACTGTAAAGAGCTGGCCTTTCGAGAGATCAATTCAGAGAAAGCTGAGGTTAATGCGGCGAGCCGAGGAGATCGGCGAGGCTCCAGAGAGATGAAAATTACGCTCCAAATGTGGCCAGATAGTTGCCCATTTGGCTTGACGAGCATCCATTTAGTTGGACGAATATCCAAAGTGAGTGAGTTGCAATTGAGCCATTTGCAGGGCTATCTGTCTGGCCTGACGGTTATGGGCCGTCACCGGTGGCGTGTTTGTTGATGTTCACGTTGATATGCAGCCTGTCGGTGTGCACATTTTGCTATACATGTAAGCTAGCGTGTTGATTTGGGTCACCAAGTGGATAGCCGAGAACGAGCAGTTGTTGGGCTAGAGACAGAGAGATACTTTCGAGAGAGAAACGGGCGACAAGCAAACAAACAACAAGTAGCTCTCGTTTCCACTTGTTCGTTCGTGAACTTCTGGGCGTCAGAGAGAGAGAGAAAAAAATCGTCTCTGGCAGATCGCCGGCGAGCGAGTGGCGCCTGTGAGTCGGCTCCCCAGCATTGCGGCAAGCTTTCTGTCTAGGAGCCAACCTTTTTCGAGCTAGACGCGCGCCCTTTTTGGCCCACACTGCACATTGGATAAGGCAGGAGAGCAATGGCCACAGCGAGTGCAGACTTGGGCGAGCGCCATAGACTGTGTGCAATGGCTCGGCTGCTTCTCGTCGGGCCGAGTGAGGCGCGTTGCTGCAGTGCGCTGGCACGAGTCCACTGCACTGCAGACTGCAGTGTGCAGTCTTCAGTATGCAGTATGCAGTGACTGCAGCCACTCGCCAATGCGGCACTGCAATGGTGGAGCAACTCTCACACGGCGCCACACGAGCGGGCGCCAAATGTCCGCCGTGTGTGCGAATAGAGAGCCGACGCAATCATATCAAATGATCCACATTTGCAGCCTCCACAAGGACTGCTCTCATTTGACTCGAACCGCCGCCACACCAGAGCCCAAGCGAGGCCTCAGCTGCGCCCACAAGGCGCTCCACTGGGCCACGACCGAGGGGCACCAGATGCCCACCGCCGGCACGAACTGGGGCCCCACTTCCAGTTCGAGAGGAGCTGGAGCGGCGCACCAAGGAGGAAGAGCGCTGCTCTTCCCTCGCCCAACACTGTGTGCCAGCGGTGGCCCAGTTGCGGCTGCAAGTCGGCCAAAGGCAGTCCAAGAGGAGCCCCAGTTGGCTGAGCGGTTGGCGCGTCCTCGAGGTTCGCGCGAACCTCGCCAATCGCCCAACTCGCCTGGCCCCCAAACTTCCGACCCAGCCAGACAAGCAAGCAGACAGACAGACTGGCGCGAGCAGGAGGGCGACGCAGAGAGCCGACGGAAGCCAGCCGATAGAAGTGGGCGTGCGGGCGCGCTTCCGCCGGCCCGGTTGCGCAACCGGGCGGCCCAACCTTCTCGTGCGGGCCGCCCGCTCGCCCCCCGTCCCTTCCGCTTTGGCTGCGCCCACTTGGGGCTCTTCTCGGAACCCATCCATTTGGGCGCCGGGGGGCCGAGTGGGGCGCCGTTCCAGCCAGTCGATGGCGGCCCTCTGGCTCCAGGCCACTCGCCTCCAGCTCAAGCCAGACAGTCCAACTGGCGGCCGCCTCTTCGGGTGTGGGCCAGCGCGCCCCAGATACACGCCCAAGAGGCCACTGTCTCGAGGGCGCCCCCCAGACTGAGCTCGGGCGGGCGCGGCCCCGCGCGCGCGATAAGCCAGCCAGCGCCCACAAGACGCCCACCACCGGCCCAGGGTGGGCGCCCAGAGCACCGGCCAGGCTGCGGCCAGCTCGCCGCGGGGTCATTGAACGGGCGGGGTCGATGAACTGGCTTGGCGTTGCTGGCTGGCCGGCGGCGCCACGCGAGGCCCGCGGCTGAGGAGCGCCCGCGTGCTGAGGCCCAGTGTGTGTGAGCGCGCGAGTGCGTGCCCGCTGGGCCCGCAGACTGTGTGCACTCACACAGTGTGGCTGCACGCGGCGGCCAACCAACCGCGCGCTGCAGCCTGCAGGCGACGCTGCCGAGCGGCCACTGGCCGCAAGTCTCCCCCCGGCGCCTTGCCGAGTCTTCCCAGCAGCCAAATTGGCGGCCAGACGTCTCGAAAGTGTCCCAAATTTGGCCCCCCACTCGCTGGGCTCCCACTGGCCATAGTAAACCCCAGTCCAGCTTCCTCGTCCGGCGTCAATTATCGCCGCTCGGCATTCAATCATCGGCCCAGTCTGGCGCTCAAAGTGGCCCCCAAAAGGGCCCCCGATTGTGGCCAGACGCACAATCTCAGCCCCGAGCAGACCAATTTGGAGTCTCCGAATTGGACTTTCACCAATTTGGAAACTCCCCTCAGGAGGCTGGCCACTGGCGGCCATCTTTCTGTCCCGGCCGCTTTGTTTATTTTTCTTTCCAAACTCGCCAACTCTGCTCCATCTCCTCCTTAGGATTCCGCCCCAGAGCTTTCCAGTTGACGCTTGGCCGCCGGATCTGCGACGAGCCCCGACGAGCTGCCACACGAGCAGCATAATGAGTCGGCCGGCCGCTTCGTCGCGGCCGAGGGGAAATCGGCTTAGCTCTGGTGGAAGTGGGGCCCAAATGGGCAACAATGGCCGCCCGCCACACTGGAGAGCCTTCTGGGCCGCGGCCAAGGGTCCGCCTCCTTCGTGTGCTGCCCTCCGGCAGCCTCCGAGAAGCCATTGGCGCAATGCTTCGGCGAGCAAAACGATGACTCCCTTTTTGTTCCATGGCCGCAACATTGGACTGTGTCTGTCTGTCTGTCTGTCTGCCAGCCTCTGTTGCTCTCGCTGCCAACTGCCAGCTGGCCGGGCCACGTCCCCAGTGGTGCGAGTTGCGCCTTTTGGCCTGCAACTTGCGCCCGCTTCCAATTGTTCCAGCAAACAGCTCAAAGTTGGCCGCCAGCCCAATCGGACTCAATCAACTGCCGGCCGCCACCCAAACGGGGCCCTGAAGTTGGCCCCAAGAACAATAACACTGCGACCCCCGCGCGAGCCAAGCTCTGACTCATCGGGGCCGGCGGCTGAGAGTCGCAGCGCCATCCAACGTCCGCCAAAGAGATCTTACTTGTTGGCCGCTCTGAGAAATTACAACAACTTTCAGCCAAACAAGCACTTATAAAGAATCGATAGTGTATTCTCTAGTCTATTACTCAAGTCAGTACGCTATTATATCGATTATATTCTATTCTAGTATAAAATCACCTAGTCGTTTATTGTACTTTACTCGAGAGAGTCTCTTGAGCGTCTCCCGACTGCTTTGCTGGATCTCCTACTCGCCCTTCAAAAGATGGCACTCAAAGGAAACCACCCAAGTCGTTCAGGGGCTCCTCTTCGGCACCTTCCGTTCCGGCTTCCAAAATGGTCGCCGTCTCGCCGACCGACTCACGGAAGTTATCTATTGGGGCCTCGTCCAAAACGGACTCGGCTTCCTCCTCCTGGTCACGAAGCGGTGGCATTGGGAGCTTGAGGTCGCCCTTTTGTTGGTCTATCGCATCCTGGAACATATTCTTCGCCCTCATGAATGAGGTGACCCTCCTTCGTTCGCTTGGCGACGACTCCTGTTGGCCTTCGGAGATTTTGTTGCGGAAAAACTCGGCCGCATTGTCGAAGGTCTTTCGGTCACGAATCACCCTCAGCTCGTCTTGGCTCAATGAGCCCGATTGGACCAACACAGCGGCCAAACAAACCACCAGACAGCAGCTTGTCGCCAGAATCACGTTCATTCTTTGCATCTTTCTTGATCTATCTGCTCGTTTACCCTTGAAAATTAACTAGTTTACTTATTTTTCGCTTTTGGCTCTGTCACAAACGGTGCTCTTTAGAGAATTGTAACTCACTTGTGCAACACTATCAGGATACGATGATCTTCCCCACGTCGGGCTTATAACACTCTTTCGTGAGCTAAACTTAGATTGGTCCTTGAAAAAGGGGCCTATTTTTAGACATTTTCTGCATGAAAAGCGCTTCCCAGCCAGACAAAAGCGAGTCGCCGTGTCTACAGACGAGCTACAACTACCTCACCCAAACTCGCCTGATTTCAGAGACCTCAACTTGTTCCCCTTCTCAACTCTTCTGATGCCTCATACATTCAGCAATACAGATGTGCCCTCGTGATCTGATGCAAGACGCTTCGCCTACGGCCACGTACCGGCAAAAAATGTTGACTTTTCGGCATCCATTCTGAAATTTGACCCCTCAAATCGATGGTCATGATTAAATCGCCCCGAGTCACAGGTTTCCCAATCTCACTCCATCTTTCGGTGCTAATTGCACGTTAATTTTGCGCTATAACTCGGTCAATCGGCGCCAAATCCGCTGGCAACAGCAGTCCGATTTAATTTATAGCTTCCTCTTCTCATCTATGGAAGCCAAACGGCCAGAGTTGAGTTCGAAATCAAATAGAAGATTTCAGTTAGACTGTAGTAAGTGCGTGAGAGTAGCCAAATGGCGCTAGGCAAAAGAAGAATAGCCCTACGGCACAACAGAGTGGCTCTCATCTTTGCATCAGAGCCCAAACGTCGCCTCCAATAGATTGTGGCTATGGAGATTTTGATGGCAGTCCGCTTGGATTTCCATCAGTCCTATGCATTGATGCGTCCATTCATTGTTTGCATATCTCCATTAGAGAGCTAATGCTACAGCGAATTCAAATTCTTTCCTATTTGGATCAAAAGATCCATCTCGAGAGCGAGGTTCTTTCTCAGCCGCCGCCGAGCCAGTCTGACTGGTAGGAAGTTCTAAAACACAACTTCACTCCTGGGTGCACTAGATCCCAGATCGCTGGTCGACAGCGGCTGGTAAATGTAATCTGAGACTCAATCATCTGAAATCGTTGTCGAAAAATAAATTTTCACGGCGAATTGAAGTGATTGAATCGTGAAGTTTGTAGCAGAGAAAACTAGGCTCAGGAATGGCATGGCTTCGATAGCTCGACGGCTGGCAATCATTTTGCCTAGGTGAATTTCTGTAAGGCACTTTCGCCAATCATGAGTAAGCTGGCATTGGTATGCCGGCGAAAAGGAAGATCCTGCTGCCTCGCCAACCAACCCAGTCTGTTGGGCAATGCATCCGTCTGACCAACGCAAAGGTTGCGATCATTTGCATATCTCATGGAGTCATAGACCACGCGGCTAGGTTGATTCGTAATCGAACCATTGGGTGACATCACTCACTCCATCTCTAGTCAAATCAGAGACTTGAGAAGTCTACAATATGATATCGCCAGGATATCAGAGGCTCCAAAGAATGTGCATCAACTGCATCCTGATATAATACTTTGGTTGCCCTAAAAGTTTATATCGAGCCGTCTGACTTAGCTTCGCATCTCGGAAATCCGAGTTCCTGCGAGTTGAGTCATCAACCGACGTCCAAATCGACGAATCAACAAGTGGAGACTAACAATTACCCTTAAGAGTATCCAACTCTGACAACTGCGTAAACAAAGCGCAAAATTGAACACCTACCCAGGAAGAGAGCTCTGTTCCTCGTCGGGTCTTGTTAACTATGCTCTTGCCAGGTTCCCAGGTAACAATTGCGAGGTATGGAGCCTGACGTGAAACGTCTATTTTTCCATCAGCGTGTGAGATTCCCCACAGGTCGAGCGGTTGTTCGAGAGTCCCTGTTCTCCACTGAATGGGGATCGCGCTCAGGGATACAGAGCTATCTAGCTCCATCTTTTCTTACATTTCTTATGCTCAAGTGTCTTCGGGAGTTCTTTCTACATCACAAATGAATTGAAGAGATTGAGATTTGCACCAATCCGATGATATATATGACTTTCTAAAATCGTCCTAGTGGACTCCCCGGTGGGCTCGTGATTTTGCATGAGTTTTAATTCTATTTCGTTCAAAAGTTTTCATCTGCACAGTCGTGTAGAATCTCGACTAGCGTAACAGCTTTCTTGAGAAGCTCATGTGTCCTACAACGAAATTAGATATCTATTTGACAGAGATTTCACAAGCATCTATTCTTACAAACCTGACCTGTTCTTCTCGATGGACCCGGTTTGGTGGTTCGAGCACGAGAAAAACCGATTAAGAACTCGAAGATGGCTGCATTGGTTCGTGTCGAGTACTGTGACTTATCCCTCATTTCAGGCGACTTTGCTCCATCACCAGCAGTTATTCGCTGGTTCTTGTTCTTGGCATGCTGGAAGATCCTCTTGGTCTTCCCCTCATTCAGAAGCTCGCCTTTGAGGTCTATGTGAATACAATTTTTTGCGGTAGGTCATGATGTTGACAAATATCACATATATCTGACTTTCTCGAACTTCGATCTTGAGCTTCGATGCTTATTATGCCTGCGCTCTTCCTGCTGGTGCACTTGGTTCAGAGAGCAACTTCTATATAGGTTAGTTCTGTGAGATCTACCGTGTGATTTCAATTGGATTTGCTGCAATCTCTGGCTGAGCCGCTAC
>Ga0058701_10001953_pt1 | contig 15211 bp, 12 predicted proteins | sample AgamicOrMae_FD_97039 | JGI IMG/M metagenome (GOLD analysis project Ga0058701, IMG submission 97039) | Agave microbial communities from Guanajuato, Mexico - Or.Ma.e | ecosystem: Host-associated > Plants > Phyllosphere > Phylloplane/Leaf | place: Guanajuato, Mexico | collected 2012-06-04
AAAGGTCCGGGGTCCGCATGGACCCCGTTGCGACATTTACGTTACAAAAAATTCACTGCGTCATTTAAGGGTTAAGGTTGCATTTTGAACCTTTTGGTTCAACCCCTACGACGTTAAGCCGAGTGGAGCGATAACGGAAGGAGGCACAAGCCACGGAACCTAACTTAACCTAGGGTTACCTAATTAAACGGTCGCTAATACTGATGCCACTTACTTCTCGGCGGCCCTAAATCGGCCGCCGAGAAGTAAGCGGCATCAGGCTTGGCGACAACCGAGCGGAGTGATAGCGAAACGAGGCACAAGTGACTATAACTAATCTTGGTATAAAGCAAGGGGATTTGTCATAATAGGTTAAGTTAGATTAGATGCCTCTTGCATCGCTCCGCTGTCGCTCTGCTCGATTTGACGACGAAAGGTTGAACCAAAAGGTTAAAATTGCTACCTTAAAAAATATTAGTGTAACGTCAGAAAAAGTCGTATTAAATCGAGACTTACCGCGATTTATTAGAAAATTGCTGTACCATGAGAATGTGAAATATATTCGCTTTTACGCTTCCTGGGAGCGTAGAAATGTCTGGGAGATTCAAATTTTGCTTCTTTTTTTGTATGACAGTTATTTCAAAAAAATAAAAAAAATAAATAACGCATTTGTTACTTTGCTGCTGTTACCTCAAGTCTTTGAGCATCGCTTGGTTGCTCAACAAGAACTTTTGCGCGCGATTGTACAAGCGCCAATTTCAAGGTCCATCGACAGTGATTAAAAGACATACCGGGAAGAAGGAGACAATAAGAACAGTATGTCACGCTGATAAAAGGGGTGGGACGTAGAAAATTATGGGTAATTGAAGGTGTGCCGAGGCGAGGTCAATGCAGAAGAGGATATGCAGAACAAAGACCCTCGTCCAGAACTCATCAACAAAACAACTGACGTATCGGCTGCGGGGTGGCACTTGATGTGGTACCGCACCATTGACACTGTAATGCGTATACGGGTTTTGCTTCCCATTGTTCTGCCAAGGTAGAATGTCTACTAGTCTGCTTGTAATACAGTCAAACCCCGTATTATAAACAGGTATTTTAAGCTACGGGCGTTTACACGTTTCACTGCACTGTGTGCACGTACACTAAAAAAAGCAATAAAAATTGATTTAGGAGGGAAAATTTACTGCCACATAATGAAAAGTGAGCCAATATTGGCAAATTAGTGGCTCAATTTTCACTGTTCATGAGTTATTTCTGTTACAATAAGCCCTAGGATTTCTAAAATTTTGTTGCAAATTCCGGGCATTTTTATGAGTTTTCTAATTATGGAATACCGTGATTTCGCAGAGCTATTTTGCAAGGAGTTTTATCTAATTTTTGATGGCATATATGTAACCGTATCAAAATGAGCCTACTATACGTCTACCTGTCAGGTACCAGAAAAAGTCTTGGTGACCGAGTTGCACACAGGAGGGACGTTTATGATAAAACGGGGTACATAAGCAGAGATGTGAAATGTCCTTCAAGCTGGCCGACTCGCGGCTATCGCGAAACAGAGGTTTAATTATAGCTAGCTGAGGGCGCTACGCTCAGGACGATGGTAAATAGACGAGATAAGGGCTGCCGCTGTAAAAGGTAATCTTGGTGTTCGCATCACAACGTAAAGCATCGCTTGCAGCGCTGACTCTTCCACGGTGCGGAATATTTAGTGTCTGACAAACCATTGTTCATGAAGTGATGCCCACCAGCGGTGCACACTTATGTTGAAAAGTTAATCTGCAGAGGAGCTTTGAAATGTTGCGTTTTCCATTTCTTGTGTCACTTCCTTTGTCGTCAAGCTGAGCAAATCGAGGCACAAGTATGAGAAGTTAACCTAAAATGTTGCAAAATCTGATGCCGTTTCCTTCTCGGCAGTGGTGACGCTGAAAAGTTTAGGGACTTAAGGTTCGGTGGCAGCTATGTGGAATGATTGTGGAGGCATGATGCATCTAACTTAACCTAGGCTAGATTGATCTAAATTTAGGTAACCTAATCTTAGTTAACCCAACGTATTTTTACCTAATCCATGTTTAACTAACCTCTGTTCACCTAACCTAAGTTTACCTAGCCTATGTTTACTTAACACGTGAGTCTATGTCGTTTGTTCTTGTGATGGAACAATGAACCAGGGTAGGACAATAGAGTTAGAAAAAGACAGCTTTTAAATTTTCACCAGCTAAGACATTTTTTTGAAATCATATTGTACCATTTTAAGGATATTTTCATTGGATCAAACAAATGTGTTGAATAGATGCACACCTTCCCTCAGATTTAATTTCCATTGTCCTTACCAGCGTGTTACATTTTGCTTATTGCCGTTCTTCCCAAAAATTACCTGCGCCTTAAACGTGTTTCACGTTTTTGCTAGCCGCAGTTAATTTATTATATCCCTCAGTATTGTATTTAGTAATCAGCAGCGGTCGAGTGTCGGCTGTACGTCACCTCGTCCCTATTTCACGCTTGACACCACACCGAGGAATAATTGAAATTGCTTTCTACATATTATCGTAGCCGTAAATCAAAAGCGTGCTTTATGACTTGCCATCTCTGACCAAGTCAAGGCAGTATTTTTACAAATTAAATCTGACTCCTGCAAAAAAAGCCTTGTATTTTAAGCTAAACAATTCATATCCTATCCTAAGGCCACTGACGTAGCTCTAAGACTTATTAAAGTCTAAGATTTTAGGAATCCTTATTTTCCTGCGCAGGTATTTTAACTCTTTACTTACGCTGCAATAGAAAACTTTTCGTTAGTATGTACAGTACTGATAGATTGTAGCATTAGTATCGGTAACTTCTGTGATTTGAAGACCGTTCATTGTTGTTTAAACACTTAATTTAAATCATTAACAGTGGCGAAAATTCACTAAATCTCAGAGACACTCACTGATTCAAATTTAGAGTGAAGGACGTGATGAAACTTAGACAACGGTTTTCGAAGCTCAAAATCCCGAAGAAGTTTCGAAGAAACTTTTATTTCGGAACTAGTTGGAGATCGCAGCGGCCTCTTTTTTTCATCAATGGCATTGACAAAAAGCGTTGTCGGCATGGGTCCGACCGCGATATCTTCCGGGTCATCCGGACAACACAAGGCGCCACCGATGCGATGTCGATATTCACTCGTGCAAAAGAGGATCCAGCAGTTTCCCCTGCAGGGAAAGTCGCCGACCCTCGTCCCTTCTTTTTATGACAACTTCCTTACTTGAAACCTCCCCTGCTCTTCGGATATGAGTTTCTTGTGCACATGCACTGAGTCCTTGTATGCTCATTATGTCTTTCTTTAATTTACTTTTTTTAAATGTAAGGCCGTTTACCCTTCGACGTAGCTTCAGCCAAGGAATGGTAGAAATTTTACCAGAAATATGGTGTGTTCGAGGTGCTGTAACAGTTTGTATGGAGGTCTGCCTAAGTTCATTTGTTGCCGTTTAGATAATACAGTCAAACCTGGGTCATACGAGTCGCAATGGATCGCCGAAAACATTCGTATAACTCAAACTTTCGTACAACTCAGACTTTCAATGTATAGAAGGGGATTTCGCCGGGACCGGGCAAAAAATTCGTATAATCCAAGATTTCGTACAACTCAGATTCGTTGACCCAGGTTTGATTGTAGTATAAATAAACTGCTCACCTGGATTAGTTTTTTTGTTTTAAAATTGTTTACCTACACGAAAATTGCGTCAGTTAAGCTTACTAAAAATTAGTTTAAAAGCGACAGCCAAATCGGCCAGTAAAAGTCATCAGATTTGCTAATGAACTTTGCCGTAAACAGTACTGGATAACGGTAAACGTTTACGACCTACCTGTTAGCGTTTACTAGTCAAGTTTTGCTTTCGCACTTTTTAGCTTATACTAATTTTTAGTAAACCTGGCACTGTTTTAAGTGCACAGACACCTTAACGATCTCATTGGAATCTTTAACTATACAGCATATGAAACGTCTAGTGTTTTTAATACCAACCAACCAGTTATTCTCTGTTCACAATTCGTTTATCCAATCAAAATAATACCTATTTAGGCTAAAAATCATCCATGAGTTAGCCGTTACTGAGGTCCAAACAAGGTGAATTCAGCCCCTTAAGCTATAGGATTTTTATGTCGAGTTACAATAAAATTGCGCTTGTATCTTGTTAAGTTTCCACCATCTACTCAACTTCCTCCTGTGTGACACGATTATTGCGCCTAGGTTCAAAACAGTTAATCTGGATTTCAGAATTGATGTTACTGCAGGTTTTCGCAACGGAATATGCAAGTTTCAGTTCGGCCGACCGGAACAGTCGCTTAAACGCCTTCGAACTCCCCAATGATGGCTAGTTTTGTATGGGAATGCATTTGGCGATGCAGTAGTCCTTAGTACGCGTCTCTTATGCATTCTACATCAGTCGTGACTCCATCTTCCCTCTCCTCTAGATTTTGCTAGACCTCCTCACGACTGCGTACTTGTAATTCTTGCCCGTTGCTTCTCTTTTTTTCGCCTTACACGTGTTCACGTTGCTCCTCCCCCTGTTTCCTTCCCCCCTTTTTCCAGCAAGCGCCGCGCTCTGAATTTTCGGCTGGCCTATTGTTCTCCTACGATACACAGGAAGGATCGTGGTTTTGCTGTTTTAGCAAACACCACCTGCTGTGGTATGCAGTGATCAAAATATTTCCTACGATTGCTTTTTTCCTTTCTTTTTTTTTCTTTTCTTGAATCCTTTTTTTTCAGATGTAAATGGAGAAATTTTTAAGTAACGCTAATACTTATATCTCCTGCCTGTGCTTAAGGTGTACAAGAAGTAGCTAGCCTGAAACAACCTAAGCAACCTAAAAATTAGAGCCCGATTTTATTTCTCTCATTTTGTAGCTGTTTCCTTTTGAGGTATAATCGGTTACTCGATCAGTGTTAAAACGAAAGCTTTGAATTTTCAAATCTGGCGATAATAATTTTTTTCAGATTTTTTTTAAGAAGAATTCTCATTGACTTCCCGGTGTTGAAATTTCAAAATACTTATCTTTGTAAATTTTCAAAAAGTTACTCAGTTTAAGTAACCATTTTTAATAGTTACTTAATTTAAGTAATTTTTGAACATATACAAGAAAAGGGTTCTGAAATTTCATAACCAAAAAGTGAATAAAAATTCCAATTATCGGATTTGAAAATTCAAAAATTTCGTTTTAACTTTGGATCAGGATATTAGCTATCTGAACAAAGATCTACAATTAAAATATTTGCTTTAAAGAACGTCTGTGTCGAGGGTCTGCCTTGCGGCGGCATTTTTTTGTGGGAAAACTTATTGGGGAACTTCTGTGTCTGCAAACTTCCGTGTTAGGAAATTATTTTATCGTAGTTGCAAAGTAGAACTTTTTGTGTTACTGAGAACTTTGGCGTCTTATGTATCGGTAAAGATTTGTATTGGAAAACTTAACACAGAAAACTTCCGTGTCACAGAATTTCCTTGTCACTGAGCTTTCGTATCGGAAGATCTCCCTGACGCAGATATTCTCCGTGAAAAAGTGATAACTTTCATATTCCTTCGCATTTTCTTTCCAGCCTCCTTGTCTTATTCCTCACTCTACAATAATATACCTAACAGGTTCATGAACGGAAGAAAGACCAGAAGACCTAACTGGGACTAGTAAACATTTGTTGAGGCAAGGCGTTTTTCATTTTTTTAAAATTATTGATTTAGTTAGTACACCCTAATAATGCTTAAACCTTTTAAAATGTTACTATTCTCTGTAGAGTATCTGAAGCGAGTCGAAAACAATCGGCGAGCGTCACAGGCATGGCTGCGCAAGTGTAGGTACAGCCGTAGCGAGCAGTCCCGTCAGTCGCAAGTGTCAGTCAATTCGAACTGTCATGTCCAACTTTTCTGCCCAACTTTCCAGACTCCAACGACGCAGACGCATTGCAATAAACGATGGAGGCAGTTTTGTATGGATCCGACGCTACGCTTGGTCTCATCTCCGAGTGGAAGGAGATTTTCATTTTTATCTAAAGAGCGCCGACTATTGTGTCAAATACAGAGCAGAATACGAGCGCTTCGACCAACCGCGTGCCGAATAACATAGTGCAACTTTGCTCTAGCTTTGTAGAGCCTCATTAAACACCACCGTATGTCCCATATTATTTCAGATTTAGTCAAATGCGAAGGGCTATTTTACTAAAATAGTTTAAAAGTGGTATTGGATTTCTGTATTAAATTGTAATCTAGGTATATCATAATTATATTTTGATAATTTATAGACGTATTCTCTGTAGACCAAACTTTTTATGATAATATAATGAAAATATCATCTTAAAATATTTGCAATTTTAACTATTTTCGGCAAAATTCTACTAATGAAAAAAATGGGGATAAGATTTACTTTTTCTTAAATTTGTAATTTTTTAACTGCGTTTTTTTTTTAAATATAATAATTAAAGAATTGAATCGTGTTATTTTCTGAGATCTAGCTTTGAAGCCAATGTTGGTTCCCTCCGTTTCGCTATTTTCAAACTTTTTTAATGAGGCTTGTATTGAATACCTTCCAAATATATTTTGCATTGCGTAAGGTTTTCACCCTCTTGACTTTCTCGATGCTCCCGATTTGGTCCGTCTTCCCTGTTCGCACTCACATCTGCTGCTCGTCGTAATAAAGTGTTGCATGATGCCCCTTGTCAATAGAATCGGGCCGGGACGACTTTTCTGTGAACCCAAGCAAAGGGCAGAGCTGTTGCTGATGGGCTGAGGGATGAACCCTTGATAAACTGTAGGGAAACCCTTCTGCCAGATACAAACTTTATTGCTTATTGGTCCTGTACGGGAAGCCCAAAAAGGACATCCCGACCGAGAGCTCCCCGAGATTTCGCTGAAATACTGTAGGTCATCTATTGCTCATTTCAGGAAGGCCTCTCGCGCTCCTTTAAGGACGAAGGATCACGAGACAAAGAGCAGGCCTTCTCGCTTTAGCAGCGGCGATAGTCCTTCATTAAACCTGTACGGCTTTGCAGCCTGTACTTATTAGCCCCGATTGGCAAGTCATTGGTCTCATGGCGTAATGTAACCTCCTCCCCTGTAACGACTCACTGCAGGAGTGTAAAGGATACAGGGATAAAACAGATTGGGCTTCTGCTGGGTGAATATGTGCACCTCCGTAACGTCAGCACCACCCATGACAGCATACAGTCCCGGACCTGTTACGATAATTTGTGCTGAATTTGTGCTGTCGAATGCATCAACTCCCAGAATTTTGTGCTGCTGCCTAGCCCGAGAAATCTTCATTTCTGGTCCGGGAACTTGTGCTGTTATGGTGCTTGCGCGTGACGCCCACACCATCCAAATTCAATTTTTTTTTCTGGCCCCAGTGCAGCACGAATTCTCGGAGTTGGTGCATTCGACAGCACAAATTCAGCAGAAGTTTCAGTAACAGGTCCGGTAATTTGTGCTGTTATGGGTGGTGCTGACGTCTGACACCATACGGCTGCGTGAGTACGCATCTCTACTCTAGAGCTAGCCGCAGTGAAAATCAACATCGCGAAATTTTATGCAACACGGATTGTGAATGTAATGCTCTTGAAATGAACAAAGATAGCACCGTTAGGGCCAAGGTGGCTAGAGAAAAGAGGCTTGGCGATTTCTCAGCGCTCTATTGGAAGACATTAACCTATTTGTAGCCAATATGGTAAGTAGACTGGGAGGTCTCAGATGGCTAAAGTGGCTTTCGGGAAGCGATAGTCGGCTAAAATGCAGCGTATGTTCAGCTGGGACACAAACGTGAGAGTGGCTTCGTTGGCTGCTTTTGCATAACAAAACGCAGCTGATGATATTCGTAGCACATGTCTAACCAATCGCAGTAAAGACCCTTGGCTTTAAACAAAAGGGTAGGCCGAAGTGAGGCGACGCAGTGGTAACTGTGCGCGAGAGCTTTTTGCCGAAATGTTATTATCTATGCAGAGTTCCGGGCAAGGCGCGAATGTGCTTCCACTGGGTTAAGGGAATCCTCCTACACGACGAGGGGTGAAAACGCCGTAGTCAGTCGAGGCTTTGTTTACTGAGTGCAATCTCCCATCCAGTTGGAGTTCGGGGGACACGAGAAAATTTAAACATTACCTTCTTTCCTTGTACCTTTGATATCCGAGCTGAGCGGAGAAGAAGCGGATCAATCACTCAACAGACCTTTGCTTATCTTTATCCCTAGGCTATCAAAGTTACATCCCTGTGCTTCGCTACCCATTCTGGCGACCGGTAAACCTGGGCTAAGTTAGGTTTTGTGCTTTTGTATGTTGATTCGATTGCGCTCCAAAAGGGCTATCGGCTTGCCAACGGAATGTGTTAATGCAGGGAATCCCACCTTTTGAAAGCTTCTCGGCTTGCCAGCGAAAGGTGGAAAGGCAGAAGATTCCACATTTCAAATTTCCACAGCCGCACGAGCGTGGTTTACTTTCGAGTTTGTACTCTATAATTGTCATTGCAGTCACATAAGATTTGGGGCTTGAGTCTCTCTCGGCCAAAGAGCTGGGTACGCGTGAGTGGTTTGCCGTAAGCATCAAGTATTTTTTTCACCTTCCTTGATAAAAAAAGGAGTAACCTCGTCTCGAGCTACCTTGACCGTAAGCATGCCATCTTTATTGTAAAAGCGAGCATAACCTTTCAAGGAAAAGTTTCTGGAATTTGTAGAGTTTGAGGGCGTCTCCACAGACTCCGGCAAGAAGTTTTGAATGCGTCTCGGACGTCTGAGAAGAAAATTTGCATCTAAAGTAGCAATGCCCATATCTCTGAAGGCTTTCCTGGGCTCCCCTTGGGCTCTCCATGAGCTGCGATTTGCTTATAGCCAGACTATTTTTCTTTTATTTTTACAAACTATGTGCTGGGATGTAGCCCTAGACTGACGACTCTCTCGGGTGTAGCCCAATATGGTTTATCTGATAAGCACTATACATTTGAAAGGAGGAATTATGCACCGTTTGTGTTCCACCTTTCGTCGGCAAACTGAGCGGAGAAACCGTGCAGGGGAACCGTTGACAAGCTCCATGTCGCTTACGTCTAGGCGGCATAAAGGCGGCATGGTTTCGAAGGGGGCGCGTATTTTCCAGATTCATATAAAGCGATCCTTCAAGTAGTTGCTACAAGGTTTTGATAGTCAGCAGCCGAATCTTCTGACTGCTTCTACTTTGTATCCGTGACGATTTTCACTCTACCAACTTTAACTTTTACGCACGATTTTGGGCCACCATAATTTCCTCCAAAGCGTACATTCGGTGAAGTAATATGACATTGTCATAATTTTTGTTGAACTTCCTCACATAATCGAAGCTTTCAACTGAACGCCTATCCTTTAAAACGCAATCACTGCACAGAGGCTTTTTAGAGACTCATGTATAGACACCTGCCAAAAGGCTTGGCCTAGGTCTTAAAACACTTTTAACAAACCTAATTACGTTGGACGCCTCTATTTTTATTCGATGAACCCTCTAGTCATGGTGAGTGCTATCCCCCTCTCCGTAAGGCGAGTCTTTTGTTTGGTTGAGACCATGCTGTAAACGGCCTGTGTCATATTGATCTGTCGACGGCTGGCTTGCTTGCCACCCACCCGTAGTGCAGTACTGCCTACCCTCCACGCGCAAAAGGTTTGACCTCGGCTCGAGCGACGTCGAAATGTCGTCGGCATTCCCCCAGTTGGACGCTCTCCCTTGTGGCTCCTCGCAAGGACTCCTCGAAGTACCCCTCGAGTCTCGGGGAATATCCATCATCGGCCCAATCTTCACACACGCAACAAGAACATGACATACTTCTGAATTATCCAACATTCATTCTCTCATTGGGTATCAGTTGGCCTAATTGCCCCGGTTCATAACTTATAAAGTCTATGTACATGGAATAAACACATTACGTTCAGATAAACATTGTCATCGATCGTGGTTTTGACCTCGGTAATTCTTAAAATGTTGAAATCCTGCCTACCAATAAGATATTTATTGGCTCTCACCGATTCATTTATGGCATACTTATTGACTCCCATGCGTTATCAATTTTCCGTACCTTACGATCTCACTTCACTTCGCTGAACCTCCATAGCATTTGACGATGTAATGCTCAACTTCAATCGCCTTTAAAACCACGAATCTTTTTATCTCTCAGGCGCATTCCCTATGGAAACCCTGCACAAAATACCTATACACCAATACATGTAGGCCTTATTGAAGCAATCGTATGTTTTCTTTTCTTTTTTTTTCATTTAAAAACACATTATCAATAACGATCTCAAACTCTGCAAATCAAGTTTTAGGAAGCCACTCGTCGACATCATCAGATCGGAGCATCTCTTACTCTGCTTCCTTTTGTGATGTATCGGCAATGTCACAAAGCGAGTATCATTAATCATTATATTAAGCATGAAAAACCTTACTCACGTTCTTATCGGTTTGCGTACACATACAACCGCGCATATTACATGAATTCAGGGTCGCATCGTGTACCTCACTTCACTACCTCTTCGCTCAACTTTCGCCCATCCTCACAGCATTTCTACTCGCCGGTAGTACAATTAGACAAGGTAGGGTAGCTGTTAATTAGGTACCTCGTGCCTCGGCTGGCTTGAGGACGGAAGGCCAAACACCAGAGGTAAGCGCAATCTCCCTAATGTACGATAGCGTTGCAATTAAGGGAGTTAGAGCGTACGTCCACCAAGACAGGTTGATGGTGAAAAAAGAAGAGACGTTTCCCTGCGGTGCTAATGTTGACTGTAAAAGTGGAGTGGAGACTGGATAAACTCGCGCTGCTATGTGAGTATAGAAACTTGAGATGGCCATTTGGGGGATTGTTCATGGGTGAAAGCCCTACATTATGGACTAAAGCCAGGCGTAGCTACTGCCAAGACGCGTGCTTTGGCCAAATGCTGTTTTTTTCCTCCATCTTTTTTCTGTCCATATGGCGAAAAAGAGATACCGTATGTCATCTTGTCTACAACGATGATTTTGTTCCTTTTATTATTGGATGTCGTTTTACGTGAACCAAATTCCGAGGTCGTCCGTCGGATTATGGAGTGATGATCTCAGAGGTTGGAAAAGATTAACCCGGGCCAGCCACGGAGCTAGATTCTGGCTGATGGGGTAGGAACTGACTTAAGTTGTACCGGTTGTCGTCATTGTGGTCTCATTAGCAATTGAGTGATCTTTTATCATCGTACTGTTGAATTCGAGAAAAAACTAGTTGTACGCCGATAACCTATTATACATGGATAAGTGTTGTTGAGTTCTTAATAATGCTCATTGTATGGTCATATTGGGAAGTTACTGTTGTAGGGAGATGATATTAACATCATTATTTTGTGCACGTCTTCATCTTCATATATTTTCACGCAATGGATCCGGTCAGTACGCAATCCGTCCACGCTTATGGAAAAAAAAATGTCCAAACGAATATAATATATACCACGAGCGCGGAAGAAGAAAATCCACATATTTCTGTTCTGGGTTCGTCCGACTGTATTTCGTGATACTAAAAATGTAAACGCAATTAACATGTACACTAATTGAGATAATCTAGTGAGCCTCATTCTTGGACTGCTTAGCTCAAGAGCAGTTTAAAACATACAATATACTCGAGGTTATCACTATTAGTTATCGAGTACACCGCGGTAAAATTTTGCAAAATCACGAAATAAGGTAAGAGGAGCGCTTACAATAGCCCCAATGGGAAATATAGTGCCGTTGAGATTGGAAATTATTGATACCATATGATTGTCCTCCATACCTGCATCTTCCATTTACTTGACATTTTCTGCTCATTTCCTATTCCTCCTATCAACCTGAGGTACGAACCATCTACCTTGAAAGTTTATTGGTAGAAAACTCCCAGAGGTATTAAAAGTGGTTCGTAATGCTCAACACCCTGGTCTTGCAGTGACTTTGATGTGTGTTTTGAAACGGATTTTCTTTCTTTTACAGGTAATTTGCGGGTTCGGGTGAAGTTCTGTGGCATGGTGCGTAGTTTCATGGACGCTGCTCACGTGGTTGATTGTAGCCACTTGTTTTGGAAGCGGTACAGAGGGCGCATCGGATTACCTGTCGAAGTAAAATACGTAGTCTTTCGGAGAAGTACTAAACGGACTCCATGTTGTTACGTCAAAAGAGTACATTTGATGCCTGGAAGCTCTGAAAGGCGACACCTCTCGACCGCAACTTCCCTTATTACGTACTTCTCTGTCCTGCTGTGAGGAAAGATAAATCCACGAGTACACTCAACCCAAAAATTTTCAAGAGCCTTCCTTTGAAAGTGCCTTCAAAAACTGTATTTTATGAGTATACAGTCTCCCGGTTCACAACTTAAAACTCTAAGCAATACAAGTGAAACAAAAATCGCGTATAAATAATATGAGTGGATTCAAGAATGCTCTAAAAAGATGAAACTTAAAGTTGGAGGAAAAGCATGGAAAGAGGTGATTCCGAGGAAAGCATGTCATTATTTCTTCATTGTAGCATTGGTAAAGTTAAAGCGTTACATATATCTTGTTCAAAAATCTTTTACACTAAAATAAATAAAGATTTTCGTTAAGTGATAGGTCGTGGAATAATCCGCACACCGGAGGATTGTTTACAAAAACATTCATATAGTGGATCTCAGTAGAAACCTTCGTTCTCTTTTACGTGGTCTCATACTTGTTTTAGGTAGGAAGGTAAAACTGGGGAAGATCGTAATTTAGGTATTTATAAATGTACCCTTATTAAAACAAATATAAAAAATCATCAATTGGGGGTTTTGATGAGCACTTTTCATGGATAAAGTTGTTGATAGGTTTATCAAAAGAAAGCGATCACTCGCTGTTCCGTTTTACCTTCGTATCCGGAACAGATATGGGGCAACCTGAAAAAGCGTTTAGTCTTTACTGCAATTTTCTCTCATCCACAAAACAACCTCACTAACTGCGTATTTATGATTGAAGATCTCCCTCTTCCTAATAGATAAAACGCACAAGTTTTTGGGATGCTTTGAATGAGATGGTTTTCTTTTAAGTTTTTTCATTTGTTTTCTGAAAATCCTGTTTAGATTTCTAGGGCGACATCACGGTATAAAATGTTTTATTATACCAACAAAAATTATTTGTTAAAATAGGGACATCAAAAATGTTTTGTTACAACAACAAAATGTTAAGTTGTATTAACAAAACGTTTCGTTGCTGCAGCAGAATTTTTGGTTGCAGCGACAAAAAATTATTTGTTGTCCCTCATTTTGCTGCCGTAACAAAACAATTTTTTCCCCGCAAATGTCATACACAGAGTAAGCAAGAAGTTCTCGCGCAACTCAAGCAGCTTCAGAACCCAGATAAGTGCGAGTTCTACGGCTTGAGTGTCCGTTTAAAGTACCATGCGAATACCCAAGTTGAAAAAAATGGGACAAAAAGGTATCTTATGTATTCATAAGAAAGCCGAGGATAGCGACAAAGACGCCAGGAATAAGTACCATAGACAAACCGTGGTGGAGCTTTCCGAGAACGAAGATCCAATATGAGAAATTGGTTTAAATTGGCGTCGATTTTTTATACATTTTGTGGAATGGCGTGTTAATTTGTGTGGGTTAAGTCAGTGTGAAAAAAAGTCTTTTTTGGAGACAGTTAAGTGGCTAAACTCATTAAAGTGGTTAGTAATGCTGAGGGCGTTTCCGAGCGACGTAGAGTGATTAGTGGTCGGAGGGATAGTCGCTAGAAGGCAATGTTTGTTTCTAACTCTTTTTTTTTTTCAGGCGCGCGCGTTTTTCGTTGGACAATCTAAGGCGAATGTTTTAGGCGGTAATGCCAAAAGGGCTTTCTGCAAAATCTTTTAGCAAGGGTATTTTTAGATCAACTCATCAGTTATTTGTCTTGCAAACAAACACGATATTTTAATGGCATTTTTCGAAAGAGTAAATCTCCGAACCAAGTTCTCAAATGAAAAAGGATACTCTAATTTTTTAAGGTAGCAATTTTAACCTTTTGGTTCAACCTTCCGTCGTCAAATCGAGCGGAGCGAGGCAAGAGGCATCCATCCTAACTTAACCTAACCAAGCCCCTTATCGTTTACCAAAATTAGTCACTAGTGCCTCGCTTCGCTATCGCTCCGCTCGGCTGTCGCCAAGCCTGATGCTGCTTACTTCTCCGCGGCCGATTTGGGGCCGCCGAGAAGTAAGCGGCATCAGGCTTGGCGACCTTGGTTAAGTTAGGTTAGGTTACGTGGCTGTGCCTCGCTCCGCTATCGCTCCACTTGGTTTAACGTCGTGGAGGTTGAACCAAAAGGTTAAAAATGCAACCTTTAAAAATTAGAGTGTACCTCAGGTGCGTTTGTAATTCATACTTTTCTTGGACTCTGTTTTGTGTTAATTTCCACGTCTTTTACGAATTTACAGCCACTGAAATAAAGAACCGCAATCGAAACTTTCTTGTAAATTCAGCACTCTTACCTTCAAACTTTTCAAACTTACAAAGCAGGAACAGCACTTTGAGTGGATAGACTTCCCGCCGCACGCGGCTGTTGTTCGAGTTGCCTGACGCAAACACTTTGAAAATCTTGCTCTTAAATTCAGCCGTGAAACGAATTAAGTTCTCGGGTGGTGTGGGTATGGTCATTAGAGCTCTTTTTGAGTTTTTAGTGAGGGATAATGGATTGAAAAATGATTTTGAAATAACGCGATTTTCTATGATACTGAAGCATACATTCCCCTAGATCTAGGAATTCATTATGGAGGTTGGCACATGGCGGTGAAAGAGAAAATATTACGAAGAAGAGTAAGTTTCCTAAAGCAAGGAATATCATACAGTAAAGAAATACGATGAAGATCTGATGAGATACCGAGTAGCAAATATAGTAGCGAACTAATAGGAGAGATCCAGAGACGGATGATAGCGAAGAAAGTGTGCAAGAGAAAGACGGGAATGAAAATTTCACAAACAAGGACGAAAATATGCACAGAAAGTTTTGATCGAGACGATGGGAAAAGAGAGAATGCCACGAAGATAAAGGCAGGGAAACGAGATAAAAATGAAGGTGGCGAACGCAAAAAAAAAACAAGATATCTAGAGAGGGAAGATGTTGAGGAAGGTAGCAGGGGAAACAGCTTGTAGTACAAGATTGCAAGACGACAGAAAAAAACGGGATGAATGAGGAAGAAGAAAAGCCTATCCGAAGTCCGCAGCCAGTTCCAAATTGCACAGGGTGCCATTTTTCGGATGTTACAGCATTTGTGTACTGTTAATAGAC
>Ga0058701_10001954_pt1 | contig 15210 bp, 6 predicted proteins | sample AgamicOrMae_FD_97039 | JGI IMG/M metagenome (GOLD analysis project Ga0058701, IMG submission 97039) | Agave microbial communities from Guanajuato, Mexico - Or.Ma.e | ecosystem: Host-associated > Plants > Phyllosphere > Phylloplane/Leaf | place: Guanajuato, Mexico | collected 2012-06-04
CCTGTCGTTGCGCTTCGCTTGGGCGTGTCAGGCCCTTTGTCTTTTCAGTATTGCTCTGATTTGTGACGGGTGCACTTCGCGCATTCGTCATGATTCAAATTTCCACATTAAAAACCAATTTTTTAAGCAAAACACGCTCACTGTTTCATTTTTTCAAAAATTAATCTATACCAAAATTTAACGTTATAAGGTAATAAACAGCTTCGAAATACTCAAATGAACAAATTAAAACGCATAAGATACCGAACGGTGGTTCGATAAGGCAGGAAAACCCAAACAAGTCAAATGACTCCCTCCCGTCGTTCTAGGGGGGTCGCCAGGTCCAGTCCTTCTAGTGTTAATATACGACTACTTGTTAGTTGAACTCATCATAGTAGTTTGCACTGTAAGTTTGCAATATTTCATTCTTCACCTACTCTGCGTTAACGCTTCGTCCCCGAGCGAAGCAACATCAAGGGAAGGCACAACACATTCAGTCGAACCAAACTCAACCAAACCTAGAGGTGTCAGGCCCGTATACACCCTCAGGACGAAGGGGTGACAACTCATGAAATCCGGTGTACAAAAAGCCTTGATATCCGACTGGTATCCGGTTAATATCCTTGATATCCGGTCAAAACATGGCCTTTTTAGCGATTTTTCAATTGTTTACTCTCTGGCCACTCTACTGATATCTGGCTAATATTTAGGTATCCAGACATATCTTATATTGTTATTCTGAAATTTGTCAGGTATTTCATTGAAATTTGCTCAATTTCCTCTTGACATCCATTTATTATACCTCTGATATCCAGCTGATATCCTTGATTCCGGTGTACAGATTTCCAGCAAGGTATTACCCCTTGCTCAGGGCGCTGTTGGGACGTACAAGTGTGCGGCATCGAAGGACATTCATTTAGTGAATCAGATATGAAAGGACCTTCGAAACCGTGCTTCTTATTGAAACTTATCCCGCCAAGCCGAACTGAAACTCTCGCTATCAGCTGAGTCGTACTTATTGTAAGACATATCCTTTTTTAATTCGCGACTCTTTATTATGAGAATTTTCAGGATGTTCGAAAAGAAGATAAAAGTAAAAGCATAGAAAGAATGGAAACGTTAACCAATAACCATGTTACTTCGTTGCAGGGTTAGGCTCTTATTGGCAGCTTCGCTACCCCGTAAAATAGGTGGGGTAAAGCTGATCCAAGGGAGAAAGTGGTGATGGGGGCGTCTACCCCTTGCATTTTACCCAAGTCTGCAGTGTGGTGTCCTAAGAAGGATAGTCTGTAATCAACTACCTGTTCACAAAGAAAAAAATCGATAGTCCGCATTCTAAAGAAAAGAAAACTACAGAAAAGAGACACTTCAGAAATCGACAGCCTCCTCGTTCATGGACATCAACCATTCCGATGTGCTGAAACAGCGCAAAAGATTCTCAGAAAAAACTAACCCCTTGTTTTAGGCATGAAGCTAAAACAGGGGAAGAGCATAATTTGGTTACTTTTAAAGATGCCCTTATGAATAACCATATCAATGGAGAGCTCTCGACGAGACTTTTTCATTGACATGGTTGTAAATGGGTTTATCTTCAAAAACAAAGTAAGCTCTCCCCCTGTTTCGCCTTCATACCTAAAACAAGTATGGGACTACCTAAAACAAGGGCTAGGTTTTACTGTGTTCATGTCTGAGATATACGCTATGAGAGGTTTTGTATGATTCGTGGAAGCGCACAAGGTGGTAATCAACATTCGATCGTGTTTTTCAGTTCAGGTACGCGTACTCCGTCCAGGACCCCAACTCTGGAGGACGCTCGGGGCATCTTGAGACCCGAAATGGAGTCTTTTCGCTCGGGAACTATTTCGTCAAGATGCCAGGTGCGACCCAACAGACGGTCAACTATTTCACCGATGACTGGGGCTACCATCCCGTTGTTGCGTATTCGACAGCATCCGGCAGCGCAGTGAGTTCGACGCATTTTGCTCTGGGAGGCCGAGCTGTCGCGGCTTTGCAGCACCAGCACAAATTACAACACAGGATGCAAAAACATCGCCAATTCAAGGTAACTGGACAATCCTGGCTAGCTTTTATGATCGTCAGGGTATGAGGCAACTCAGGTTCCTGGATGGAAACTGCCTTCCCTTAAAAGTGGATGGAGTAACAGTTTGGCAATGAAATATTTTAGTCAGTTCCTTGAGTAGTGTTGAGCTGTAATTTCCGGGAAAATGACGGAGGATGGATGGTTTTGCGGGGAGGGGACGTGACGGGGACACAGAGTAAAGATTCAAAGAAAGAAAAGCGAATGGCAAATATTTGACGAAAGCCCTTACAAAACACCGTGACGGTACTTTTGGATATTATTTTTTTCGTGTCAGATTACGGGGTGGCGTAAATTTAGCAAGTAAGTCCTATCATGTTTGTATCATTCTTTCTTGATGCACTGTTTTCCACAAGATTAAAGAAAATATCACGAAACGTTTTGTGAGTTGTCCTTCATTGTAGACTAACACGTGACAAATAATTAAGGATTATTATTGTCATTGTGCAGGAGGAGCCTATCCCAGCCACTGTGTTGGTCGCCCCAGCTGCGCCATTACCTCCGCCACCGGCCACATTAGTAGCCCCAGCTGCACCTCCTTCATTGTCGGCTCCACCGTCGGTCAACCCTTTGATAGTGAATTCCGCGCTACCGGAAATCGGAGAAAACTCGCTGTCCACTCTTTCTCCCCCACCTATCCCCGTGACCGCCTCGACGCCTTTATCAGGGCCAGAAGAAGTTATGCTGACTTCAACGGCTACTGCGGCGTCTACAAGCGTATCCGGGAGTGATGGGAACATCAGCGACGAATCAGTAGTCTCGGGAATTTCTTCAACGATAAAACCCATTATTGTCGCTGAAGAGGGAGTGACAGGTCAGGGTGAAGTTTCAACTGGTCCTACAACTCCTTCATCCTTGACCACGTTGACATCCGACGGAGCGGATGGGTCGACTTCCCCGACTGTAGTCATAACACCTCGACCCCAAGCAACAAGCCCTGCTCCCCAAAGCGGCGCAACGGGAACTTTCCTTGCTCCTCTCGGAGCTGCGTCATCCCTTTCTTCTGTCAGCACTTCCCCCGATCAGTACTTGGACAAGGCTCATCTTAAGGAAGACGATGACACATTGCAAAGTACTTTCAACACCACTTCGAAACCTGTCGAGAAGATGACAGAAATGGTGATTGAGAAGAGTCCCGCGATATTTGAAGCACACTACCACACTACCGTGGAAATTCTCAAGTCCATTCCGCTTGATGCGGAAACAGGTAAAGTCCAAACGACTGTTGAAGAACAAGAGCGACATTATGGCCAAAAAAGCGAGCATTTAGCAAATATTCAGCAGGTGCAAGAGCTCCAGGAACATGCTCATTCTCAGCTCTTGAAACAGCGAGCATTCGAGCAAGCCATGTTTGAAAGACAACTTGAGGAGCAAATTAAGAATAAAAAAGCTGAAATAGATCAGCTATACAAAGAAATGAGCTCCGATCGTGAAAGTGGCAATAGTACGGAAACTCAAACGCATTCGGTCAGTTCAGAAAACAAGCAGCTCGATCCGCAAAATTTGGCCGAATCCCAACAAGACCAAAGTTCTGAGCAACATTTATCGCCAGAGCCACCAGGGGAGCGGACATTTGGAGAACGGATTAAGCCCCCGCATGTTTATATGGATCCTCCTCCTCTCCCAGTTAAGCTTCGACCAGTAAATGATTTACGAGGCCCCCCGGAAGGAAGTGTTTACCGTCTCGTCCCCGTGCTTCAGCTGCAAAATCCATCTGGTGCCGTTCCTCATCAGGAATCTGGAGTTCGTCTTGCTCCTCCCTCTGAAGTTCTCCCTGAATATGCATTCCGTCCACAATTCCAAGATCCCGTGCTGAGGAAACACTTGGGTCGACCAATATTGTCTCAGAAACAATTGGAAAATGAACAGAGGAAGAGAAATCATTTCGAAAGACTACATCAACAGCTCAGACTGGAAGCAGATATCGGACGACTGCAAGCTGAAGAGCTTCGAGCGGATGCTCTAAAACAGAGTATTCGGGCAGAACGTGAGCATCCTCTCAGGAATGATTATCACCTTGATCTTCAGCCACCACCCCAAGACTTGAGCTCACCTCCAGTAAGACAATCAAGTCAAGCCGAGCAGATTCTGCAAGATCTTCAGGCAGGCCGGATACAACCCGTGCTAATACCGGCAGGTCAAATCAGAGGCTTATTCTTGCCACCCCCGCAACACGCACCTCTCGTTCTCAGCCATGCGCAGCTGAACCAACAATTACTTGAGGATGAGCATATTAAACAGCAACAGATACGAATCGAGCAGCTCCAACAGCAAATCGAAGCGGAAAATCTTCAGCAGCAGCAAATACAGGCAGGGCAACTTCAGCAGCAACAAATACAGGCAGGGCAACTTCAGCAACAACAAATACAGCCCGAACAACTCCAGGAGCAACAAATTCAGTCGGAACAGCTCCAGCAGCAGCGAATTCAGGCAGAACACCTTCGTCAGCAACAAATTCAGGCAGAACAGCTTGAGCATCAACAAATTCAGTCGGAACAGCTCCAGCAGCAACAAATTCAAGCAGAACACCTTCAGCAGCAGCAAATACAGGCAGAACAATTTCAGCAGCAACAAATCCAGGCAGGACAAATTCAACAGCAACAGATTAAAGCGGGACAAATTCAGCTCCAGGAAGAAGAAAAACAACGGCAGCAAATTCAAGAGGAAAATGATCAACAGCTACAACTTCAAGCAGAACAAGCTCAGCAGCAGCAGGTTCAAATAGAACAAGAACGCCAAGCTGGCAGGCTGAAGGAACAGGACTTACCACAGCAACTTCACCAAATCCAAGAGGCGCAACACCCAGGCATTGAAATACAGGGAGAGACTTACATAGGAACCTCACAAAAGCCTGAAATCCTGGAAGAACAACAACATGAAAAAATACCTCAGCCTGAGAGGCTTCAGCAGTCGCTTGGTACAGGTGAACTGGTGACGCAAGAACCTATTTCGGCATTACCTCTCATACAGCAAATTGAGGCCGCTCTGCAACAGCATGAACTTGAACTTCGGGAGCAGCAAATTCAGGCAGAACTACTCCCAGGTAACCAAATCAACTTAGAGGACTTACAGCAACAAAGTCTCGAAACGGAGGAAAATAAACAGTCCCAAGAGCAAGGTGCATCATCTGAAGATCGCACTCAGGCAAGCGCTGAAACTCCGGATGACTCACGAAAGTCAATCGACTCTGAACCTGCTCAACGTATTGAATCCTCCGCTGAACAAATAGCGGAAGAAACTGATAATCACCAGCAGGCACCCCTCAATCATGCTGCCGGTTCTGAACAGGTGGTGCAAGTTCTCCAGTTGAACTCTGATCCACAGATTCAACTACCTCAAGTAACTATCGTGCAACTCCAACAGGCTCCTGCGGGCACAGAGCAGCTTCAAGTCCTAAGTAATGACCACCCACACGCTCCTCAGCCCGTTCTTCTTGAAGATCATCCGGTTCCTCCTCCACCAAGTGACACAAACCTTCTTCAACCTCAAGCACCACCCGCTCACGTGAATGTTGAGGCTGACAAGCATCTTTCACCGCCACCACCTCCATCTGTTCCTCTATCTCTTCCTCCTTCTCATAATATCGAACCTAGTCGAGTGATTCAGAGGCACCCTGCTCCGCGACCAACGACGGCTTCTTATGCTGCCCAGGTCCAAAAGCACCGCGAGACCGACCTTAGTCATAAGGCAGTTCCCGGTATTGACTTTGACAAACAAGTGCATTGTGCCGAGCGGGTGTTTTCGTATACCAATGGCAACGGAGGTGGCCACCCGTGGAACAGAAACACGCGGCGAGCTAATCTGCGAAAGCTGTGTATTGAGTACGGCGGCTTCAAACCTCCGTTAGTTCCGTCAACTCCAATTGAGGAAGACGGCCAACCGATCGGCCCTCCGCCACCCCCTGTATTATCTCATCACAATATCGATTAAATAACGATCTGATGTGCCATTTTTCTGGTGGTTAAGTTATTCGCCAGAGATTACACGGTTGCGGTAGCGTGGCCAGTTTTGTTATTTTTGTGAGTGTGCACAGAGTGCGTACCTGTCAAGGTGAAAGCATTAGAGAAAAGGAAGAAATGTTTTCTTTCAGGTTTCTTCCCTCACAAAAAAGGTTTGCTCTACTGAAAGAGTACGTAACATTTTGTGAAGTCCGATGTACAGGGACCGCCCCATTAAAACTGTCCCCGTAGATCACTTTCTTTCAGCTGGGAGTGATCGGGTTATTATGTTTCCCTTGTAAATTTTCAACGGAGGTCGAATGAGAACAGTTTAGCTCAACCTAGTCTAGCTAAGATGAGCCAAGAGAATCATGCCAGGCTTGCATCGGCTAATCGACGACGTGAACTAAACTGGGACACTGCCATTTTAGCTTAACTTTAGCTTTTAGTGTGACCCGCTGTCTCATACCTTTTCTGTGTCATTTACGCTGTGCTGTAAAAAGACACGAGAATAACATTAAGACTTCCTCAGGTCATCCAGCCTGTTGTCAGGTTAAACATAAATCTGAAATGGGCTTACGTTATATGTCATCTTATAACAAATGTACAAAGTGATTTTTCAAACCACGTTATCAACATCCAGTTTTACATCAAACCGTCCGAAAGACTCTGAAAATGCAAAAGTTGCCATCAACAGAGTTAGGAAATTTGGTGTTTACATTATTTATTAGACTATTTATTGATTTGAACTTTGGAAGTTAAGGATTCATAGTGGAGCCATACATTTAGTAAGAACGTGGTAGTTGTTTGTTTCTTCTGAAGACAACTTTCCTTGTCAATTTTCTTATTGTTGCTATCTTTTTTCATATTACTTAATAACGCTGTTGCTATTGTTGCTGTTTTTTGTTGCTTAGGATTTGTTTGTTTTCAAGTGTGGAATTCGCTTTCCATATTTGTGAATTGTTGAGATATTGTCTTTTGTAACTATTTTAAAATGAGAACCTCATTTTCGCTTTTGGGTAAAGGTAACAAGGAAACGGACTCGTGTATGAATGAAAATGTACACCACAAGGAGAGGCCTCTGTTGAGGATACGGAGGTTGTAAATAGCGCTTTGTACAAAAATCCTCTTTGGCGCTGATGACTGTCAAAAGAGTCGCTAATGTAAGAGAAACCTTACAGTCAGAGTTCATTTTGGCCTTGACCGTCACCCTTGTATGGGAGAGAGAAAAAAACTCGATAAACAATGCACCCTATTTTCGAATTTTCTTTTTATTAATTACTGTAAAAAGCGTCCAGTACTATCATGCTCAAGAGAAACGGGACACTTTTGTACGCTTTAACCATTGATTATAGTTTAGTTGATTTCAAGTTGAAAGGTACAATATAAAGACTCATCATGATTTCTTTATTGCACTCATACCGTGTATTAAACAAAAGTTTTTGTGGCTAAATCTGACTTAAAACCGTGCGGTTGTTTTCAAAGAGCGTATTTATAGACTGTCCCATTTCCTCTGTCCGCTACAGCGCATATGACGAAAACAAAAATCTAATTTGTTAAGTAGTAGCTGGACAGACATTCACGTGATATCAGTATTAAGCCTGCATTGTTGTCTGCAACAATATAAATGTAATCTAATTGTAGAGATACGATATTTTTGTACTGTTTTGTATATGAAGACATTATTTAAGTAAAATAGACTATTCTTTCTTTCTCCTACTCTAAATACCTGATCGATGCGCAGGATTCCTATTACAAAAGTTTATGGTGTTAGGCTGGATCGAGAGGAATGATATCTGGAGGAGTGTTTTAATTATTGCCTAAATTAGGCGGCGTGTGATGTAATCATTATTTTGAAATTGGAATTGCTTATTGCCGTCATACCGCGATTGTTTTACTTGTACTTTAGTATTTTTAAGAATAGCTACCTTACATAAAAAACCCGCTCCTTGACTCAGGTTTGTGGTACCGGTACCGTAGCGGTTAAGCCATCCCTGCTTGAACTGTCCGTAGCATGGATAATTCGACACGGACATCCGCATGGATATCCGTTTGGATATCCATGTAAATGGTGAGAGGGTGCGGACATCCATCCGGATATCCTCGCCTTTTGACAATTTACTTGGATATCATGGATATCCGTGCGGATGTCCGTGTCAAATGATTCGGGCCACGGACAGCTCGACCAGGGATTAAAGCACTCTCATGTTTAAGCAGACGACTGATTAGATACCTATATAACAGTCAATACACAAAATCGCTTACTGTCATGGATGTTCCACAGGGTTGTAAAAGAATTAAAAAAAGACCACCCAAAATTGCCAACAACCCTCCATTCACTGTAACAGGAGCGGCGTATCAAAAGGACTCAGTTGGCGGAAATACTCTTGCGAAGGTCCGTTAAAATGATCTCGCCCGAAAAGCGCTGGATATTTCCACAGCGCTGGTAGGCCTTCCTCCAACTAAAACTTTGTCAAGAAAAAAAAATGTGCTTGAAAGGTATAGTGAGTCATTTCCGTATAAGCCGAGGGTGCTCCAGACGGATCCGAAGGCAAATCGTTGTTTTCCTCTTATCCGATGACCGTATAAATGCTATATGATGGGATAATACCGAAGCCTACAAGTCCAGTTGTACTGAACAGCACAGCACTTGTGAAATGTTTTTCAAGGCGGTTCTTGTCATTGCACTTAATTCGGAGGAGAAGAGTTGGACGCGGCGGGTGCGGTGCGGGAGGAGAAAGGCGGGTCTTTTATGACGCAACTCGATTTAATTGAAGTGTGTTCTCTGCCTTCTGATTGACTCGGTCGATTAAGTATGCCAAGTGGCGGGTTTGCTCTATTTGCTCCTTCCACGCCGACCCGAAATCCTGCTCTATAAGAGGGAAACATAAACAGACGAAGCTGCTCCCCATCGAGTAAAAGTACAAACAGGAAAAAGAGGAAGTATCCGATGAGAAATTACAAAAAAGATGCGTGTGCCATGAAGATTTTTCTGTGCAACTTTTTAGCGGTGGCAATACCTGACTAGTTTGTTCCACCTTTCGTGGACTCACCCATAGCGGAATGGGACTAAGCAAAAGATTGCAGTTGATGATGAAAAACTTGTTACAAATCTATGAAAATGTTGTGCATATATGAAAAAGCACTTTCATAAAGAGCCCGTACTAAATTAAATATTTTTTCTTGTGGGTATTATATCGGTTGTTGTGAACCACGTAAGAAATCATTTCGTAGGGAAAAACGTGATGAACGACGGTTAAATAACCTAAGACCTCGCGACATCGTACGAAAGGGTCTAATCCGACGCTAATCAGGCTGATTAAACACTTTCACAGGGGAATCGGATGGGTGCGAGAGTGGGCGGTTAAGTTTTTCAATGAGGGGGACGCGCCGGAAGTTCATATTACAAACCCCCACAGTAAAAAGAAAACACCCATTGTGAGAAATGCTTTACCTGTTTTGCGTATGAAACTAAAACGGGGATAATACGTATTTTGGGTAATTTTTCAAGATAGACCTGTATTCAGCCACATCAGGAAAGCTCTCGCCCAGACCTTTTGAATAATGTGGCTGAACATAGGTCTATCAAAAAAAATAATCCTAATACGTGCTATCCCCGTTTCAGGTTCACACCCAAAACAGGTAGAACCCCCTAAAACAGGTGCAGGTACACCGACAAAAATAGGATAGAAATTGGACGTAGGCAGAAAAGCAGTCAGGGGTGAGTTCAGGTGGGGTTTGGAGAATTCATGGATTGATAAAAACCTATTGATTTTAGATTGAATACATTCAAATTCAGGCATCCTCTAATCGACTGATCTGTTTTTGCAAGAATGTCACGATTTATTTTAACGCAAGTTCGAAAAATCACTAAAAAGAATTGGAGACATTTGAACCGGTTTCGACAAGCTTACCTTCTGTAACCCTAATTTTCTTTACGAAAAAATTCTAAAGTGATCCTGGGTGAAGCCCATCCGCGCCCGCACACTCACAAAAATCGGTTTTGCTATTTTCGAGGTGGTCTATTTCTCTCGAGCGCTTGAGATCAAGGATTTATCCGGCCCAGGGTTTTCATTTGAGATGCCCAGGTGGAACGGTCCGTGCTCCCGTGTTAGTGTTGATATCCATAATGATATCCATGCTAGCATGGATATTCGACAAGGATATTGAATGATATTCATGGTATCACAGACAACGAGCCACGAATATGCATAAGTGAGCACGGATATCCGTGATGGCTTCATATCAATCAGGATATCAATAGTTATACGGGTATCTATACGGATATCTGTGCGGATATCCGTACGGACGAAGCACGAACCGTTCGATCCGGGTGGTCTCCAATAGATTAGCATAGGTTTCACGTCAAAGTCAGCCTAGCAGTTGGAAAGATTCCCCTTGTTACAAAGAATTTCGGTTCCTACAGGAAAGTCGCTCTAATTAGGCCAGTGTAATTGTTGACGATGAAAATCAGTATCAGCCGCGGCGTCGTCGTATGCTCCTCCCACTGTCGCGAAACCAGCGACTGTCGCGTCTTGTTCATTCAGTTAAGGCCCATCGGTACTTGCCGTCCCATCGCGGAAAAACGAGCCGCTGTCCGAGAGGCCCGAAGTCGCGTCCGTCGGGTCGCGTGGCGTGGCGTCGCTGGAGCGCCGTTGCGCCGGATGAGTCAAGAAGCGGCGTTTCCGTCAACGTCGAGCGCGACGGCCGGAGCCATAACCGTTGCCGCATCCGCAGCCGCACCGGCCGTTGCATCCAGCAGCAAGGCCGCCGCGTTGCAGACGCAGCCGCTGCCGCTGGCCGGCGCCGTTTTCGTCCCTCCGACCGCCGTGGCCGGGGCGCGCTGCCACCGACACATCGACACGGCCTTTGTGCTCGTCGTTCTAGTCGTCATGATAGTACTGGTGCTAGCAGAGTGTTTCTCGAGGAAAGACTAGCTCTAACATGTACTGCATACCGCAATGCCAGGTGCTAGCTGCAGGTAAGTCTTCGCATTTTGTTAGAGGGCGGTAATCAATGCGAGGCCCCCAGTAAAAACAAAACCACGTTGTGGGGAATGCTATACCTGGTTTGGGCGTGAAACCAATACGGGATGGAACGTATTTTGGTTATTTTTCAAGATAGACCGATGTTCAGCCATATCATTCAAAAGGTCTCGGTGAGAGCTTTCCATTGATGTGACTGAAGATAGGTATATCTTGAAAAATGAGGGAGTAATGCGTATTTTGGTTATTTTTCGAAATAGACCGATGTTAAGCCATATCATCCAAAAGGTCTTGGTGAGATCTTTCCATTGATGTGGTTGAACATAGGTCTTTCTTGAAAAATAAAGAAGTAATGCGTATTTTGGTTATTTTTCTGGATAGACCTATGTTCAGCCACATCATTCAAAAGGTCTCGACGAAAGCTTTCCATTGATGTGGCTGAACATAGGTCTATCTTGAAAAATTACCAAAATACGCTATACCCCCGTTTTAGTTTCATACCCAAAACATGTATAGCATTCCGCACAACGGGTTTTGTTTTGACCGTGAAGGACTCTAGGATGCGTTTACTGTCTCTTGTGTTCTTCAAGCGCAGCGTCAGTGACTGAGCGGAGTGTCAGCGAAGCGAGGCAAAGGGTACTTGACCTACCTGCAGCTGGCGTGCTGCCGATCGGCGTCATGACGAGGAGAAATAAACGGTATTAAGCTTGGCATAGAGCGGAGCGTTAACAAATCAAGGAAAAAGACACCAAAATCACACGGTTGTGTGTTTATATCTCCTCTCTCATCACTCCTCTCACGGTAGTAGGGATGACCTAGTTCATTTGGGTAGAAATTGACCTAGTCTCTAAGTCTAGTCTAAGAACCTTCCCTACGTCTAGACACATCATATCATTGCATTAAAAAACGGAGTCACCGAACTAAATTGTGAACAAAATGGATTTGAATTCGAGAAAAAATACAAGATCTTTTCGGGAGAGCGCTCCATTCAAATGTGTTTTTCCTCTCTAGATTTTAATTTAATGGAGAGATGTTATCCAAAAATTAGATTAAAGCAAACCTCATTTGTGCAAAGGAATACAGACAAAGAAAACAGGCGGGGGTCGCCATGAATAACAGAGAAAAATACATCGTTGTGCTCAGATTTTCGTCAATCTTTGTATAATTTGCGTTTTGCGTGATTTTGAAGCTTTTGAACTTGCCCCAAAATTACCGTGATTAAATTTTAAAACAAAAACAGTGAAATATGAACTTTCTTCGACGTATTTAAAAAATTTGGCGGGTTTTAGAGCAACTTTATTTTTATCCGTTCAGCGGATCGGGCCGAGCTCGTTCCTACTACCTTAAGAAACCAGAATGCGATTGCCCTGTTCTTCGTCAAACGTAATGCACTTGTAGCGTTTATGTTTTGCCGACTCCTCGAAAAGAATGTTCATTAAATAGAAGCTGTTTTATAAGCTCCTTCAGCCGGTGGTTGTTCTTCGTTGGACTCGTCAATGTTGAGGTCCATTCGCAACCATCTGCAAATTTACAAAGCACTACACAGGGCAGCCATAACGAAAAGAGTGGGTTCATTATAAAAAAAAATTAAAAAATACTGTGCAACTGGAATTGTTCGAAACTCAAGAAACCGAGAATGCAAAGAGATGTCAAGTGACAATCAAAAGACTTGGAACTATCGAAGAGCTAGGATTATCCTTACCCTATTAACTCTGGTTGCGATGTAGACATAGCGAAAGTGGAAGAAAATAGATAAAACGCAGAAGAGAAATGAAGAAGTTAACAAAGGAAAAGTAGAGACCACAGAATATTGTTGCATTATACGTATGGTAATCCGGGTGTTACGGTCCTTCCACCCTTTTTAAAAATACAAGGTGTCAATTCACACCTTAAACTCGAATTAAGCCTCCTCAATGAGCGTTAAAGTCTCCCCTTGAATTCGTGCTTAACGAGGGCGCGAAAATATGCGGTTGCTTTACCTTTTGATTTTCATCCTTCACCGCCAATCCGAGCCGAGCAACGCATGCGAAACCTAACCAAATCGGTCGTCGCTATGCCTGATTCCGCTCTCTTCCCTGTGGCAGCAGCCTTCCGCCAATAAGTAGTCATAAAAGGCTTCAGACTTGGAGATCTGAGGTTAACCTAGGTTAGGGTAGGTGTCTTGCGTATCAACCTAGAGTTGGTGTCGAAAAGTGGAACACAATGAAAAATGTGACCCTTTGAACTGAGAGGTAATCTAAAACTCCTCAACTCCTTGGCATAAGTATTGGACTAATATTGATGAAAATGTGATTGAATGCAGGAGGCGAGAAGGCGGCGGTGGATGAGGTGGCCCAGTCCGGCGCTGGCGGCCACAGCCCCTTTGGTTCTTCGGTCCTCACTGCGGCGGTCGTCGCATCGGCGAAAACTCCCACGAAATCTTCCTTGAAGAGCGCCGTTCCCGAAGTGAGTCTAGCAGCGCCTCGGTTGATGTAAACAAATAACTCATGCCTAAGAACAAAATATTCTGAAAGGGAGACGAATATTCAAGGTGATACGATGTACTCTGGAAGAATGGCGTCGAATGCAGCCTATCAAACGTTTGAGAGAAAAATGCGTTTTTTAAAGGGGTTCCTTTGAGATGGAAATATTTTTTTCCTTTAAACGATAGTGTGTATCTTCATATTGAGGATATTCCCTCTGTTCGAGATTTTACCTTTTGATGACTGAAATTGACGTTTGCATTTAAGATTTTCTTCTGGGTGTAAGTACCATCAGTTAAAAAGGTATTGTCCGGTTCAGGTCGCACAGGAAGTCTCCGCCTTATGGGGAACCGCTGCTTTAGCTACAGCCTTGTTGCGCGACGATACCCTCTGAACTTGTAGTACTATCAAGATCAAGGAAAGCCCTCCCCCTGCAAACTGAGAGTACTATACACACACACACACCTCCGGCAACCGCCTATACCCGGTTTTACTGCAGCTGCCTACCTTCACCTGCCTGATTCCAAGCGAATGTAGGCAACCGCAACACGCGTGTGTCTAGGTGGTTGCAGGGGATATTTTTTTTGTCTATGATAGTGCACTGCAAAAAAATAATAAGGGTTTGCCTTGTCGTCGTCTTTTGTTGGACCACTCGTCACAAAGTGCTAAGGGAACTTTGCAGCACTCACAATCAGGGAACTTAAACGTGAGTCAACCCAAGGGTCGCGAACCCTAAGGCCGCTTAGGTTCTATTCGGCGTAGCAGCAGGCTACCGAGAGCTAGGTGGCATCAGGCTTGCCCAGAGCCTACAGCGACAGTGAAGAAAAGCATACGGCATTAACCTAGCCCAACCGAGGTTGACCTTACGTAAACCTACGATTTATATCGTTAATCATCACGAGATGTTTCAAGAGGGTTGAACACAAAAGTTAGAATATGCAACCCTCAAAAGTAGTTGTGTACAAACATGAGAGAAGGGCTCTCTCATGGTACAAAACGCGAGTTCACAAAAATAATCCCACGAGGATCACCAACAAAAATTAATTTATATAAGTGGAACCTTCTTGAGGCCACGGTTGTCTGGAAAAAAAATTTTACTCATTATTTTTTAAAAAAACTTGTATAATTACCTTTAGCACTGTATCGAAACTAAATTGAACGTTTTGACTCACGTATCAGTCGTAGCTTACTTCGTTCGTGCTGCTAATGTGGTTGTGATTGTGTTTCCAGATTCTGGCTTCGATAGCCGTAAATGCATTTCAAGTTCCCGTCGGACTGGCGTTTGCGTATTCAGCTATCCTTATTCCACAACTAGAAAAAAGAACCGATGACTTTGAAGTCACAACAACCCAAACAGCTTGGCTTGGTAAGAATATCAGCATCGGACTTTACATTACTAAAAGAGATCTATTTGTAAATTTTAGGCTACCGATATCAGTAAGGATGCAGTTCTAGGCCGTTATGAAGAATGTCTTATGTCCCTCCTGACGCTCGAAAAACGTATGGAAGTTTATTTAAGGGAGTGTCTATTGACCAGACTGCCCGATTAAAAATGTATTAGGTTGGGTTCCTCGTGTTCAAGTCAGCTCCCATTTAAATTGCATTAGGTTTGTTTACGTGCGTTCAAGTCTTCCTGTATTAATGCGCGTCAGGTCAATAGCAACACCTTCTTAAAAAAAAATACTGCCAAAAATAGGAATGGAGTCAGGCATATTTTCTTTGTTCTTCTGACACTTGCTCATCAGGAA
>Ga0058701_10001955_pt1 | contig 15205 bp, 17 predicted proteins | sample AgamicOrMae_FD_97039 | JGI IMG/M metagenome (GOLD analysis project Ga0058701, IMG submission 97039) | Agave microbial communities from Guanajuato, Mexico - Or.Ma.e | ecosystem: Host-associated > Plants > Phyllosphere > Phylloplane/Leaf | place: Guanajuato, Mexico | collected 2012-06-04
CTTAAATTATCAGCGAGTTGAAGTGCCGTCTTTTTTATCATTTCAGGATAAAGAGGTGGAACAAGGTGGATCAGCGCCACGTATGATGAGTCTTGACGACTATTTCGAGATTGAAGTCGAGAAAGAAGAGCGAGATCCAGAAACGGGTAAAAAGATCATCAAGAGGGTAAGGAATCTATTTCTGATCGGGCTGTTTCGAGTTGCTGTTTCTCCGTTAATAATTGGCTTTGTTTCAGGTTATGGAGTACGAATATGAACCATCGATGGAAAAGCATTATCGAAACTCGCTTTTGAAGACTTTCCGCAAGACAGTTAGTGATGGATATTTCCCTTTTATAATTGTTGATGCTATTAATGATAAAGTGTCTCATTTCGAAGAGATGTGGTCTTACGCTAAGCAAAAAGGATTCCAGGTGATTATTGTTTTATTTTTCTCCACCAAATTTCTCTATCTTGGTCACTTTATCGTACTTTCGGCCATTTTCCTTCTAACCTAATGAAGTATTTGTATCTTCATGTAACAGTTGAAACTTTGGTGGTGTTCTTTTGGAAAATTAACATATTGTGAATTCGTGTTCTCTCTGTTTTTAGGTGTATATATGTGAAATGGAAGCCGACTTAGCTACTTGTGTTAAGCGCAATGTACATAAAAGGACTGAAAAGGATATTCAAGCGTTATTAAACGGGTGGGAAGAAACTCCTCGTAACTATCTTCGGACGGATGTCCGGTCGATGTTGCAATCTGTGGCGATAGATGAGGTAATTTACGTTGATCGTCGTTCTTAAATTTAAGGGAACCACCGCTGAATTCCTAGTCTTTCCTTGAACTATGAAAATCGGTGGATTCTTGCACATTGTTCTGTTCTATATTGCGTAACTTCGTTCCAGGTTGAAATGGAGGACGTAAGCGACGAGGAAGGCGAAGAAGGAAAAGAAGATAACAAGGAAGAGAAGGAGGCAGCTGAAGATGAAGAGATGGAAGAGGAGGTTAGTGAAGTCAAAAAATCGCAATCATTTGTTTCTTTTATGATATATCTACCCTCTTGTTTTTGATTTCTATCGTTTTCATCCGAGATGCACACATTATTGCCACTGAAACAGTACTGTTTAGTCGTGTTGCCAATTTCCGTAACACTGATTTTGAAATACTTCCTGAAGTCCAATCGCATCTCCGGAACACACATTTTTATTTTCTGTAAAATACACTAATCTTACGTAATTTATATATTTTTTTCTCTCGACTTTTCAGAAGTTCTCTATTTTTCCCAAAACATGTTCCAGGTTTTACCTGGATGATTTTGGTGTTCTGACGACAGCTGAAATATTTTTATCCATTGCGATAAACATCCGATTTTGAGCTGTAATCCAAGTAGCTTACGTTTTATTTTTCTACTTTCGCATTCAGTTTGATGAATTGTAACAGTTGAGCCCTTTTGTGCCTTCTATTTATCGTGTACCTTTTTAGCATCCAGTATTTGGCTGCTAGGCTTTGAGTAAGTTCACAACCCTCTCGCATTTATCTCGCACACCCCTGGAACTTACTTTTGAAACATTCGCATGGACCAGTCAGTTTTTGGCTTCATAAACGGGGTGCTACGAATAGTGTTTCAAGATCTTATTTGGTCCTTGGAAGCCACTCACCTTGTAGGTTCCTTCACATTCCTTGAACCATCTTTTAAGTGATTTACCTACTTTCCAGGATCCGGCCAATAATGCCTTCATGAGCAAATGGGAAAAAATGGAGTCTCAAGGAGAAAAATTAGGTAATATCTTTTTTCAAGATGCTTTTGGTGAGGGGTGTGCGAGGTGTTTCAACTGGGAAGCTTCGGTGGCTCAAAGGGACTGGTTTTTGATGGGTTGGGCGGGCATCCTTTTTTCGAGCTGTCTTCTTTTCGAGCTTATCGCTACTTCGTGTTGAACATTCTACTTATCAATTCGTAAGATATCTTTATAATAAGCTGTGAGCTGCGTGGAGGATACGTGTACCGGCCACCGCCTATTCGGAGCCTGTTTTTATGAATTTATGTTGGCAGCGTGTATGCTTGTTGCTTAATTATGGCCAACCTAAAATTTGAAAAGCGCGGGCCGTGAACGGAGTCGTATCTTTGCGCACCCCATGATGATTTGAATTTTGTCGACCCGATGGTTTCGTTCCCAATTTTGAGTGAAAGTAAAATCGGATCGGTTTCAGACCGACTCGACGGGTTGGCCAAAAGGCGGAAAGAAGGAGCTCCGCAGACTTTAGAAGATTGGCTGCAGGAAGAAGGAGACTTTGAACAAAAGAAGGCACAACCAGGAAAGAAACAGGTAAAACTCCCGTCTTTGGCCTCTGCGCTCTGTTTTCAAGGTTGCACTTACCCCTTTTGTTTCACCCAGATTCAATCACATACGATTTTGAGAATCAACGACTTACAACCGAATAGATTTGTTCAGTTAAAGTTGTTGAGGTAGATGGAGTTAAGGTTTCATACGCTTCGCCTCCATATGTTTCCGTTGTCTTCAAGCCTGATGATGCTTACACTTCTTGACAGTAGCAGCCTGCCACGGCGAAGTAAGCGGCATCAGGCTTGGTGACCGTTTGGTTAAGTGGCTTACGCCTTTGGTAGCTCGGCTTGCTGACCAAGAGGTGAAACATGAGATGAAGCAAACTTAATTATGAAAATTTCCGTAGAGGACGACGTGTGAATCGCCTTTCATTTTCCAGGTGAGATGGGCAGATCTCGAAGAGCGCCGGAAACAAGAGAAAATGCGTGCCATCGGATTCGTAGTGGGCCAAACTGATTGGTCAAAAATGACGGACCCAACCTTCGGTCAGGGGGCCTTGACTCAAACCAAGTATATTTAAACTCTCGTCGACTATTTTCATGGCCACTTTTCCATTTGTACAAAACCATAGAAATGTAATTTATATCTTCGTCTCCCCCATTATTTTTTTCATTTTTTTAGATGTTTCTCGTATACATAAGCTGAGAATTATGTAAGTTGTGGACTCGTGCTGTGTTACTATTGTATATTTGTGAATGCATGTGGCAATGGAATAGCCCAGTCGGTGAACAAATGGTACAAATCTCATGAGAGCAATTATTAAGGTCTACTTTTTTTTATCATTGAGACGTAAGCCTTTTATTGATGCATCCTTTTGAAGTCACGAAGGATATGAAGTGTTTATTCGGCGGTAAATTGTTTTGATTTTCTGTTCGGCAAATCATTACCGAATGACTAATGCTTTCAACAAAGCATTATTGCTCTCTGATGATACACAATTTGTTGAGATGTCGCTATTTAAGCGGAGTTGTAGAAAGCGCTGCCATTTTTTCTCTGTTTGGGATTCCAACATTTAAATGCGATCTGTCTTTTGCAAAGACTCAGCTTATGTGAATGGATTTGTTGCAGGCGTTCACTGCAGGAGTTGTGTGATAGAGTGTTTCTGGTAACAATGTTACTCTTATCAATCTAATGAGTGTGCAAAACTCGCATTTCTGTATTTGGGTACAGCGTATTGAAGTCATTGCACCGTGTACAAAGAACTATGTATAAGCTGAAGTGCGAAAGGAAGTGAAAAAAACTTGACTCCAAATTTTCAACAGTTCTAATCGCTTGTGGAAGCCTGATTGATATTCCGTGTCTTGGCGCAACTGATTAATTCTAGGAAGCACGCTCAAGTTATGAACTACTAACGGATGATCTCGACTAATATTATCTTCGGTCATGATAGGATCTCAAGTCTATTAAACCTCCGTGTTTATCCATGTTTAAGCCACTAATCAGGCTTTTCAAGGGTGAAAAAGGGTGTAGCTTGTCTATGAATAAAGTACGGTATTTTAAAAATTGATCTGTGGTGATGTTTATGCAAAACCATGCAAAAGTATGCTTAAGAAATCACGTATTGACTATGCATGTGCAGCATGTCTTAATTTTCTTAAACATCGAGTCATTTTCGGAGATCGAGAAACACTCTTCAGTATTAGTATGTACATATATATATGTTCTTTTTTTTTCAGTAGCGTTGCTGTAACTTTTCTTTGGTCAGATTGTTTCTGACTTTGGTTGCCAGAGCATGAGATATTGCTGATGCGCGTAACTGTTTCATGTAAAATAATTGGAAGTCATTAAAACAGTATTTTACACTGGTATATCTTAGCTTGTGTCATGTCTGTTCAGGACCAATTACCCCGTTTTAGTCAGTTTTTGATTCAATTTTCATATCAAATTATTGTACAAGTGAGTGGTTTACAAGGAATGAAAGAGGGAACAAAGATTAGAAAATCAACCAAGTTTATTGATGGGAAACGCGTGATGGTTCAAGTGCAGGCGAAGATCCCAGAAGTTACCTTGTCAAAAGGAACTTGTGCCCATCAACATACTACAGGTACATGTGTTACCCTTCACAGCCACAATTGAGAGATTACCTATTACACAGGTATGTAGTTCAGTACAGCCTTGTTTCATTACAAAAATAACTTATCTACGCATCAGATGGAATGGATTCAGCAGTTGATTTTAAACCAAACTTTTGAAATACTGGAGTTCCTTATCTCTGCTAAATTATTGTCCAGATTCCAACTGAAGTCCTAAACAATCCTTTCAAAATACTGAGTATAAATGTCAAACAAGTTTAAAACCCAACAGAAACACTATAAACACCATTACAAAGCCTACTTTCCAACAACATTAAGTCTCCGTAAATTCTCAGAAAAACATTTTAATAGTGCAAATAAATATATAGAAATTAAAGAAAAATACAGTGACTGAAATATACACTTTGTCTAATCAAGAAGATACAATTGATTGCATGGTTGAGTGCCTATCCCTCACCACATCGATTTGATTTATGTGAGCAGAACATAGTCTACGTCTAGAGTCTACAAAGATTCTCTGTGAACTGCCCCTTCAGCAACATGCCTAATGCAGAGCACCATATCTAAGTTCCGCTTCAAACTGTTCTGCTTTCAGAGTGCCGTCAATTGCTTCACAATTAGGATTGAAAACTGAGTAAGCACTGAGCTCCCCATTATCCCGAGGACTTGTCCTGGTGTTTAAGTATATAAACATCAATGCTGATATAACAAGAAACACTGCTCCAAACTCTATATGGACTGCGATTCCCATTAATGTTGCCCACAGTAGGGTGTACAGACCATACAAAATAATGGTGAACCATGAATAGGTTGGACATGCATCTCCTGGGTCTTCATCAACAATAAGAGTTTCTGTCGTTTCAGTAACTAGAAGTCTCTCTGTATCATCTCCAGAGGCACACTCTTCCTCTTCCTCCTAGAATAAAAACAAAGCAACCTTACTTGATAATGAAACTGTGACAAATCTGACATGGTTATGATGTATGATATTGAGAGCCACACAAGATCTTTGCTTCATCCATCAATGAATGAGTTTGCCTAATGAGTGATAACCCATGAGCTTACATTCATTTTACGCTGAAGAGGTTGTACGTTTGGCAGAATAAAGTCCCAGTTGAAGTACTTAAAGATTGTCGATTTCACAGATTCCACAGCAGCTTCCCTGCGTTTCCGAGCTCTATATTGGGCAAGCTTCTGGTCCATTTTTGAAACAGAGTGAATTAAAGAAAAACTTTAAGTAAAATGTTCGAGCTAAACACGTCAGCATTATTCTCGGACAAATAACGGAACCATAACCAAATCAAAAGCGTAACCAAGCGGGATCGGCTTTGTCGTGTCGTCTGCTTTCATTCGTCTGCTGACAGCTGACTGTGGCGTACAAGGGTGCCAACATAAAACGGACAAAGAACAAAGAAGGGTGACAGTTAATAAAAAACTCTTTGCGGTTCTTGATAGTGTCCCAGAATTACAAAAAAAACAAACTGATATAACATGAAATTATAGTTGAAATGAAGGTTTTATGCAACTTTTTTAAGACTGCGAGATTCAAAGTTTGTTAAAAATGAGCTCTGACCCGACCACACGCGGAGAGACCCGAAGTCTTTCCGAAGTCTGTCGAACGCCCATGACGTCACGACAGTCTTGATTGTCTCTCTCTTTCTGTGCGGTGCTGACCTATGACCGTGAGTGTGCTCGTGCTTTGTTTTGTTTTTGTTCCTGACAGCAACAATTTGTAGTCGGGGTTTAAATGTTCTTATTGTGAAAATACGTCAAGAATTTGTGTTCAGCCGGTGTGATGAAAGGATCAGCGCATTCGATAGCCCACATGGTAATGCGGCGGACTTAAAACAAGGTGAGATCTGCGACAAATAAATGTGTAGGTTAAGGACTCTTTATCATAAGTTAGCCGGCATGCGTAAACACAAACCACAGTTAGCATTTAAACCGACAAGTGTTTGGTATACCTGATTAATGTAGACATTGAGCCAATGCGTCTTCACCAACCGATTGACGTACGTAACTTACGAACATAAAAATAAGTAGACCGGCTTTTCGACAGAAATAGTGTTTCCGATTCAATGACTGTACGTTAGCTTGAACCTTTTACCCACGATTACGTTTAGTACACGGTAAACGGATCAGGAAGAGCCATTGTTTTGATTCTGTAATTTTAGCACCACTTTTGGTTCATCACTGCTTCTTTATCTAAACTTGTTATCATTTTCATACTATGAGCTTTAAATTTTTCAAATAAGTTATGATCGTTGAATTTTGCTAGCACATGTCACTGTGAACATCACAGACCACGTTGGCAGCAACCCACCCTGACTAGCGTAAAGCCCTGTATAGGTAAACAGGGCTTTAGTTTTTAGCAGTCGCGTCTACGCATACCTCTTCCCATTCTCAGTCTTCCGGCGACTTATGACACCCCGCAAGTCATTCTCGCTCACACTGCAGGAAGGATGAAAAATTATAACTCTCGCTTTTAAACCTTTATTTGGGTAAGAGACATCATGACACAATATTTTCACACTTGCAGGAGTAACGCAACCCCGGCTAAGGTCCACTTTGCCGGTTTGTCTTTAGTTTTGAGGTTAAAAGTCCAGACGAATGTTGGCCCCCGCGTTCTTGTTTTGTAAACAGGACATTCATACATGTTCCTCATGTCTTGCTTGTCTTGAGTAATAGCCTTGGGGGAAAAAATAAAAATTGTAACAGTGCATTAATAGGAAAAATCGTTCAACGGTCCTCAAACTTACTCTGATATTTATCACAGGCACAGACGGAAAAAGTTCCTTTAGACGACTATCCGCTATAACTCCTGTATTGACATCCCACCTCGCTCCTTCCATTAGAAGTCCATGAACGTACGCACCCTCCCTCGGAGCAGATCTAAAAGCAATCATAGTTGATTTCTTAAAGCGTATGCAACACTCATGACAGGCATGTACTTCTGGTTGCCTATACATGATCTTGCAGGGGCTCATTCTGACTGAAAGTTATCAACTCATCTAGCTTGTTTGCTAAAAACTAGGACTGTAGATATCCTTACGTGAATTCTTCTTTTCCCTTCTTCGTGACGTCACACTGCAAGCACATTTTGTCCAAAGGTAATTCGCTTTTCCTTGCGGTGCTCTGCATGATAGCGGTCAAAAAGGACTGCGGGTTGAAGAAGCCAGCCAGCCATACTGACGCGGGCAGCTGGAGGCAAAGATTTTAACATTGGTTTACAGTACAATGAACTTGATCTTCCAGAGATGTCTCTGGAAGACTAAGGTGGGGCTGGCAATCAGGCGAACTCACGACAAAATCAGTTGACCAGATTTCAAGTCCTCGAAGACGCAACAATAAATCTGCAAACCACGCCGACAAGCCAAGAAGCGACGGGTAAGCTCGCGCACTCCATATCACTGGTACTTGATCCAGAAACAAGGCGCTCTCCAAATCTTCCATGTCGGATGTGATCGTTAACTCCCCCTGATAACGTGCGGTACCAGTTAAAAAATGACCACAAAAAGCGACCGGTGTAAGAACAGCTCTGAATTAGGGAAGAACTTTCCTTACCTTTAGTCCCAAGTCTAGTTCTCTTAACGATCGCTTCATTTCTCCAGTGAGATGGTTTATTCGTTCGCACTCCTGAAAGGCTACGACAACGTAAGGAGTTCGTTCTTCGACTTTTCCCATGATTTCAGTCATATTAAACTCCTCGGGTAGCTTTTCCATCATTTCATCAATCATTTGTTTAACCTGCAAAATACGCGTATTTTAATTTGGTCCCATTCGCGCGCCCCTGACAACGCATGGGGAGACTTCAACGCACGTTAAGAGGACCAAATGTATTTTGTATGAGAATTTGCGTGCGAATAGACGCTTTCTTTTCGATTTTGTGTCCATGAGCTGTTTTCTGATTCTAACCTTATCTTCTCTTGTAACCGCGGTGCCTCCCGAAGCTCCTGCATCCCGCGGCTGCATTTCAAAAACAGTCCTAAATAAATTTTCGGATGTTGTCGTCAGAAATCCGATCTCCGCGTTGGGGTGAAGCCCGTACAGGTACGGGGATTCTGGTGGCATGGCCTCGTCGATGTAAGTGTGGTAACCCGTGTAGTCTGTGTTTGGCGGGGCGGGAAAACCGGGTGCTAGAAGAAGTTCACCATCGACCTACAAGCAGAAAAAAAAATGAAAAAATGAGAAAATTTTAAAAGTATGGAAAATTAGGGGAAAACGTGTAGGGCAACGTACCAGGTCTGGCTGCATTAATTCTTCCAAATACGTAATACACAAGCGTCGATCCCAGTCGTCCGTAATGTGGCCTCCGTACATAATCTCACCAAATAAGTAACGCAGATCTTCCCATGGTACTTTTGTGTTGGCTTCTAAATAGTTGTACAGAACTGATACACTAATATTGAGGTCACCTGGAAATAATAATAAGCTGATTTAAGCGCTGTTTTAACCCTTTACCGCCCAGCGGTGCCGTTTGGCAACAGAGAGAAAATATTTTAGAGGGTCCTTTCAGTTCAGTATTGTCACAATTTAAAAAATATCACCCCTCTGGAAACCTGAAATTTAATAATTTAGGCATTTTCCAAAGCTTAAAATTGCTTATCTTAGTGGAAAAAATTCTTTGAATTTATCTTAAGCTAAATTTCACTCCAAATACTTTGGGCTGTTATGGGTTAACCAGAGTTTGGCAGTAGAGCATTAGAACTACCAACATCGGCCCTAATACGAATGACCCAGTAAGCTCGAATCAGCAATACGGTCTCGCCGATGCCTTGCTTTCTCATATCATCTGTCACTCACCTACGTTGAAAGGGTAAATACGATTCCATCCTTGAGGTCCGAATTTCCGCCTCTCGGCCACTACTGCATGGAAATAACAAAGTGAAAATAGAATGGCTTTGAATTCTGCCTCCTTCCCGCACATCTCTAACGTTTCCTGCGAGAAGTTATCTAAAGCCTTGTGCAGGTTTGCCTGCATTCCTGTGGGAGGTTCGTTGGTTATTTTGATGGACGATTCCAGAATTCCCTGTAACATGACAACATGAAGAGTGAAATCGCACGCGTAATAAAAACGTACTTTTTCTGTGATATGATCTTACTTGCGGAATGATATGGGCTGATGGTGTAGCCGCTGGTTCGGCACTCATGAAAACTCTGTAGTCTTCGTGTGACCCCTCAGCGTAAAACTCCAGTTTTTTCTCCAGGGTAGGTAACCATTTTTTGACAAGATGAATATTCTGCGACAGAAAAAAATTGATAACAAAGTAAAAATAACTTTGTAAGATGAACAAATTTTTCATACCTGTAGGACAACCCAGTGCCCCTTTTTCGCGGCTAAATCCATCGCAGACTCCGCAACAACTTCTTGTCCTTGGCCAAGAGAAACATTGTGAAAATTTCCTGCGTCGGACGTGAAACCAAGAGACCGTCCTAGGGCTTCGACATCCTTGGTGGGAAAAAAAAGAGAGCCAATTCGTAAGATCGGATTCGGTGTTCAGTAAAGTTGGCACTCATTTTCTTTCATATCGCACAGTATTCGTACCTTCAGTGGGTTTACTCCCGGAGAGAGAATGAAAAATATGGGCGTTGAAGGGCTGGACTCCTCGAAAGATTTACAGAACTCTACTGTCCGTCCTTCTACATATTTAGAACCCAACTTCTCCTCGATGAAAGCACTAAAATATCGGAGAAGTGACACGTGAGGTAAACGTGTGGTTTACGTGTTCATTACACCGGTATGGATGAAATTACTGTTTACCTTATTGCGTAAGTCATACGGTCGGGTCTTAATGCCCTGATCATACAAAGTCGCTGTAAGGCTGTTTTGTTTTTCCATTCCTGAGGAAATTTCTCCTTTTCGGGACATTCTGATTCGACTAGCTTTTTCCACCGTTTTCCTGAGGTCTCTATATCTCGGTCCAAATTCCTTTAAACACAATAAAACAGCGCATGAGTTATGTATCAAAAATTTTGTCAGCGCCCTTTGTCCGTTGCGCAGTTTGCCGAAACTGTCACTGCATCGAGGACATCAGCGCCAAAAAATAACTGCGCGGTGGCTGGACTTGGAAGCTCCAGCTTAGTGAGCTGTCAGCTGTGAGTCGAGTCAGTTGTGAGATGGGCTCTATACCGGCCTCGTCGCACGTGTGTAGTGCCGTAGTAATTGGATGAGCTCTTAAAAATTAGGGCCCGCATTTATCAAATGTATGAAGTTTCTGTTGGTGTGATATAGTGTGGAGTGCGTAATCGGTATTCGTCATTAGTTCGTTCGGAGGGATTAGTGTTCAGTGCAAGTCAGTGCCGGACAAGTGGGTGTAAGATGCAATCTCAAGAACCGTCACTACAACCCAGAAGTTCACCTCCTCGTGAAGTCTTCTTTAGCATCATCATCGGGATGGATATGTCGGTGGAGGAACGGTAATGTTGCACAATTTTTACTTTAAACTGGACGCACCGTAGTTGAATGGGACCGGAACGGTCCCACTTGACTGGGGCGAGTAAACACAGACCAGCAGTCGTTTGAGTCTACTCGTTGGGTGTTTATTTGTTGATGGATATGCGGAATAGCCATCATTATCATCCGCAAATACTTATGATACGAACAAAGTTTTATAATGTCCTACTTGGCTGTCAAGCGATGATACCGTTTCGCTACGGCGCGGCAGTGTGGTGGGTAACGGGGGAGGGGAGGGATTTGTTTTGATTTTACTATGGAGCATTTTATACGCAATTTAAAGCTTTGGAAATGCCTTCATAATTAAATGTAAGATTTCCAGTGGGGTAATATTTTTTGAATCGGCACAATAATGAACTGAAAAGATCCTCTAAAATATTTTTGTTTTCTGTTTCCGAACGGCATAGCTGAGCGGTAGTAGGTTAAACCTGGGGGATCATAAGAGGTAGAAAATATCACATTTCATTAAACAATAATGCAGAGATATGGTCGTTATTGGTGGCCTAAACTAAAATTTTCATTGGAGGGATGCTGGAGAAAGTGTGAATGCGGAAGGGAAGTTCTCAGAATTGGTCTTTATCGATATGGGCATTTCTAAAATCTTACCGGAACTCGTCTCGGGTACTGAGTGACCGAACGCCTCCCCAAGAAGTGTTTGATAGGAAGTCGACCGGAGAGGTGACATGGGGTGTTATAGGGAATCGAAGCAGGAAGTCGAGATCCGGGACAGATATTTCTTCGTTCGCTAAAAGTATCTGAAAAAAAGCGAAAAAAAATCGTTAATTTTTATAATGATAAAATGATCCTCGAATTCTTTACCTGAAACGTCATCTGCGAAGCGAAAATCAGCTTATCACATTCGAAAAGGCCTCTTGATGTATACACAAAAACGAAATAGGTTATACAGTCTATAAGATTTATTACTCTTTGCCGTACTTCCTCCGCCGGCGGAGCCTTCTCGATAGCCTTTTGGAAGACCACACTGAAAGCCTGAAAAACAAGGCCAAATATAAACGAAGTGACTATTCACGCGCTGCCCCATTTAAAATGAATTATTTTGGTCTCCGCGCGTTCAAGTCATCTCTCATTTAATCCTTAACAGCCCAAAAAATTTGTAGTAAAATTTAGCGTTAGAGAAATTGAAAGGAATTTTTCTATTGAAATACGCAATTTTGAGCTTTGAAAAATGCCTAAATAATTCAATTTCGGGTTTCCAGAGGGGTGATATTTTTTTATATTGTGACAATAATGAACGGAAAAGATCCCGTAAAATATTTTTTTCTGTTTCCCGAACGGCATCGCTGGGCGGTAGTGGGTTAAAATGCATGAGGTTGTTTTCGGTGCGTTCAATTTTCCCTCGTATTAACATAGCCGTGCGAATAGAACTGACCATACTTAAATCACTGAAGACAGTTCTTTTGAGTGCTTACCTTAAGAGAAAACTGATAAATCGGATTAATAGCGTTGAGCTCGTTCAAAATGAAGTACAGTAAAGAAGCTCTGGCTGCGGCAGGTCGATAATGCTCGCGAGCTTCGTCGATTTTGGACGACGTTTCTTTAGCTTCAGCAACTTTTCTCTCGATTTCGGCCGCTGTTTTCTTTGTTGTTTCGAGGTTTTCCACTAAGGCAGTGTCTCCCAAAATATTACCTGCGCACACGAAAAATTAGAATGATAATCTCCCTGCAAAGCACGGCTACTCGGACGAGGGTGGAAATCGATACAATATAACGATGTCTCCGTCGCTTGAGTCTGTTATGTCTGTGCTTTTATGACGTTACGTTTTTGAGGGACATAGGCTATTTGCTTATTTAGTGTGCTTGTCTCAGAGTTCTTATAGAATGCGTGTATGATAATAGCGCAGGGTGCTTGACTCTTGTCTTGTTGGTTGTGGCTAGAAACATTTTTTTTTCTTTACATACCACCAGCTGAGGAAAGTCTTGAAAGTAGATCGTCCTCCAACTTCTTCAACATTATCTTGAAATCATTTTGCTGCTTTGTAAGCTCCGCCTGTTATGAAAAAAAAAACTTTCTTTTAGTATTTTTTGTTTTGTTTTTTGTGTCTAAAGGGTAAAAAAACTAAGTTTCTGGTCGGAATTTTTTAATGCTCCTTAGGCAATCAAAATTATTTATATTGGAATGAAACAACTTATTGACATCGAAAGCGACGTGGTAGACTCAGAAAAGCGACCAAATCTAACGACTCTTCTATACTTACTTTGAGCTCCTCCAAATCTGGTCTCTCAGCCTTGACTACTTCAGCCAACAGTTGATCTTCCAAACCATCTCTAGTTACTGTGAAATTGATCAATGAAGTCTGCGCCTGCATTTCAGGCTTGTAGTGAGGGTTAGCTAGTTTCGTATGAAGGATAAGACGGAACGAAGGGTTGTACTCCACTTCACGATCCCCCATTTTGATTGCTCTAAAAACGGCCAAATAATCATAAACCTCACGAGAACATTAACAAAACTTATCACTGGAGGAAGCACGCGACAAGATCTAGAATCTAGACATTTCCCGATTGGGGAGGGGAGCGATCGGGGTGATTGGTCGCATTGCGCTTCCCCCACCCTGTTGCAGGGTGGAGTCTCCTCGGCGAGTCAGCGACATAATCAGGGAACTTGCCTTCCTTTGCGTATGAGGTTTCTTCCGAGAAGAGGATCCAAAACTGGGTCTACATTTTCGTCGATGTTTTCGAGTAGGACCGTGGCGCCACTGGTGACGCCTTGCTCGATCGTGTCCATCGCCCCCTTTTGACCCAAACGCACTACGATAAGCGCCTCGCCGTACTTCTGCTTGATCCATTTCACTCCTTGCAGCTGCGGAGATGGCACGCATCAGCAACATTCTAATCATTGTTGCACTTTGCGGGGTAAATCCGTTACCTGGGGATCTATCATGAGAGGCCACCGGTCAGAATTCGTCAGAATCGTTGCGTTTTCCGTCGACATCCTATCGCTGGGTAAACCTTCGTTGTTCCATGTGGCGATTTGTGCATCGTCCGTTAAGAGGGACAAACAGTCTAAGCCGTCCGTCAGCGGTATCGAAGGCTGTTCGATTCGGAAAATTAATTTGATGTACCGATAATCAAATTAAATTAATAGTACTTACATCCAGCGTCCGGAAGAAAGGCAACCATGCTTTGTTGAGTAGATCGAGACGGAATTGCTTAGTGAAACAGCCCACGTACGAAATGAATGCTGTAATCACTAACACGTCTCCGGGCAGGGTCGTTCCCTGTTGCATCAAACTACACAAGGGAAATACAATCAGTGAAGGGCCCAGTACTCCTATTTATTTTTAAAACTGAATTTTTTTGCGTCCGGTGTTGTGCCTTTCGTCTTGAACTGCGGAGCGAGGCAAGACATAAGTTATTGTAATTAAGCCTGATACGGTTTCCTCCTCTACTGCACTACTGCCGAGCGGAGCAATATCGAAGTGAGGCATAAGGCCACTAAACTAATAATTACCTGTTGACAGCTTCAGCCCAGCGTACGTTCTCAGAGCCCAGTCCACCCACAAGCCGATTAGCTAAAGCGATTGTGCTGTTGGTTGCATCAGCTTCTTGCTGGCACTGCAATTTCTCGCTTGTTGCCTTCTCAAAATCGGCGGTTAGTTTCGCTAGTTGCTCCTCCAGAGACTAAAGAAACGGATGTCATAAGTTTTAGGAAAAGAGCTTTTTGGGAAATGTTTCCCGTGAGTCATACTTACCACAACTTTGCGCTTAATAACGGTGAGCTTGTCCTGGGCGGCGGCTAATTCTGCGTTCGCTTGCGCCAAAGCTTTTCTCTTCGGTTCGACGTCACAATACACCTCGTAAAATTTGATAATGTTGATAACCCAGGCGCAGAGGCCGGCAGCGGCGGCGGACTTGCTCCGAACAAACTCCGGCTCGAACTCGGCATCTTTTAAATACGGTTGAATCGCCTTCATTACCTCTGGGTGGATGTTTTCTTTGTCGTAATGGATGAGAGAATCCAAGAATGTGTCCACTTTCGCCATCACGATCTGTCAGAAAACAGTATTGTTAAAAGCAATACGACGAAGGAAAACGGTGGAATCCCAACCTTGGCGCCATCTTGCGGCAGCAGCCGACCTACCCCATACCGTTGCGTCATACGTTTGGGCTGTTGCAACTAGATGGCGCCACCGTCAATGTTTCGGATTCCACGCCTTATCAGGAGCATGGAGAAATACCTGGAGATGAAGGCTGGGCCCCTTCCTGTTAGGAGGCGGCGACATCGATGGCCTACGCCTTCTATAAATGACCGTTACAGTTCCCCACCCTCCCATCCCTCCCCCCTGACATCCCCTCTGTATGACTGTTATTGCGTGCTTCCACTATGTGTGTGTTTTTGTTGTCTTCATTAATTAATTGTTGATCAATTAAAAAC
>Ga0058701_10001956_pt1 | contig 15203 bp, 5 predicted proteins | sample AgamicOrMae_FD_97039 | JGI IMG/M metagenome (GOLD analysis project Ga0058701, IMG submission 97039) | Agave microbial communities from Guanajuato, Mexico - Or.Ma.e | ecosystem: Host-associated > Plants > Phyllosphere > Phylloplane/Leaf | place: Guanajuato, Mexico | collected 2012-06-04
AAAATACATTACTTTCTTGAAGAAAATCGTTTTTACCCTAATACATATCAACTTTCTGTGTGTCAAAAATAAATTAGCTCTTATCGATGTGATTCCGTGCTTGTGTACACTCATTTTGATTCGGTCCAGGGATACAGAAATAAGACCAAATATGCTTGAAGCACTGAAGTTCCAAGCAATCCACCGATTGAAATAAAGAACTCTCTCGATATTTATTTCCTATGGTTGCCATGGTCGTTTGCCGAATAAAGTTTATGGAATTGAATTGTTGAACCAGTCAACGAACCCGTTTCTTGAAACACCATAAACACACTGAGACACAGGTTGACTGATAGGGTCCCAGAGCAGTGTTTAGGTTCAGTTCAGACTAGTTGACTAAATGCAGATCCCCCTCGCTGAGTTATCTTTGTACTTTTATGTATTGTTTTAGTTCTGCTACAGTTGCTGCTAACACTTAACTCTATGAGGCACTATCAATTTCAAGGATTTCACAATGTAAGTCTTGTAATCTTTTCAGCTTAATTCCTTTGTGAAACTTAATGAGGACAACCGATATAAGACAGCAAAAGTTAGGTTCGCTAGGATAAGTTCAGGTGTGATAGACCTTGCTTCGCCCCACTTTGCTTAGCGACGGAAGATGGAAACTCGCGCAAAAACAGCAGATTTCAAATTCGCTTGCCACAGTATGACTATGCGGTAGTCGTATTCTGATTTTTTTTTCTCTTTTTGCTAATGGGTTGTTCTGACTTTTGTCTGGGATTTATGTTTCATACACAGACATTAGAGCGGATAATGCTCTTTCAAATCAGTAAAAACAACGCGCTTATTTTTATTTTGCCTCTCATTAAACAATTCCACAGGTTAGCTTGGGCTCTTGTCGAGCATTGACCTCCCTCATCTAACTACTTTGTTAGCCTTGTGAAAACTGATCTGATGTTCTTTCGTTACAGAAGTGGACAAACGTAATGTCGACACCCTGGAACTGTCCCACGTAAACGTAAGTTATTGCAACTTACTATAGTAAGTTCTTTCAATACACGAAGGTTAAGGATTTCCTCGTTGAGTTGTTTTTTAAAATACAATCTTTGAAGGTGTGAAATAATTTCCTCCACGTAAATATTCTCGCCAGCACTACGAGTGACATGGGAGCAGGCTCATTCCAGCGGTCTTTTACCTAAGAAGTTAAAAACCACTGTACTCCATACTACTTGATTTAATAGAAACTATAATCTCAAAGAATAAACTGAAAAATTATTTTTGAAGTAATGAAACATCTCTACTCTTGCCAATTGGGTGATTACCGGTCTATTGCAGAATAAATTTCATACATCTTGCGAAAAATTAGCGACCACTCAATTTCGCACTCCAAATATCCAGCCGTAAATTCTAAGAATGAATTGATATGGGCTGTCCATTCATAAGTATGCAATGAATGAAAAAAGATAAGTTGAAACGCAAACATTTCGTCCGAGGGACGGTGTTATGAAAGAATGCAGCTTTTGTCATTAAACTGTCTCGAGATGCGGCTAAGTTACGACGCGTTAACTAGCTATCGTCTTAAGACCGTCTTGCTACCGGTTCGGTTCAGTTTGGTTCCAGTCTGGAATGAAGGCAAACCCGTTGCGGCGTGGGGATGGGGACATCCGGTGACGCTTTTTGGAGAGGACACCACACCGCACCGTTCTCTTCTGTCCCTATCTGCGACCAGGAATAAATAATGAGCCAACCCGTACGTTTAGTCTTACGATCACAACGTCGGGTCGGGTCGGGCGAACGTTGCCGAGCGGAGCGCTATGGTTGTGAATGAGGGCGGGAAGGTATCGGTACCACTGCGGTACCTTCGCTTTCATTCAGTGATACAAATCTTGGCCCATTTGTCACTGTCTTATGGATCGGAAGGTTTTCGGGGGGGAAGGAGGAGAAGACACACCAAGCTGGGGACGCGCGTGTGTGCGAAGATGCAATAAAGACACGCATTTTAGATAGATTCCAGTGGACGCCAGAAACTGGTGTAGTTCGGTAAAGCTCTAAATTAGTTCTAAAGGACTTTTTGGGGAAAAGAGGAAAAATAACTCCCGTACTGCTGTACTATTCGGATGAGGTACTATTCTTATGATTTTTTTCGCATAAGTGTAGCGGGATAAAAAATGCCCACACTTTTCTCGAGTGCATATACTAATCCTTTACCTATCGATGTTTTGTGGTTTTTGGACTGATGTAGTCACATAGGCGCAGCGCAAACCGTCATCTATATGTCTGACTAGTAGAAAAAGAGACAAAACAAAGAATAATACAATTAGGAAGTTTTAAATTGTCCACGTTCAAGGCCCTTGCGAAGCTGTTCTTCATTTTCTACAAGCCGTATCTCTTTAAAAACATCTGAAACGTATTGTTGGGGTTATCAAACCGCGCATGATTATTGCATATTCGCCTGTTTTCGCAGTTTATCTCGTAGGTTTTGAGTTAATTTTTGTGAGCCCTATAAAAATTGTTCAAATTCTTCAAGATTTGTCTGCCCGTTGACAACACATGCCATCTGCATAAAATTTAATCGAATCCTTCCGAATAAAAATCAACCAGGTGATAATGCTAATTGAATCAATTGGTCTATTGCCATTATTAACCATGGTCATTTCAGTTTTGGTTGAAACGCACGCTTTTCATTTGGTTGATGGTTTAAATCAGTGCTTTCATGGGATCTCCTTTTATTCAGAAGAATCGTTTTTATATTTGTAATAGTCCTTTTCTAATAAATATCTTTTCGACAAGATGCTGATTGGTCAAAAACTTCAGAAAAATCTATACAATAAGTTAAGAAATCAGTATCTAACATACTTAATGTGTACGGGACAAGAAGTGAAATCACGTCTGTAAAAGGAACTGAAACATTTTCTTTTTCAGACTCTAAACATGACCACGAATATTTTTGAAATCAGTTGAGGAACATCAGGTGGATGATGGCAATTCCGTCTCAAAGCAACGTAGCTAACACAGTGCCGATAAAATCGGCCCTCTCAGTTTGGTTGCCATAACGTCCGCGAAAGCTTTGACCAAATCCAAAGCGATGCATGTCGCCTCTCAGGTCATTTATCCCGCTAATCTTTGATCGCTTTAAGCGTCTCGGCGATTTACTGCGCTTAAAATGGAACCAAATTGAATTTGCGACTTGGGGAGCTTCATTTATTTACATTGAATCCCGTTCATGTCTGAAAGAAATTTTTGCCAGATGAACTTTTGCGGGGATCACCCATTCCGCACACATTGTAAAATTTTAAGTTTGAATTTTCCACCTTGCGTTCTCTTCTTGTGATTGCCGTGAGGAGGGACAATGGAGGGAGGTGACAATGCACGCAACCTTACCAAACTCAAAAGAGGTTTACCAAGCCTTACGTTCACCATGCTTGATGCCGCATACTCTTTTTTCGCGGTAGTCACTCGCACCGGAAACCTAACGCGTTCAGCTTATTTAAAGCAGAGCGGAGCAGTAAAACATCCAGGGACAAGACACTTTTGAGCAGAGTTACAACCACTGAACTGAACCCAGGTTAACTCAACCCACGCGGTTCTTTTCCGTTCCCTATAATATTGTAATGAACAAGAGGAAATCACAACGATATAAAATCCACCTTTGAAACTGACTCTGTGCAAGGTTTTTTTCGTTCCTTTATTAGTTTGAACATACTTCAGCGACGTTTAACTCACCATGCTAATAGAGATCTGGAATTTACTCAGTGTGAAATGGACTTTTTCTATTCGAAACCAAGACTTCACTTGTTTTCAAACTTTTTTTTAACTGTTATGAATACATTGAATGCATGAGTGACTAAGAAGTAGGTTTTCATTAACCCTGAAAAATGTTCATAAAACCTTGACAAATTGAAATCGTAAAAAACGGTGTTCACTTAGCAGTTTTATAGCTCAAAGTGGACTTTTCCAACCAATTAAAGGTTTATTACATTTACTACTATTTGAACAATTTGTTTTGCTACAACATAGTTGCGTTTACACTTACGTAAAACACTATATACTAGTCATTTCGCAGTGGAAGAAAAAGGAGGTTGACGAAGAAATAACAAATGGTGCTAGACTACCGCAATGTCCCGCACTATGTCCCTTAAAAATTTTGTTTTACCTCATTGCGATCTAGGGGCTATCAGTATTTACTTATTCGGTGATCAGGCACCGGACATAAGACTTTTCATTCAGAACCAAGTGAATTTATGATGCGATAAATTTCACGTTTTGAGGAAATTTATTGCGAAAACTGACAACTTTTGCAGAATACTTCATGACTTTGTACGAGTTCCTGCTCTGGCGGCCTCTACATTGTTTATTCTCATACTCAACTAGTTGCAGCGTATTTATATGGTGGTAGCAGGTACAGCATGGCGTTAAAAGGTACGCGTTTTGTCGCAATCCTGTTTTATTTAATGCGTTTTATCATGCACCTTGTGACACTGTTTATTTGCTTGTAAACTGGCTGCCGGGCTGCACGAGGTCGCTGTCCCACTTCAAAAATTATGTAAAAACAGAAGGAAAAATACTCCAAAAAAAAAATGTTTTAATGATGACGTCTCTGTTAGGTCCACAAAATCGAATCCAAACCACTCGAATTCACAAAATTGTTTAAAACAACTATTACAAACAAGTAAATTCAAGCCCTAATATTACTGCTTTGTTCTACCCAAAGTCTTACAAATCGAATGTTTTTTAAGATCACTAAGAAAAATTCGGAGAGTCTATAGGCCCGAATGCATTTAAAACGTATTGGGTTTGGGCTCCGTGTTCAGGTCGCCTCCCATTTAAAATGCATTAAGCTTCTTGATACGTGCGTTCAAGTTTCCCTATATTAATGCATGTCGGGTCAATAGCAACACCCCCTCCCAAAAAAAACTTGCTTAGCGAAGTATCGGGATCTGTTCTTGTTAGATTTACTACATTCCTTCGAATACACTTTTCGTTATAAAGTAGAGGTTTACTCACTCATTTCAGCTCAAAAAGAAACTTTAAACCTAATTTTGTATCCAGATATCAAAATGATACCCCCCTTCCTCCTCCAAAAAAAGAAAAAGTAATTTAGACTCTCCCCGGACGCAACTCGGTTATTTTGGAGTTCCTTCAAAGAAGCTGCAAGAATTACTCTTTTCAATTCTCAATGAAAAGACTGAAATTCGTTAAGGTTTTCAGAAGTGTTCGTAGCTCATGGGACTACCAGTTTAGGAGAACGTTTCACACAACGAAGGAAATATATAAATCGGTCTTTCTCCAGACGGGAAGTGAAACAAATAAAACACCTAAACCAACACCATTATTGCGCCAAAAACATACACTTCGCCGTTAGTAATTCGCTTTTATACCATTATCACCCGTGAAATTACCCCAACAAGCCTTAGAGCGGCAACCAACATCCACTTGGCCAATGATTAACCAGACAATTTAGTGAAGTTGTTTGTTGATGGCTTTTTACCCGGGCTTCGTCTTAAATTGTTCTCAACTTCAGTGAAGTGAAACTCTGACCACCCAAGCTAACTTCGCTGGTGACACTCGCAAGAGGAAAAAGAAATGCGGACGGACACTCTTAATGACCCCGCGAAAATCCCCTGTCGGCGTCGCGTCTAAAAAAGAGAGGATTGCTATCGGACTCAGTTCTGCTACATTGTAACTTTACGGACAAAACAAGCGTTAACTTAACTGTTGCGCTTAGATTGTCTCCAAAATATCCTACTTTTTTTTTTCAACTTGAGCCGAATGTAGAAGCTACTGTTTCGTATTAAAATAGAAACCCTCATGGCTAATTCAAATTCTGTATTTTCAGAAAAAGAAGGGGGAGGGGAAGGAAGTGTCGCTCGTGTGATTGGTGACGTACTTTGGTCAGAGATCGTTCAGCAACGTCTCCTAATGCTTCAGAATAGTCGTCCAGTTGCCGAATTCACGATTTCTATCCTCTTTATCTGTTATGTTCTACGTTTTATTACACTCTAAATTCGAATTAGTGAGAGTCTCCGAGAGTCAGTGAATTTTTGCTGAATCTCAGAGACACTCACTGATTGAGATGAAGAGTGTATAGGGAGCGAGGCACGAGGTAGTATTTCTTAAAGACCCCTACCAAAGTTCCTTTCTTCTTCTCGGCGGCAGGTTTACCAAAAAGTAATCGGCATTAGACCTGGCGCTAGATAATGGGAGTGACAATGGAGCAAAGCACATGGCACTTAACCTTAACTCGGTGGGATGTGGTTAATCCCCATTGTAATGAAGCTTAGAGCAGAGTGGAAGATAGGTAAAAAAATTCAAAATGTTGGCTTGAAATGCGTTGTTGCGAACCAACCTGAAAGAGTTCTTATTAAAGTACCTAAGATTAAAAAATGTCACGAATTTTTGTGATGTCTGGTCAGAAACACCGCTATCACCCAATTTAATTAGCACACCTAATTAAAAGCCTTGTAGTTCAATGGAAATAATATCCGAGCTAGTTAAACACGAACATACGCATAACCAAAATCTGAGTAATTAACTGACTTGTTTGCGCTAATTATTGATCATGACCTTTGATCTTTATTTCTCCTTCTCACTCATTGTCTCTTATCGTCTAATTGGTCGGACGGTCATTGTTTGTTTTTTAGGCCCCTCCCCCACACCTGTCTCACTCTGTGCTACGTCCTTCCTCCAGCAAGTACCGCTCTGTCCTTTGTATCTGGCGTTTTATCTTCCGCTAATGGCTTCAATTTCCGGGACAAACGATTAGCGTAGCACGTGAAAAAAGCCTAAAATGCGTGCTTGCTTGGCACTGTCTTCTACATCCTTTCTATCTGAAAGGCAATATCTTTTATTTGTTACCAACCTGAGCGGAGCGACCGCGGAAAGAGGCACAATGCACGTCGCTCAATCTTACCTAATTTAACGTGGTCTTAACCGGAGGTCAATATAACCTGATCGGTTGTTTGTGGTCAACCCTAATAATCTAATGAAAAATTAACCAGGGGGTGACACTAGAGGTAGACGCGAACTTTAAAACTTATGGGGTATGCTGAATTCAATTTCTTTTCGACTTCAAGAGGAAATGACAGGTGCGATGTTTGTATTGCTGACACGTAAGTTACAGCGCCAAACACAAAATACAAAACAGTAAATATGTTTCTCGTAAAAAAAATTTAAAAATAAGAAAGGAAAAAATCGCAGTTTTTATTTATTTATTTTTTCCAGAACGTCTTTGACGACGGGGCTTTCTCTACTTATAAAATATTTTTACCTCTGCAGTTTAAAGTATTTTGGGACATTCAATGAGAAGATTTTGCTCTTTAACGCATTGGGTCAATGACAATCGGATGAACTTATGACAAGGTAAACGCCTAATCAGTGAGACAGAAAGAAGAAAGCAATCGCCGTAATTCAAACGCAAAATATACATAAGGGTACACTCGTTGTCAGTAACATCTCAATTTTTAAAATTCAACCATTGCTTTGTAGATAAGTACTTTGTCCTGGAGGTAACAAATAATCCTGTACATCTGTGCAGTCCGCAAGAATATCTAGTTCGTTTAAAACGTCGATTTGTTGTTTTAGGTCGCTTTTTCTTTCACCACAAATCAGCAATGCCTAACAAGGATAACTTGTTGGGGATCCCAATAATAATAAATATACACAGGCGGGACTAATAGCCAATCAGCAAAAATATAGATGAGAAAGTAAATTTAAACGATAAAATAGGCACAGGGAAATATGAACCTTTGTATTTAATTAAATGCCTTAACCGATCCCCAAATCCCAGTTTTTGATCTCGCTTCCTCGAATCCCGTTTGCATATTTTGATCGAGAACCTACGGTTACTTTGCAATAATAAGTTTTATGCGAGAACGAACAATAACCAATCTTCCAAACAGAATATTTTGAGACGAAAACTCGCGTTTCCAAGTTTAAATCAGGATTTTAAATTAGCATAATTTTGGAGGCCCCGCCTTGCTTTCTCCGAACGGTCACAACACTGCGGCAAGATTATTTAGGGATTAAAACTAGATTTTTGTCGTGTTGAGGAGAATGGCTTACCTGGGGCCATGATGGGGGCATTTTCTCTCTGGGGTTCCTGAGGACCTCGCCGACTAAGCAGCGGGGTCCCACTTGCTAGACGGGGGATACGAAGCCTCCTCCCATCGTCGGAGAGCTGCCAACACAAAAAAGGTGACGTTAGACATGTTATTTCAAACATATTTGTAGTGACGGCAGCTCTAGTGTTATACAACATGACCATCCTTAGTCACCGGCTCCAAGAGAGAGTACTTGGCAAGTAATACCTACGGCTCATTAATTTTTATTTTTTTTTATTTATTTATTAAAATTAGGCACAACTGTTTTCCTTGAATGGTAGAAATATGATGAATGGGAGCTGTCTGAAAAGGGCATTTAACAAAGTCTAGGGCTTTTATCCTGCAAGTACATCGTAACAAAGAATTCGAAATGTAAATGTAACTGTTTAATATGTCTCACAGTAAAAACAAAACTCCGTTTTGGGGAATGCTATAACTCTTTTGGGTGTGAAACCAAAACGGGGGTGGTACGTATTTTGGTTATTTTTCAAGATAGGCCAATGTTCAGCCATATTATTCGGGAGTTCTCTGGGAGAGCTTTTTATTGATGTGCCTGAACATAAGTCTATCTTGAAAAATTACCAAAATACGCACTCCCCGCGTTTTACTTTCATACCCAAAACAGGAAAAGCATTCCCCATATCGGGGGTTTTGTTTTTACTGTGTACTTGCAAAAAGCTACAAAAACTTTTAACAAGCGTGGGAAGAGGAATTATTTTTAAAATGATGTAGTTCAATCGAGTTGCTGTTACGAATCTGACATCGTACAGTTTATGTTAATGTCTATACTTTTACCTCAACACTACCTGCATGGACATTTTTCAGAAGTCAAGTTTACGAAAAGGTTGTATGAGCAAATAAGTTATTTTCGAGATAGGAACAATAGCAGATTTGCTGAATGTTATCTACCCCCTTTTTCGACGGTTTCTCGAATAATCAGATGCCTATTTATTATTCGTGATAAGTGTTGCGTGCATGTATGAAGACTTATTAACATACGGGAGTTATCTGAAGACTTCCCATAACTCAAGTTGTACTATCTCAAAAATTATTTGCAGCCCTTTCCCTTGGCCTCATCTGCATTTATATGCGGTTTGTTTTATGCAACTTTTTTACTCACTACTATAAAATATTTGAAACCATGTAACACGTCATCGTATACCCGAAGAACAAAGTTCCTGTCATTTTAGTTTCTTGAAATTATTGTCGAAGAAGGCTCTTTTTGTGATTTGAGACTGTCTAAATATTTTGCATGACTAAAATTGAATATACCTAAATATACTGCGTGACCAGAAAAAATGCATCAACTCTCCAAATCCAAACCTCTGTTTTAGGTAGTCCTACACTTGTTTGCGGTAGTATAGAGGTAAAAGACGGAGGTACCGTAATTTGATTCTTTTTCTGTTTGAACCTCAAGAACTATTAATGGGAAGTTCTCTGTCGCTGGACTTTTTTATTGATACGGTCAGGGTTATCATTTCAAGTAATTCCATTACGTCCTTCTTCTGTTACCTTCGTTACCTAAAATAGAGTTTTCACAAGACAGTTTTTGTTTTTGCTGTGTATACGGACAAAAAAGACGAATAATATATTGCTATTCTTTTATTTTACAAACGTGAAGGAGTGAAGAGAATTAGCGCTGTGCGTTAAGAAGAATGATCAGGTCGTTTATTTTCTCTCCAAAATCGGAAACGATATTTGAGCTATTTCGGCTCGTGGATACGCCCATCGAGCTCAAGTCGTTGCTCGAAAAATGGCCTCAGCTTGACAGGCTTACAGTAAGAGTCGTGAATTTTGTATGTTACTGCGCTTTTTCGACAGAGTCATGGAGATCGGTCGTAGTTAGTGATTTACTCAAAGACTCAACCAGTCAGGGGTCCATCTTTGGCCCATACCGACAAGGAGACTCCTGCTCAACTTATCCCATCTTCGTCCCTCTTTTGAAAAGAATTACTCATATATATTCATACTCTTTTATGTGATCGGCCCCTCTCCATCTGACGTAATGTGGTAGCTCCATCTTGATGAGCGGACTTTATTATCGTAAAAGGTAGTTCTCTTGCTTTAACATTTTGGAAAATTATCGGATTCTTTTGCGTCGCTGGCCCGTAAATCTTTTTTGCATGATTGTTTTCTTTCTCTTTGTAATTAAGTCTCAGGCTTAATGGCTCTCCGTGGGGACAGTTTGTGAGAAAGAACCCTAAAATCAGGGTCTAAACGAGATGTTACCCAATGGCGTATCTCGACTGTTATATGTTTCACATAGACCTGGGAACTGTTGTTTAGGAGCATAGCAAAATCCCACGAATATGTCGTTAAGGAAAGCGTTTGGACTTACCTCTTGTAGAAAGGTTTAAAGGCCGTATTATCGGCTGGACTCTGGCCACTGCCTCCACCTCCGTTGACCATTTGTTGCTGACTATAGGGCGATACTGCTCCCTCGTCCCCTGAGTTGATCGGCGATCTCTCCTTGACCGGTGACATCTCCTGCAGTTGTTGCTGCTGTCCACCCTGCTGTTGCATCTGTTGTGCGCCTTGGGATTGCATTTGCTGCATTTGCTGGTGCTGGTGAATTTGTTGGTGCGGCTGCAGGCGGAAGTTCGCTCCGGGGCTAGTTGACGGCATGTAGTGTTGAGGTTGAGGTGGTTGTTGCTGCTGGGGCCCAGGAGGGCCATTGTACCCGAGTGAAGGACCCTGACCACCGGGGTGTTGGTTCCCGAAACAATTGAGGTTGGCAGCCACTGAAGGCAGTTTCATATTCGGGGGTGTTTGAGGCGGCGTGTCGGTCTGGACTTCGGGGAACCCTGCCCCCGCGTGCCCCACTCCACTTCCCCCCGCGGCCGCACCGCCGCCGGCCGCGCCGCCGCCGCCGTAAGGGCCCCCGAAGAAGCCACCGTATCGTGAGTACGGCGCTGCTGCTGGTGAGGGACTCATCGCCGCCGTGGGCACCGCGAACCCGTTGACGTTCATCCCTGCCATGGCACCACCCATAGCGCTCCCACTACTTCCTCCTCCACAACTCAGCCAAGGTTGTTGTTGCCCTGACGCTGGCGGAGGTGGAGGCGGTGTTTTACACGCGGCTGTGTCTGCTAGGGACCAAATTTTGGGCTTACTAGCGGGAATCGGGACCCCACAGTCCCCTTTGAGTTCCTCCTTGAGCATCATCGCACCTCCATGGTGGCTCATGTGACCCATCATGTGCGGCTGCATGTGATGCGGCCCCACTCCCGGATGCCCCAGGTGACTTCCGTGGTGCATTTCCATGGACATGTCCCCCGGCTTGTGCTCGTCCAAGTCGTCTAGTTCCTCTTCGTCATCGTCCAGTTCGCCTTTATGGTGCTCTGACTTGACGTGTTGAAAGGTACCTGCAACCAGAAATGAGTTCTCACCTATATTGGTATTTTGACGGTGGACATCTTCATCGTGTTGGGAAGGTGTTCCCATTGTTATCTGATGGAAAGTTTCACACGCGCCCGTCTTTAACGCCATCCACTGCGTGATTTATGAGGTACCTTCGTCCCGTAAATTGACTCTTCAAAATACACTAAAGTGAAAACTTATTGATGGCACAACCATACTTGAATCACGAGCTCCCCGAGTTCGTTTGTAAGAACACAACGGAGTTGACACCGGTTTCCTCAAAATACAAGTTACGGTCCCATCTCATCGTCGCATCCCCCTCCACAGGAAAAGTCCGGGTTGTCTGATAAACGCCTCTTTTCTGTAGTGCGTTTAGATGCCTAGTGTCCTCCCTGGCTGTGGTCCAGCTGGCGTTTTGTGACGCTGTCTCTCGTAGCAAGTCAGTTGACGTGTATGCCTGAATTCTAAAACGGGAGGTGTGTATATGTGCATATATAATCTAGCTGGATTGGAAGACGGAAAGGGCGCATATCGACCAAGAGAATCCTTGAACCATTTTCGCGTGACTCGGCAATGTTGCCGTGTCCTTTGACAAAATGAAGGTACAGTTTCCTGCAGTTACAAAACTAGGCTGTAAATCTGATACGTTATCAATTACGCGAAACAGATCGCTTTCCCTCATGAAACTATGTTGATGGGAGGGACACATCGCGGTACACAGCCTGGATGAGCCTTTATTCGTTTCTTGTCATACAAGTTGACAACAATGCGTATCGTTGTAGCCACGTTATGGGTGTTTGGCGTAGAAATGTCTTACAAGGAGCCCCCTTACATTGGCTCTTTCCTCCTTTATGATTGAACGAAATCACGATGGCTTCATATACGATACGCCCATTGTCGAGAAGCCTTGACCGTCGTGCCATTTTATGCTCTCATGAAAGAGGGGAAGAGCGTAAAAATATCGGCAAAAGTGGAATCCAAAGGGCTCACCCCAGGAAAAAAAGGCTTCTCAATGAATAGGAAAGTGTTTTACCATTCTTCGCCTCGCTTTTTGCTTAAAATTTGCATCGTTAGATGAACGAGGACTTTTAGGAGGGTAGTTTGTGGTAGCAACACTTTATTCCCTCGGAAAGGGATGCTTGAAGAATGAGAGTTTTGGGGTGGAAGGGTTGGATGAAAGGCGTCTCTATTCTGTGATGGGATAGATTGAGATTGGCGGCGTCTACCGCCTTTCTTTGCCCTGTTTCAACTTGTTAACTTCCTGTTTTCTAAATGATGCCACAATATCGCGAGATTAATGAGATAATAGCTCTCAAGCCACTTCGTATTCTTCAATTTTTTTCTCACTTTTTCGAAGATCAATTTGGAGGGGGCGTCTTTGCACAGTTATTCTAAATGGTAAATCGTATAATATTCATTTTGTAAACTTTGGTGGAATAGTACATTACCCTTTAATTTTATAAGAACAAGATTTTAAAAATTTGGCTTTCAAATATACTACTATAGAATCTTTTTTTTATTATTATCAATAGTCGCTGTGGAACGGCGATGGTTATAATCGACTGTGAAGCAAATATGAAAGTGATAGATGAGTAGCGAGATGAAGGCGGAGGACGGGTGAAGAAGGAACATGGCGTGACCGAATTGCAGAGGTACCACCCGGTATTCACCTGGAGGGGGAAGGAAAATCAGTGAAAACCTTCCCAAAGAGGCCAGCCTCGGGTAAGAATCGAACCTGGGCCTACCGGATGAGAGGAACGTGGGGTAATCACGTACCGCTACCATTCTCTGTACTACTTTTAAAAGTTTCTGCTAAGGCAACCTCGCCACGCTGCAAATAGATAACTGAAGCACACAGACGTCTGTAGTTGCGGAGTACTATCTTCGTCCCTGATAGCCACTAAAAAAGGCAACATTATAGACAGTTTTTTCTACCTCTGGTGTTCTACTTCAAATCACCAGTTTGAGCAGAGCGCAGTACACCGCACCCAACCTGACCTAGTTTATAGTATTACCACCAAGCCTACAAGGTGTCTTGAGCGTCGCTTTGCTTGTATGGGAACCGCTCGGCACTGCCAACATTGAAAAAAAAACGACGTAACCTTTTAAATTTAGTGTGCTTCCTCGCTATAGCTATGTATAACAGCAGTTTCTGCCCCCCGTTTAATCGCATCAAGACCTTTAAGCTACTTAGCAGCTACACGAATCCCAACAAACTCTCAACGAAGTATAGTCCGGGTGAGTTTAAAAAGTCCTTGCCGCTAATTTGTCTGAACATTGAATTTCTAAATCGTCGTGAGGATTTTTTCCCTGAACTGTAAACACTATGTAAAGCAGGCAAAAAGGCTTGACGTGATTTATACCCAGTCCCCCGGCCCCCACCAGCACACCCCACCAATCGGTGACAATCTGAGAGAAGTTTTGGCTGCAGGAGGCGCTACACCCTGCTCGGATGGGCGCCGAGGGTCGTATTGCAACTCCTGAGTGCTTTTATCGGGCTTATAAGGCTGTCAGAAGTGAAGGGGGAGGGGCTGGGGAGGGGGGTGGGAGAGGAAGGGGTGAGCCATTTGACGCATGTGTCACGAAAGGTGCCGGGCGACTGGGCATCGTCGCAGATTTCGAATTCTCCCGCCCACACTCCAAGCCATATCACGCGCACGAGGAACTTTTTATTTTTATTATTTACTCTATTTTTCAAGGACTGCTAGGTTTTCTTTTTTTTTCCTTCCTTTTTTCATTTTTTACGTCGTGATATATGTGATGTAAATATAGGCAAAGTGCTGAAGTAACAACGGAAGAGGCAATTGTTTTTAGTTCATATAATTGTGTTTTAGGTAACTGTACTGAATTTGTGGTGTTGTACAAATCTAAATCGTTCATGTGCGTTGAATGAATTTTCAAATTTGGAAGCTATTAATAAATTTACGTTTTTTTTGTTTTTTTTTAGCACAGACATCAAAACTCACCGTGATGAAAGTCCCAGTAGGGTTCAACATGACTTGTTCATGAGTTCACATCCGCTTAGCAACATCCCTATGACCGCATTCTTTCGTGCACCCATCTTTGAAACCATCAGATGTTCAAATGCTGTGAGTCAAAACTGTCAAGCTCCCCTTCCCCACCAAAAAACTATGTATTTAGAATGACTAAAAAAAAAATAGACTTGTAGGAATGTGTTTTGCGATTTTTAAGTATTGTTCTGGTCTCTGTCGCATCATTTAGGAGCTCGAGGTTGAACTTTGCGATTTTAAAGAAACGTAAATCTCGTTTAGACCGCGATTGGCGTAATTAAAGGCATCGGAAGTTCATTCTTGGAAGGGAGGTCTAAAGAGGGAAGACGAAGGGTCTGGATTTGGGACCAAACCCCTTCTGGCTCGGCTCGCGTGCCAGTCGAGCGATTCCCGGCAGCCGAAATTCGCGCAGAGCACAGAGGAGAGAGAGGTGGCGACATGAAGCGAAGGAAAGTGCCTGACGTCGACGTTCGGGATTGGAGCGCGCTAAGTTATTGTCTTTCAACTAAATCAACGTCTTGTTGAAGGTGTCTGGCGATGATTCCGTGTTGCCACAATTGATTGGATTCGCAAACTGATAATTTTGTGCTATTCCCCGGACTTTGTCAACTACACTGTAATTTTTCAAGGTAGCATTTTCAAACTTTTAGTTTAAATTTGGTGCCACCCTCCGTCGTCAAGCCGAGCGGAGCGATAGCGGAGCGAGGCACAAGCCACGTAACCTAACCTAACTTAACCTAGGGTTACCCAACTA
>Ga0058701_10001957_pt1 | contig 15202 bp, 6 predicted proteins | sample AgamicOrMae_FD_97039 | JGI IMG/M metagenome (GOLD analysis project Ga0058701, IMG submission 97039) | Agave microbial communities from Guanajuato, Mexico - Or.Ma.e | ecosystem: Host-associated > Plants > Phyllosphere > Phylloplane/Leaf | place: Guanajuato, Mexico | collected 2012-06-04
AAAAGTTACGTAACACGGGGGGGGGGGGAAAATCTCTAAATGGCGTTATTGTATACATGGGGGGGGAAGGGGTTAAAAAGTGACCTAAAAAGGGTTACGGGGTTTTTGGACAGACCCTCCGGGGTATTAGATGCCTCTGTGCTTCGAGCTTGGTCATTTTAGTAATGTAGGTAATTCTTTTACTGATTTTATTTGTGGCAAAAACTGACAGCGCTAATGAAAAATACTGAACAACTAACTCCTGCGTTATGCTTAGGCCTACGTTAGACGTCTAGGCATCGACGTTTTATAGTCTACATCGACGTCTACATCTTGTAGACGTAGACGCTCACACTTTTGATGTCTTATCAGTTATACACATAGCGGTCATTCAGACGTTTTTGGACCATAAGTCTGGAGTCCAAGTATAGTGGGTCTCACAATCAGTGACGTAACTAGACCCTATCTTCGGGGGGGGGGTCCTCCTTTTAGGGAAATCTCCCTGGGGGGGTCTAGACGAGAAGTATTGCGATGGGTTCCAAAATTTCTGGGGGGAGGGTTGTATTTAACCCCCCCCCCCGCAGTTACACCACTGAGGCCTATTAGACTGAGATCCACTAATATCTAATAAAGTTGGATGAGATGTTTTCTACCTTGCGGGCGTTGACCAATGATAAGCGTACGGGTAACGTGCGCAGTTGCTTGTTGTTAAACGTTATAGCAGAAGTAGAACATTTGCAACCTGGAATACTGTAAACTCTGGATTTAAATACCTAATGATCGGCAATCATTTGCATATCTCATCGACATAACATATAACCCCGAGAAAAAAGGGAAATACATGCATACTTTTTGTCATCCTGGGTTTGTTTCCAGTTAATTGCCTTTCCCTCACTGCCATGTATTACAGGCACGTGGAATGGAGACAACAATTTTTCATACATCTCGCCTGACTGCTATCGCAGTGTGAATCAAGCGTATGACAGCACATTGGGCTGTATTTGTTCGACGTAATGGAAAGCGAAATATATGACCATAAACCTGACCATAAATTCTCCCCATAACTGTCATCAGCTCTCTTTTTCAGGATTGGCACTATTTTTGTAGGCTCATGTTTAGGCGTGATTTCGCCCTCTCCCTCACGTATTATCTGAAATTTTCATTCGAAAAGATTGCGCTTATGCCCGGCGAGGTTTTCGCCAACTTACGGAACTTTGCTCCTGTTTTGTTCGGTTCGAAACAAAGCGCGCCTGTCACCTCCCACACTGATCACCGCACCGGGCTCGTGACTACGCTCACGTCATTATCAGTTGCTACCGAAATGCCGCTCCGTGAATATTGTCTCAGTCATTTACTGTGACTCTTAGTTTTAAATTTAGTGTTAAACTCTTCCTAGTGCATCGACAGTCAACGTGGTATCAAGTTTCGAAACGGGACGCGTAGACCTGCTGTGTTATTGCCAGAGTTTTGTGTTAAGTTGGAGATAACCTCAAAAAATGGGTGCCCATGTTTCGCGTACCGATTTTGAATGGACTCACACGGAAGAACCTCATGCCAGTCGCCGAATGGAAATTTTGGGTATGTTTCTATGCAGATTTAACCTGTTGAGAAGACTTGGTGTGTTTTTGTAGGTGGAACCCCCTGAATCGCGATGGGGCGGGCCACGACCTTACCAAATGGACACTCCTCTTTTAGCTTCAACCTTTATCTTGTTCCCTCATTATGTAAACAATATGCTGTTGTAGCACAGCTTTGCAACTTTTCTTATGTAGTCTCTCTTTGTGGATTTGTAGGCTACATACTTTGTCAAATTCTAACTTGAACAAATGATGCACAATCACAATATTGGTTCTATGTGTTGTCAGTTACAGAGGGTTTAATCATCTGGTTAGTACTTATGCTGTTTTTTCCCCCTCCTTTTTTCAGCTAAATATCCCGAAATCAAGAAGCTCTATGGATATGATCCAATGTTTAAGTGGGTTGTCACAGGAATGGTATTAACTCAGATCTTTATGTTGTATGTGATAAAAGATTTGTCTTATCCTATGATATTCCTGATAGCATACTGCTTTGGAGGGGTTATAAATCATGCTCTTATGCTTGGTAAGTTGCACTGATCTATTCAAAACTTGACTTTCATCCGAAGCCTCAGGCACTTATTTGGGACCATTTGTGTTTACAGCCATCCATGAGATTTCTCATAATTTGGCATTTGGATATGCCCGTCCGAGAGCCAATAAACTTTTTGGTTTCTGGGCAAATCTACCCATTGGAATTCCAATTTCAATCAGTTTCAAGAAGTGGCATTTAGAACATCACAGGGTAAGTCTACTTTCAGCTTCACTAGGTCAATAATTGGTACCTGTCAGGCTGATAATTTTTTTCCCCTTCAGTATCAGGGTGATGACATTTTTGACACTGACATTCCAACATACTTAGAAGCAAAATTGTTCTGCACTTCTTTTGGAAAGTTCATCTGGGTTATCCTCCAGCCTTTATTCTACTCTTTGAGACCAATGTTTGTGTATCCCAAGGCTCCAACGCAATTGGAATACATCAACCTGGTTATCCAGCTTGTGTTTGATGCCATAGTGTACTATTACTGCGGTAAGTTGTCACATTTATTCCAATTTTTTTATCTCTTCTCTTTTGACACTTTTTGTCCTGTCTGCAGGTTCTAAAGGCTTGGTATACCTGATTTGTGGGTCCTTGATGGCCATGGGTCTACATCCAGTTGCTGGCCATTTCATTTCTGAGCACTACATGTTCAAGAAAGGCTTTGAAACATACTCGTACTATGGCATACTTAATTGGGTGACCTTCAATGTGGGATACCATAATGAACATCATGATTTCCCTGCTGTCCCTGGTTCTAGACTTCCGGAGGTAAGCATCAACCAATATCAATCCAGATCTGACATAGCATTGGATCTTGACTTGACAGAACCATGACTAAGGCTACATATGAAAAGTAACAGATTGATAATCATCCCCAGGCTTATAGAAAGTGGTGGTATGCTGAGATGTCACATTACTGATCATACTCAAAAGATGAGCTCAAGCTTGTTCTGGACATTTAAAAACAATTTCATCTTTTCTAAAGTTCAAGGCAAATTTATTGTATCATTTTTTATTTACTTTCATTTTTCAAATTTCATTTTGGCATTTTTTTTTTTTGAATAACTAGCAAGTATTTTTTTGATGACAAACAGGTAATCTCTTTGTTATCTATCTCTTTTCTTTATCTTTGATAACATAAAGTTTTTTTCAAAATGACAATTTCTTTAAATGATGGCGAAAAAAATTCAAAAGGCATAGAAAATGATATATAAGAGGGAGGATCGTGATCCGGATAACTTGTATTATTATTTCCTGAAATGTCGATAAACTAATATTACCTGAAATGTCAGCTGAAACTACAAAGCACGGTCTTTTGAAGTAACGTTGCAATTTTTTAACAGAGCTCATTAGCTGATTTTAATGAAAGGACAATAATTGTCAGTGATACAGTGTGCTCCTCTGATAGGCAAATCTTGCCCTTACCTTCGTAAAGTAAAACGGTACTACGCGTTTCGACCGTGAGGGTTAAAACTGATGGACGCTCAAATTTTTTAAATATAACTAAAACTCATTTTAATATAGTTATTTTCTCTGTGAATCAATTAATCATAAAGGGAAAAAATAAATAAAAATAAGTGGCATCAGAAAGATATCCTCACGGATACGATTTCTCACAGATAAAGGTACCCATTTCAACTCTGTTCACGTCGAACTTTGATGAAACCCAAATGTAGAGCTTAATTAATGAAGAATGGACTATTAATGCAATAAAGAAGCGACAATTTTAATGCACCATTGATCCCGTCATGCGGATCGGCTCATTGACGCGCTCACTGTAATGTTTGCGTGCGGGGGGAAAAAAAATGAACACTGTACCTTTGTGAAATTGTTAGTTTGCTAGTTAAAACCTTGTTTTACCCTGATAAAACAGTGGAGTGGTGCAATTTTACCCCTAATTCGAATTTTCAAAGTACGGTTTGACTTATAAGGCGGTGAGATGACCCGGAAGTTAGATCAACGGAAAATTTTCCCGTTGCCGCTATATAAATTTTTGCCTCCGTGGATTCATGATGTAATTACGTCGTCGGTAAACCATCGCGTGTTAATACCTCTCAAAACTTTTTAAGTTATATTTTGTGAATTGGGAAATTAATGCAATATAAACTCGGTAATTTTCTAACATTCTTGGAAGTAAGGCACGCGCTGCCGTGTTATATCTCGGGTTTATTGATGCAATGCCATGTTATACCTCGGTTTATTCAATTCCTTTGCTTGAACAAAAGTGTGTTCCGGAAGTGAAATTTTTGCGGAGGCGTTTTCTAGCAATCATATGAAACTTCTTAGATGATCGTGGCGTTTTCCAGCAATCAATTGAAACTTCTTAAATGATCTTTCTCCACAAACAAACTTAAATCATAAAAAATGCAGGAAAAAGGTTTTTAAGTGAAAAACCGATCAAAGGTCAAGAGCGAGTGTCTAAACGCTATTTTCGAGAATTTCAACCGAAGATTTCGCGTTCAATTTGCGATAACAAACCTTTGGGACTTTTCGTCACACAACTCTTCTTTCCCTCTCCTTTTTTTTTCTTTTTTTTTCGACAGGACGATTCTTTAGAGGCTTTGTCATCGGGTGGTTCGAAACTTAAGTGACTGAATTTGTTTTATTTTATGTTGATTTCTGCGTTAAGCTATGGAATTTGAAAATTTTCAGGTGAGACGTATTGCTGCAGAGTATTACGATAATCTCCCTCACCATGACTCGTGGGTGTCAGTTCTATACGACTTCGTTACGGACCCAGCGATCGGACCATACGCGCGTATACGAAGAAAGCACTGTGGCCTCAAGACATAATTGCTTCCACCCGCAGATGATCGCTAGAAGACGACAGTAAACTGAGAACTCGCTGATATTTTCTCACGTACAAGTTGTGATGCAATATCGACGAGTGCCTATTGCGATAACTTTAAATTATCTTATTTAATTGCTTGGTTATGATATTATTTCTTCAATAATCTCTGCCGTTCTTTTATGCGTGTCAATACACAACGTACGTTCCTTGAACTTTCCCTTAGAGCAGCACTGCGAGAGCGTGAATTCAGCTTTTCGAGTATCCAAGCATTTCAAATAACTTACTAAAAAAAGTAAATAAAATTTAAATTCTATTTGCGTTTGAACAGAAAAAGCGTAAAAAAGGCTTTTTAAGCGTATGTATTTGCACGCTGTGAAAAAATGTGCGTGTGTGAAAATTTCTTGTTCTTTTAGACGTTACGCTTAAAGTTGACAAAAATCTTGGTGGCATTTAGGCTTTTTCGTCAAAGTATTTATGGTTAAACATTTTTCAGGTCGTCAGTCAATCGGTGCCAAGATACTTTTATCAGACCACATAATGCTAAAATAATTGTGGAAGGTATATTTTTGTAAGTTGAGGTAGCTTGGTTTATGTAACAATCCAGTATTTGGGATTTTTTTCTTTTTTGTTGCGGAGGGAAGGAATTCTTCATGCTAGTTACTTGTAAGTTGTACGAAGTATTTAAAGTCTGATGTTAAGATTAGAGTTTTCGCTGAATGGCATGTCAATTAAGCGACTTTTGATAGAGCAATTACTGTAAGTGATTTTTTACTTAAGTTGCTTTTCGTCCTTTTTTTTTTTTTTAATAACCATGTTTTAAGTGACGCATTTAGATGACCTGAACTTTGCGAATATCTTCTCTTCTCTGTTCGTTGTACGAAAGCACAACTTTTTTTTCCTCACCCAAAATATTGCTCTCTTTAATTTTTTTTCCTGCTGCCGAAACTGATTTCTTAAGTAATTGTTGAAAGTGTTAACAGCTCTTCATCCTGTTCGGTAATTCTTTGCCACAAATCTAAGCCTGTATCCTGTGCCTGTGCACCGTTATTGTGTACCAGAACGTTACGTAACTAGACTATGGCGAATCTTCGCCATATTTACTTTAATGGACGTAATTTTTCATTTATTAACTGTACCGGAGAAGTGGATAATATCTCTAAATTACTTTCCTGTTTACCGTATGACAACGGTGCATTTTTTTTTCTAAACGGCGACTCCTCTAGAACTGTTCATGTCGTAAAACGCGCTTTGATATTTCCAACTCGCTTGAATTGCCATTCAATCTAGAGGATACTTTTAAGTTAAGTTTTCACTATACCTATGTTTCCGTCTCCCACTTATCTATTTTAAATAACCTTTCTCGATTAGAAGAGCAATGTTTGCTTTACCTACTAAACACTATCAACATAAATTCAACCAAACGTTTCGCTGGTTTAATCCCGCAGGTTATCACTAGATTTCTGTATCTAAGAGACGTATAAACATGGCCTATATCATGCTGCTAGCTTGAGCTAATCTATTTCCAAGTCCTCAGTTTGCTTGCTGGGATGAACACCTTAATGTTTTATCAAACCGTTTTTCGGATAATGCTTTCTTGCGAGTTTATGTTGGAATTAAGTTAGCTGGAGGAGCCGTACACCCCAGGCTAAGTTAAGTCCTCTTATTTGTACAACGTCCTTAAATTATGGGGTCGTCCAACCTCGCAGCTATTCGAACGCCACTTCTTTTACCATCTCCTGCCCCCACGTAACTATTATCTCACCCTCTCACTCAACGTTAACAGTAACTGTAAACAATCCTTTGGCCCCTTCCCCTCTAGAGGATTTCGTGTGAGAGGTTTCGTAGTTTAAGGACGACCCCGAATCTTAGCGGATATACAAATTTTAGATGTTCAACAAGCCGTGGGTATGCATAAAAAATATACTGTATTGCTTCTTAAGATTAATATTTATTTAGTTTATTGTTAAGTCAATCGTCTCAGGTACTAGAATAGCGTCATACCGGTAACGTTATTGCAGATCGAATGTTTGATAATGATACTTGTTTGAACGACTGTACTCGTATTTTCCCGGAAAAATTTTCGGATGACAAATGCCGGCGATATTAAAACTGACGCTGAAGACAGCTAAGCCATAAATTTGTGGCATGTCTATATTTCTTGGTTGATTACAATCAGATCACGTAATGAGAGCAGGTTTCATTAACAATTCACTGACCCTAATCCAAGAAAAGAAATGGAAACTTTTTTTGAATTTTTTTTACAGAGTTTGTCTTGTAAAAATGAAATTTAAGAAAATAAATACTTGAGTTGGGTATTTGCTGAATCGAAGTTTAGTTTGGATATTTGCTGAAACGAAGTTAAGTTTGGATATCCGCTGTAACTTAATGTTGATGTAAGTTAATAAGCATTTTAGAGAAAAATTTGTGTCATATTGTAAATTAAATGGTCGTGTTCTTGAAGGACCAACGAAGTACTTGTTGCAAACTGAAACCATTTTTTTAAGGAACTTCTGGTGCTGCTCTGTCGCCAGTTACACGTAATCTTTGCGCTTATGGTCGTTCGAATTTTTTTTAATCGATGTCTCAGAAATATCGCTTCTCACGATTCGATGGTTCATTGTGTTAAGAATGCGTCTATGATCAAATTTAATCTCGTTGATTATATTTCTCTGTGAAGCTCATTTTCCACCGTTCAAAGTGTGTAGGATCGCTAGTCATTAGCGTAATACACGTGTAACACACGTGTAAGATGACGCGTGCTCCTTGTGTTGTTTAACGTACACCTTATTAAAAGAGATCCTATATTTTGAACTGTCTTTCCTTTCACTTCTACCTTTTCAGATACCTATGTTAACCGCAACACGTCTCCCGGGAAATTTATGGTTATTAATCGTAAAATTGGCTGTTTTGTCTTACTTTTGAAACTTCGCAGGTATTTACAGACAACGTACTCAAACATTCTGTACAACTTTATTTTTAAAATTATTTTACAAAAAGCTCTTTTAAAATAATACTTATCAGTTAACTCTCTTTATGTACAGTTGTATTTCACAGTTTTGTTAAAAGTCGTGGCTATTCGCCCGTCGGCGCAAATAAATGGAGACTTGAACGCATGTAATGCATTTTAAATGGGAGGTGTCTTGAACGCACGGAACCCATCCTAATACATTTTATATGGGGCTGGTGGGCGGATAGCCACTTCCTTTGTTAAAATAGACGTCGAACTTTAACGTTTTCGATATTAATGCAAACAAGTGCATATGCAAAAAGATATGCAAACAAGTTAACAAGTAACCCAACCTAAATTATCCGGAACTCTGAACAACGGTGTCAATGTTGGCCAGCCTGAAAATAGGTCTTTTTCAAAAAGTTGTATACGAAGGCGGGTGTGACCTACACTCAGCAAGCTAGATCATTTTGAAGCGACCGTACAAGCTGACTGCGAAAATTAATTGCTGGACTCAAAAATTAGGACGTTTATCAGTCGCCATTTTACGTTTCGAAGGTAGGTAACTCCGCACCGTTCACCTGAGGGGCAACACCCCAATGTGACTCGATAACGGTGGAGTCACTTCATACCTCATACACAGAAAACCGGAGACGTTTTCTGACGGCACATGTTTGTGCGGGTTGCCTACTTACAGGATGAAAGGCACCTTGCACGGGTGAGTCCGGAGGAGTTCGGCTTCGTCCGGCTTGACCAAAGGCTGCCTTTCACCCTGTTAGTTGGTAAACCGCACAAACAAGTGACGTCAGAAAATGTCTCCCATTTTCGATGGGAGTGATTCCACCGTTATAGCGTCACTTTGAAACACCCTCAACCAGGAACTAGAGAGCCTCATACGAAGAGAGGCGACAATTTATCCCCACGGTGTGCGCTGATTGGTGGGATGCAAGGGTGACGTGGCAGTTGACGCCTTTCTCTCTCTGAGGCTCTCTACAGGAAACAGTTGACTCCTAGTGGCAATGATCCGACATACTGACCATAGTGGCCGGCTGTTTCCAGCCAAACAGGAAGTAGCCCAAAGTAGCTCCCACAACTACTCCTAAGCATAACCACACGTTGTATGTCATGAAGACGAGCATAAGTAAGTAGGAAACGGTGAACTGAAGCGCGTGCAGGAGAGTCTGTACCACGTGGCTGCAACTGAACATGGCTTCGGTACAGCCAGGTTCAGCCGATGTCCTGTGCAGAGCGGTCGTGCTGTCAGGCAAGGTGGGCGAACAGCGGCGTGGCGTTGACGATTGAAGAAGCACGCCTCTGAAATGAAAGTAGAGACCGGTCATAAATTGCTTCATGTGAGTGTCTTTCTCAGTAAGTAAATGCTCTTTGCTTGTCAGGAAGCGGGTGAGGTACAGATAATTACTTCGGTGCAGTGGTTTAGTCGAGGGTAGGCGCAGGCAGATGGCGTCTACCTACTGGTTTAGGAAAGCGCTAAGCATCTACCCACTGATACGTCAAAAATGGACGCGGGTAGACCAAGTAGACGCTTGTATTTTCACAGCGACGTGCCAAGACATGACAAAAATTTGATTAAGACTGCAGGGAAATTGTGCACCTTGCAGCGAACTAAAGTTACCAACACCATTGAACAGCAATCCGTCTCCCGCCTTTCCTACAGTTAGAAAATAATTCCGAGGATTATAAATTTACCATCTTAGAGTTTAGGTTTAATAAATAAACAATGTACTTCTAAAACAGGGTGTCCAGCGATCCTGGAAATCATGGAATTATCCTGGATTTTTCCCGCTCGGGGAAAGTTATGGAATTATCCTGAAATTATGCAATTTTTTTTGAATCTCTGGAATTTTTCCAAGTATATTTTTGAGAAGTGTTTGCGCTGACTGATAGCACGCGTGCCTTTACGCGCAAGTCCGAGTATGGTCCCGAAATTGGCCGTTTTACTAGGAATTATAAAATAAAACAAAGTGTTAACTTTTTTCTTTTACGATGTGGTGTTTTAAAAATCTTAAACTTAGTTTTGTTTTAATTCGCACTCGATTTATAGCTTTAAAATGCCATTTCATTTTATCGTTTAACTAACAGTAAGTCGCTCCAGCGACTGTCGCTGGACCCCCCTTGTTACCGCAAAAGAAGTCTGCGATGAACTAAAAAGGAATGGGCAAAGCACTCGTCAGACTAACGTTAATTTATTGGCAAGCAGTAGTACCGTATATCATTAAGCTTTAATTAAATAATTTTAGGTAGAAAAAAAAGAACAGAAGAGGCCGAAACTCATTAAAATCAACATTGAATCATACCTCTAAAGTCCCTACGTGTTTGCGAAAAACCCTGGAGCAAATCTGGAAAACTCCTGGAATTATCTTAGAATTTTGAAATCGGCCACCGCTAGACACCCTGTTAATGTACTTTTGATATGTACTGTACTACTTACAGCAACAATGAGAATATTTCACTGTATTTCAGCCATGTCATTTGCTATTCAGTGCGTTATTTTTTTGTGCAAGCCTGCAACGACACACAATCAAGAAAAGGATTTTAGTGTACTGCATGTTTTGAATTGGAATTTTCATGCTAATGCACACTTCGTTTTAATTTGACCTTGATGAGATTATAGGCAATCCGCACAACGCCAGAGAAGTAGCGTCTACCCTCTGTTTATTCTGCGACTACACCACTGCTTCGGTGTCCGTATCTTGCGATAAAATAGTTAAATCCAACCTACCTAATTGTATACACTCCACCCAACGGCAACTTAACCTTAACCCAATTAACCAATACAATCAACATCCTAACCCAATCAAGCTATCTTACCTTGGTTCAACAACCCGATCGAATAAACTACCTTGACGTTACCTGTCAACCTAACTTGACCTAACCATCCACCCTAATCTGACTTGACCCACGCAACTAATCGACCTTGACCCAACCATGCAAAATAACCTAGTTTTAACCAACCACTAGACTTAAACGAACATAAGTCATTCAGCATCCAATCCAATTTTACTGGAACACCCAACCAATCTTAATCCAACCACGCAACCGAAACCAACTTTGACCCGATCACTCTACCTAATTTGACCCAACCCTCGAACCTAACCTTAACTGATCCAGCCGAGCCTCACGCAACCCAACCACCTATTTTAACCAAGCCGATCAGTTCCAAAAAAACATTCAGTGTAATTTTTAACTTCAACCCGCCGCTTCGTAAAACTGCGAATAATCTTTTCGCCCCGAATTCGCAGACTTGAACCGCGAACAAGTATTTATCAGATTACCTGCTATACTTGATTCCCTCGTAGAGTGCTGAAGCCACTGCGACGATAAAAACGGCGAGAAGCAGCTCATTTTGTGTCGTCGTTTTCCACCAATCGAATAAAATGGTTTCTTTGTACCCGAAATGGAAGGACATCTGGAAATAATACACGAAGAAATTACAACCCGTTCAAACCGGTAAGTCCAGCCGGTTGGCAGAATACAAAGTATAAAAGATATTCCATGTATCACTTTTATACCCTCGCATGTTCGTGTTGCAATAATTACTCTCGAATTAAAACCTCCCTAAACACATTCCGAGCAACATCTCCCCAACTGGGGTAGACATTGCTTTCCTATGATATTTCTCATTTCAGAAAGCGCTAGGATAAGGTGGACTTGAAGTCAGTTTTGTTAGATTGCACTTTGACGAAGGTCAGAGATCACTGCTGTGACCTGGACTAATTAAGACTTCGTAAGTAGACTTATTCAGTCAAAATCGAGTCTCCTTTGGCGCGGGTCACTGACTTCTTCCCGTCACATATATCGATAATCCAACATGTGTACAAATTACACCAAACTTGTCAATCTTTTTTCGACGGCTTACGAGTATTTTTCAACTAAAAACCTTGCATTGAAATTGAAATGCTGTAACTCTATGTATGAATTGACTCGCCAATCAAAAAAAAAAGTGTAGGAACAAAAGAAAAACTGACTCTATTTTGCGTAGAGGGCTTGAAAATTATTGTTCCAAAATATTGCTAATTCGGACCACCATGGGAATTTTATCAAAATATATTTTATCGAGGTTCAAGGATACTTGTTCAATATGCTATATTCTGTGCCCGGTCGGATCGTTTTCTCAGACAGGAGCTTTCTTCTAATAATTTTTTTGTTTCTCTGTTGTTTTTTTTTGTTTTTGATTTTTTAAGGGATTCCCAAAACTTTAACCAACACAATCCTCATCAGTTGGCCAGACATAGCAATGCACGCACCCATGACTTGAAATGTCATTTTTTTGTAAACTTTCGTATTTTATATTTCAAATCGAGTAATTTTCACGTTTGACATGACATTCCGTCGTACCTCTTGAAGACCTTTTGAACTAAATGAATGAACGACTGCAATAACAGGGTAGCTGTCATATGCGCCAAAAACCACAAGCTCCAACGCCGCACGCGCTAATCCGTAACCGCCAAAAGAGAAAAGTCGCAAACGCCAAAGGTCTTAACAGCAATACTATCCTTGCCAAACCTAACCTAACTTAGCCTAACCTTACATGACCTAACCTAACCTAAACGAACTTTGGCGTTTGCGACTTTTCTTGTTTGGCGGTTACGGACTGGCGTTTGCGGCGTTGGCGCCTGTGGTTTTTGGCGCTATCGAATGCCCCCCCCCAATAACAAACGCAAATTACCAAATTAATTATCGGTAATCCGACTTATTGACATTTTTGTCGTGAGTACGGTACAGGTACGGTACTTACCGACATCATATGCCCGTGGTCGTGGTCCATATCTCCGTGGTCCATGCCTCCGTGGCCCATGTCTCCGTGTCCCATGTCTCCGTAGCCTATGCCCCCATGGCCCATGTGTCCATGACCACCACCGGCTCCGTGGTCATGGTCCATGGTGTCCCAGAGCGTTGTTTGGATTAGCCACAAGAACGGCGTGCACAGCTGCGACGAGCGTTGGCGATGATGCCTCCTGATAAAAGAGAACTTCGCAGTTCACTGGGCAGCGATAAGGCGTGTCAGTTGCCTGCATTGTATTGAGGACTAGCGGCCTTAATGTGAACTAAACAGCAAGGGTATACCAATCACTGTTAAGAGAGTATCATGTGACATAGAGTTCGCTGGGAATTTGCCGGAGGTACTGTGCACTGTATATGGGGAAGCGAAACCGCGGAGGTATAGGCCTTCTGTACAGAAGAGTGTTTTCGTTTTATTTTTTTTTGTGTTGGTAGCACGAGTTCATTCCCGGATAGAGCAAGGGCGGCCTTGTTGAAAAAGAAGAGAAAGAAGGACTGGTGATAACAAACCATGCCGTTGCGAGCAGCATGTAAAAAGAAATTGTGGTTTTAAGATTTTAACTTTTCACTTAGACTGTTAAGTTTTCATTTGTCACATGTATATTCTCTTCGTGTTCTTGATGTGACTTTGTTCTGTAAGCAGCTATATTTTTGGATTGTTTATCTCGTATTTTTGCTGTGCCGCTTTTTGCATAATCAATTGGAATTTTGGTGTTTTTCTTTCTACGCGTTCTACTACCAAATTGAAAGAGAAGAAAGCTTAGGCAATACCGCGCCCAGTATTAAACCTAAAGGCCTCTCTTCACAGAGAGTAATTTTTATGGGGTATTTCTGAAACGAATAATAAAAAAAAATGTATTTTGTTGGTTAAATTAACCAGCTGGATAGAAAATGCTCTAAGGTTGCCCATTTTAGAACAGAATTTAGGAGAAATAGCACTGTTTGAATGTGATCTTCGGTTTATCTCAACGATACAAATAAATTTGTTTTATTTTTTTTTTAAATATTTATTTATGAGGTTTCACGCTCTACAAGTTTCCGTGGTGTCGCCAACATAACTAAATACTCTACAGCCAAAATCATATGATATCACAATTTATTTTTCTTTTTTTGCGATTTTTTCGTGCAGTGGCTTGCTCAGTGAGTGATGAGCTTAAAACTCAAGTGTGTAATAAAAAAAACTTTTTTTTTGTCTCGTCTGTCGGCATTTGCCTGTTACATTTTTTAGATAAATCTTTCCGGCTAACAAAGTCGTTTATCGGTAACATTCTTTAAAACACGCTCAGACCCTTTTTTTTTAGATCCTCATAAGTGGCTCAAACGATTGAAAGTATGTAGAGAGCAGGCTTAAAAAAAAAGTTATTCTAATTAGGTGGCAATAATTTCACTTGAGAGCGGGGAACAGAACCGCTGAAAGGTTATTACTCGGGATATGCTTATCGTGTAGACCTTGAGCTTCTTGATCTGTCATTGGTTCCGATATTAGGCCCGCTCTTGAGTTAGATTATAGGACCGTCGCACTATTTATAAGCAAGTCTCGGAAACATATGGAAATACGTGTTCATTCATCCAGCGCAACTACGGAAGTCAAATTAACGCATAAATGAAAAACCCTTGTTAAAATCTGAATTTGGCAAATGAGTATCTAACTTTTGCAAACTAACCGTCGCAGACTGACCACAATAGTAGTTTTTATTTGTCAAAATTATTATTATTATTGTTGTTGTTTAAGGCCCCTTCGACAACGAGGTCATTTTGGGACCGATTGTCAAAATTGTATAGTTGCTGATTCGACTTGCAAGTTTTTTACCATCACTCGGCTGTTTTTAAAAGGGTTTTTACCATTATTTTTCTTATTTTACGATGAAGTGTTAATTTTTTGGTGCTGCATTGTTTGAGTATTTATTCTGATCATTGATTAAGATTTTTTTTTAAAATACCGTGTCTTATGCGAAACTGGCCTGAATTTTAAAAAAATGACCTTTTTTTTTTCTTTTTCGTGCTGCTTCCATATAGCACCGTTTTTGGTCATTTTATAAAACCTCAATGGAAAACCGAACGTTCAAAGTTCTTCCAATTTGGCAGTATGATGAGAATAGGTTCTAAACCTAACTGTAGGATATCAGGTCTCTGTCTCATTTTGACGATTCCGCTGGAACATCCTTAAACCTCTACTAACCGATAAACAATTTCAACCGTTTTACCACCAGATATCCTTACTGAGGCAAATTCCTCGAACGTAATTGAAACTGTCATTGAAACCAGATTCTCCTGTTGAAACCTCCCCAAAATTGCCTTTATTTTCTGTTTGCGCAACATAACAACCGCTTATGTGTGATGATGCGTAATCCGATGTGATTTTCAAGACTGTTACATTTAAAATTGCAATATTTGAGCTTGTTCGCGGTGTATGGTATCATGAAAATGCGTTAAAGACGCGCCACTACACTGTAATTTTTTAAGGTAGCATTTTCAACCTTTTGGTTTAAATTTGGTACTACCCTCCGTCGTCAAGCCGAGCGGAGAGATAGCGGAACGAGGCAAAAGGCATCCAACCTAGCCCAACC
>Ga0058701_10001958_pt1 | contig 15201 bp, 16 predicted proteins | sample AgamicOrMae_FD_97039 | JGI IMG/M metagenome (GOLD analysis project Ga0058701, IMG submission 97039) | Agave microbial communities from Guanajuato, Mexico - Or.Ma.e | ecosystem: Host-associated > Plants > Phyllosphere > Phylloplane/Leaf | place: Guanajuato, Mexico | collected 2012-06-04
AAAAGTAGGAACTTTGACGAATCGCTCCAAACTGGTGTGCCGGACACTTTATCTATGGTCAGCGCCGCTGCTCTGTGGCTTAGCGTGCCGAGCAGCACTCAAAACTACCAACTTCTGTGCAATTTTACGCTAAAATCATCCGAAATGTATTTAAAAAAAAATAATTAAAAAAATTAAAAAGTCCCATGCCCGATGAAACCTTGCATGCTTGAAGCACATGCAGTTATGCTTCAACATGCTCAATCAAAAATCGCATATATCCACTGAAAAACGTTTTTCGTGTCGTAAAACGTCTTTTTACAAAGTTCTGCAACATTATGCTCCAATGCCCCAAGCATAATTTATGTTTCCCTACTCTCAACACTTGTCATGGAAAAGATTTCCTATTGGCACTCCGCACGTCTGTAAACTTATTTCACTTCTATGGTACCGCGGTACTCCTATTGACCATTTATGGATCAGCTTCTTCTTCTTCTTTTCTGTTTCTTTTTATGAGACGTTTGGCTAGAAGGAATAATCTTACACTAGAATAGCTGCTCAGGGAGGTTATTTTACGCAAGCAGAATCCACGATATCTTTCGGCATCGACCTTTACCAAACCCACATATTCACACCTTTCGATCGCATGTGCCAATCATGGAAAACGAGCGAGATGAGAAATTAACAAGTATTTTTATATGATTTCGACTTTGAAAGAAACTAGAAGAAGTGCAACTACTCTAAACTGAAACTTTCTAACACTGCTGCGAAGCGGCCGCGACCGTTGACTGACAGCTTTTGCTGCCTGACTGACAGCCTAGGTTGACATCAATAGCAATTTGAACATTCCTCTGTCCCCTCTCTCCACTAGCGCCCCTCCTTCAGCATATGGTCTTTGCACATGGCGCTAGTTCGAAACTTGGCCGCTGCCGCTAAAGAGCGCTGCTGCCCAGTGAACGGACGCGCCGACGGTAGACAGACAGACGCACGGAGCTCTGAACGAACGACCAGACTGAACGCAGTCGAACTGGTCGTCAGTCTTGCTTTAGACATCGTCCAGGAGAGTCACGAGTTACTCGTGCCGTGACAGCCTACAGTCTTGTTGACTTTAGGCGTGTGTTTTCGTATTCAAGTGTGGTGATGTATTTTGGTGCTCAAACCAAGTACTTCGTGTGACAGCGACTTGAGTGCGTTCCCAAACAAACGATTTAACGGTTTCTGTGATTGTGGTGGAAGTTAGTGAATGATGGCGACGGTGGCTGCAAGGCCTTCCACTATGACGAGTGTGTCCAGTGCCAGTGCATCATGGCGTGCGATTTCGGTACGTCTGATTGAGGAGAGGAATGCGTTGAGTTAGGGTTTGGAACCACGAGGGAATATTTCTGGCGCTGAATCAAGTGACCTGCTTTTCCTTCTGGTTCACTCTAGCGCCTCGTACTCGCGAGTCGAATGTGATTCACAGCATCCTATTGGCAAGCCCGTTGCGTACCGAGCTCATTTCTCAATACGATTTTAGTTTTTGGCACCGAGAGGCAACATCAAACCGGGCGTGTACTCCACGTGGATCGTATTGCCCGTGCCTTTTTTTAGTAACCAATTTAGGAGTTGAATGAACCCACCCCGGCCCTTCGCCATGAGAAGACCTCGCCTCAATGAAGGCTATTATGTAGGCTATCTCACTGCCAGCCTTTGACGAGTCTTGTCTTTGCTCACAGGCGGGGGACAACTTGGCTTCCATTCGACTGTCTAACAACCATACAGAGTCCTTCTACCGGACACCCGCCAACCACCAAACTCACCAAAGCCCTCAGGTAAGAGTCACTCGTAACTTGATTTGCGTTATCGGCACTGTCCTGAAATTCGGCTTGAATCTGGTTTTCTATCGATGGCCTCGCTGTCTCGCAATGACGTCAATGATATCGCTGTTCACCGACGCCGCTCTTCACATGGACGGAGTCTCAGAGGCTGATAAATCGACGCGTATCGCTCTCAAAACAATCTTCGCTCATGATATTTTTTGGGAAAATCGCGGAACATCTGTTATGATCTATCACTGCAACGGGTATCGCGTTTTGTATTTATCGTGTCGCTTTCTGTTGGGCCCACCTCGAATCATTCGTGTCCAGTGGAGATCCTAACCCACTACCGCCCAGCGATGCCATTCGGAAACAGAAAATTTTATTTTAGACGATCTTTTTAGTTCAGTATTTTTACAATTTAAAAAATATCACCCCTCTGAAAACCTGAAATTTAATAATTTAGGCATTTCCCAAACCTTAAAATTGCGTAATTTAATGGGAAAAGTCCTTCGAATTTCTCTTGAGCCGAATTTCATTCCAACTACTTTGGGCTGTTATGGGTTAAGTCGTGTCGCATTTAAAAATCAAGGGACTTAGAAATTTATGTTGGCATTGTTGAGATACTGTATGAGATGACCAAGCGCGAGCTCCTCCGCATTTAAACGCGTTAGTTTTACCAACATATTAAAAATAAAATATTATGATATGACGAAGCGCGAACTCCTCTGTATTGAAACGCGTTAGGAGTGTTACCAACAAACTTTTAATAAAAAAAATAAGTCGCTTGATTGGAATGCCACATGGTTTTTTGTGATCTCAGCTGTAAACCATGATTTGTTGAATTTTCCTCATCTTGTTAAAATTCTCGTCGCCAAGCCGAGCGAAGAAACAGCGGCGCGAGTCACGAAGCACGAAAGCTTAAATTTACCTAATCGTTAGGTCGAATGTCGTGTTTCTTTTCGGTGTCAGTTGTCGCCACCGAGAACTAATTGTATTTATATCGCGCTGTCATTTTTGGGGGAAAACAAGCGCGTGAAAGGTTGATGGCGGAAACTAAAAGTCGGCTGGTGGGCCCGAAGCCGCAAACGTGCCCGTTCCCGCGCGCGCAGTCGGCTCGGTGAAATTGTCGGTCAGACGAATGCGGAAGTAGCCAGCGAGTGGAAAGTCGGATTTAGCGGTGTAAAAGTAGACTTGGAACCGGACTTCAGCAGAGAGGGGAGGGAGCTGGTACGATAGGGAAACACAAGTACTTTCCAGACTGCCTTGCCCTTGATCTTGCGTTCACCCCAGAACAGGACCGGCTCGACGGGATAAGGCCGAATCATTCGCGGAAAATAGGCCCCTTCTAATAGGAAGTTGAGCCGAGCCTGATAAAAGGAACCCAAGAACAGCGTTGATTCGAATCTCAGGCCTGGATGAAAATTTTCCAAATCTTTATCGCGACTTTTATTTATTTCCTTCGCGCGGATTGAAACTTGTAAGACGAAACATCCTCTACGGATTATTAAAGCGGAAATTTCCACAGTTCGTTGGCATCAGATTTGGGAGAACTTGCCCAAACCAGGTGAGCTACGCAACGTGAATAGCTCACCTGCTAAGCTGAAGCTGCATAAGTAATGAGTACGGCGAGAAGTTTTAGCTGGAATCGAGTGAGGAAACGTTAATTAAACTTTTTAATGTTAAATCCTTTTCCTATGGCAACACAACGTCACGTGGGTGAAATTTTTGTCCACTGTAAATTCGCTGTTAACGGTCGCATGGTAACTTTCCACTCGGCCTGCGAAATTCGTCCGTTTATTAAGATGGGTCCACCATAGTTTATTTTTGTGTCTAAATTTTGCCCTTACGGTACGAACGGATTTTAATGAAACTTCCGCGTCTCCCTAATTTCAAAATATCGCATCATTTTTATTATTTTTTTAAATGAAAACGAAACAAAATAAAGTATAATCGTCCTCGGCCGTTCCTGAATATTGAAGAGCGCGTCGAAAAAATGAGGGAATATGCAGTATTTTCATTAAGTTTGGTTTCTGTTTGCAGAAATGTGATGTCGCGAAGAACCCGAGTAGGCAATGGTTCCAGTTGGGCGGGCATGTTGACAGCTTGCTGCCCTCTGGCGACGTGGTGTACAAACTCGTGAGCGGCGCCGACAACATGGAAATCGCGGTATACAAAGCTCTGAAGGAGGACAAGCAACTGCGGGACCTGGTGCCGTGCTTCTACCAAACCCACCTCGAGGGCTGCCGCAAGTACATAGTCATTGAGAACCTTCTGTCGAAATTCCACAACCCTCATGTCATGGTCCTCAAGATGGGCACCAGAACCTACCTGGAATCGGACGAAATCAACACAGAGAGGGAGGATCTGTATAATAAAGTACGTGTTCAACTGGGACTTGTGTCTGAACTTTCTTGAGAAGGTGCTAACTGTTTTGTGGTTGTTGTAGATGGTGAAACAAGATCCGCATGGGCCAACAGAAGCGGAGCACAAAGTCCGGAAAGTGACGAAGAAGCGATACATGGAGTTCCGCGAGAAGAAGAGCTCGTCGCACGCGTTCGGATTCCGCGTCGAAGGAATCCGTTTTCCCGACAAAGAGCCGCAAACCGATTTCAAGAATCTGGATACCTCCGAGAGAGTCAAGGAGACCGTGGCGGGATTCCTGAGCGGGCGGCCGTCGGTGCGAGATGACTTCTTGAGGCGCTTGAATCACATCCGAGAGCGGCTGGAGCAGTCGGAGTACTTCAAGAAGCACGAGGTGGGTTGACGGAAATTTTCAGTTGTATGATTTGTCGGCAAAAGAGGAAGTTCGCTAATTATTCTTTTTTTTTAGATGGTTGGTACCAGTCTGTACCTGATCTACGATGAGAAGAACTTCGGGGCCTGGTTGATTGACTTCGGCAAGACGAGGAGAGTACCGGAAGGTGTTGAGTTGGATCACCGGACGCCGTGGAGTTCGGGAAGCCACGAGGAAGGCTTCCTCATCGGCCTGGACAACGTCATTGATGTAAGTACTTATTAGAAAGTCTTATCTCAGGTTTAAGACCCACCTAACCCATTGTAGGTTGAAGTTGAAGCAACATAACTCTATATCTTGTATATAAAAATAATAATTAACTTACCACAAACCAAAATTTTTCCGTCCATTGTTTTGTTTTAGTTTTATTTTCATTTATTTGTATTTTTTACATATTATTCTTTAATTTCTTAAACTTTTTTCGTATTTTAATTTTTTTTCCTTTTCTTTTTACATTTTATTCTAATTTTTTTAATATTTTTTTTCGTTTTTGGAAGTTTTTTTTTTCTATTTCCTTTAAGAATTGTGATTTTTTTAAAATCTGAACCTAACCTGAACCAAAGCAGTGGATCATTTTTCTTAAAATAAGAAGTTTTGTGAGGTATTGATTGGCTTGTGTGAGTAGTTGAATTAATGGTGTGTGTTTATTCGGTGCAGATTGTTTCGAGCATAAAGGTGTCCTGAGATTCGTTCAACTCACGACGAGGGAGGATGTCCGAGGGCCGCAGCCTACCATTGGATACTGAAAACCATTTGGACTATGAAGACATAGGTAGAGCAGACCTCTAGTTTTAAAATTGAACTCCTCTTAACGCTTTGATAGCTATCTCAATGTGCCAAAAGTGTTCAATTATTATATTTATTCACCATGTCAGATCTAGTAGACTGCGTTTGATCTGTCATAAGACTGATGACTCAACTTCGCTATCGAAGTTCACGTCATGACAATTTGTTACCGAACCTTATGTTCCTGTTTAAGTTGAGGCAGTACAAATCACACCTTGTGGGATATGACGCGCGAATGTTCAAACTGACCAGAGTTTTGAGCGAGGCGATGATGGATGATTGTGGCGCCGTATTTTAAAACTGCCCAGTAAAGTATGTACTCAGAGACGAGTTCGATGAGGTGTCGGGCACGCTCGGTAGTACCCAATGAATCTTTCCCTGTGTGGTTGTTGTGTAGATTTGTGATAACTTTTGTTCTTTGTGGGAAAATGTGTGAACATGTGTGTGAGGTACTCGCCAGGGGTACCAACATGATGAAGCGTGTCAAGTGTCTCTGTGGAGATACTCTGGAATCCCACCTCAAGGCGTTTGTTTCGTTGTGGTTTCTCAAGTATTAATATCATCTCATTACGGATTCTACTATGTAGAGCCGGTTCATCTGATAATTTATTTCATTTTCGTAGATTGTAAACAGAACTCTGCTCCCAGGAGATCTGTTTTACTTAGATTAAAATCATATTTATCGCATCAAAGATAATTCCAAGCATTTCCCAGTGTAAATGTTATTTATTCAGTATTAAAATAGCCCTCAGAGAGATGTAGTAGCTCTAATTTAAGATTTTGATACGTTGTAACTTTAAATTCGCTTATGGTTTAGTAAGATCATTTTTTTTCTCATTTACTTAGTCATCTTTGACCTGAAGTGATGTATTTGATCCAATTTGAATGTATCCCATTCAGCGATCTTCTATACGATCTCATAAAAGAATCTGGAAAATTGCATTTTCGGATGTTAACCGGCTGCATTCATAATCAACTCTGAAAATCACCATTAAAATGTCCATTACTGAGAATAAAATGTGTCTTTATTATGCCTGTCTTCGCGACATCTCTCCAGACCTAAGAAATGGTCGTCACGAGACGAGAATGACTCAACTCAACATCTCTATCGGTTGAAGATAAATATTTTTGCTTATTGATCAACTCACACCTCGATCCCGGAAAACGCTGCCAACCTATACTTATCCCTCAAATTTCTATTCGTTGACTCAACTTCACGTAAGGTTTACTCGCACAACGTTTTCGTCTTTACGTAAAATGGGAATTCCATTGCCGAAAAATGTTATGCTACTGTTTATTGGCAGTAACGTAAACACTAAGAGGGAAGTAAATTAGCTATGTTTCATTTACCAATTGCAGTCTGACCTTGAAATTACTGAAAACAATTTTTTTCTGCGCTTTTCTGCATTCTACACAGTAGTTTTGAAGAGGCTTTTTTCGTTCTTTACAATTACTTGAAAATATTTTTTTGCAAATTTGAGCAGGAAAGCTGGCGCGTTTTTGAAGATTATCATTGTATGATCAACCAATCTTACCCTACCGAGCACACACAATATATTTGTTTTTGTTTTGTTTCTGCTCTTAAACAGTTTTTCATAGTGTCCGCTATAAATTCTTCTTCCTCTTTTTTTTTCAAAGGAAGAAACTTAGCTTACTTGGCTAATTGAATCTCGACAAAAGTAGTTTTTTGAGGTAGGCCTATCACCGTAAAGGAAGAAAAAATAACACTCCGTTGATTTTCAACGAGCTCAAATGAATCAATTTCCCCTTGTTTATTTTTAAATTCTGAAGACATTATTCTTGTCGAGCCGTCCATTAGGAATAATTAAGTCGAAAGTCCTGTGACGAACGAGAAGAAAAATTAGTCGACTGGCGTTTTTGCCCTCGCTATAAAAGGGGTCGAGGATTGCCCTCCATCTCCAACCAATCGAAATGCCGATTATAATGCAAGGGAAATAGTTAAAAGAAATTATTGTACAAGACGAAATGTTATTACCCTCCGATCATTTTTTCAGATGGCGTTATTTCGTGAAGCTAAATTGTTTGCAACCGTTTTAGGAGCTCACCTGCAAGTTAGAGGTACGTAGTTTTGCTCTTCGATCATCTAACAGCGCATAGGTGACCAGGAGGCGGCACGTAAATCCCCACTTACTCGTCTCGCAGAGCGAACTGAGCAGATTGGTAGGACAGTCGCTTATTGAACGTGATTTTACGGACAAAAAAAAAACCTGATTCACGGTATAAATGTAGGGTTGACGAAAGAATAGCGGTACCCTATTTACATCAAGTAAGACGTCTTATAGGAAAATATCATATTTAGTTAAAAACTTCCTGCGAAAATTTTATCTCCTCGGCACAAAGTGCATTGGAACATAACTTAAAAATGTCTATCGTTTCATAACTAATATTGCCTCTAGCAAGGAGAAGGACTTATCCATGCTTATAGCAAACAGCTAGACTAGTTATCAGATCTGTAAAGAACGCCTGTCATACAGTTTTGCCAATTTCCTGAGTTACAAATACTTTAGACTAAAGCAGGACGGTTATTATTTTATGTACGGTCGAGGACATAAATGGCTGACAAGTGATTTTATCTTTTTCCAATTTGTGTTGGTACGACTAATGTAATTACATACGGAGGTGCTCCCGCGTTTCAGTCAATCAATTTTGTTGCCAACCTAAATTCAAAAAGTTCAAAATCGGTTGACAGCTATTGTCCTCGACTGCACATAACCTAGTGCCAATAGTCATTAAAGCATTTTGTTAACTCGTGCTCATTTCCGTTATCAAATGGTTATGACCCATAGGATACCAGAAAGGTGTAACAAAATCAGAAGTGAACCACCACATTGAAAGTAGGCAACCCAGAGGACATGGACGTCAATTGGGTTGCCTACTCTCTTTCCCGTCCTCTCTTCAATTCAAGCCATTGGATTTCGGCTTCACTCCTGGACTTTTTATCGCGTTTTCATAGGGCAAATTCATCCCTTCGAAATCCAAATTCTTTGCTAAAGTTATTTATAAAATCCGCCGCATCCATATAGGGTTTTTCTGTGTAGAAAGAATAAATAAATGTTTCTGCAGAAACACTGAAATGAAAGAGGAATAATTATTCAAAATGCCAATCTCAAAGCGACGGTCCAACACCGGATGTAATAGGCCTATCAAAATAGGGGTCAAGGGCAATGTCAGATAAACACAATCAAGCACAGTGTGACCAAAATATTCAAGTCGCGTTGTTGTCACGGTACCTTGTTAACCCACTACCGCCCAGCACTGCCGTTCGGAAACAGAAAAAAAATAGAAGGTCCTTTTAGTTCAGTATTGTGACAATTTAAACAATATCACCCCTCTGGAAATCTGAAATTTAATTACTTAGGCATTTGCCAGAGCTTGAAATTGCTCAATTTTGGCAATTTTTGGCCAAATTAAGGGAAAAAAACTTTGAATTTTGCTTAAGCTAAATCTTTCTACAGAAACTCACTAAACGGGCTTTTTAAGAAATCGTCTTGGTGACATAGTCACAACTCCAAAAGACTTTCTTTGTCCCCTTAAATTGCGTTGCTCTGATATACAGACACGAAAATTTCATGAAATTTTAGTGGCCCAATGTTTATTTTATTATTGCATTTCTTTGATTTGTTTGTTCAAGTAGTATTCTCACCATTAATTTTCATAATATTTTGGCCAAAACCCCCTCATTAGTCAATGACATAGCCATCTAGCAAAAAGACTGATGGACTCACGGAAAGTTTACCGTTCTTATACTGGTACTGCGGCTCGTTTAATGATCACGCTTTTATTCATGATGAAACTACTAAACCCTTTTTTCTCTTTCTCCGAATTTTATCAGAAACCAATGATTAGAATGAGAATCCTACAGAAAGTGTACTTTGTTCATTTGCTTTTTGAGTTTGTAAGGGAGGCATTTGAGAGTTACGAAGCCCAGATTCTTCAAATCGGTTTGTTTTACTCGGCCCGTCATCGACGTAAAATTTAAAGGTGTGATCTCTGTTACGCAGTCGCATGTTATCAGTCACGGTGTTACATAACACTTATCGATAAATAATTGGTTAGCCTGGCCCGTTGATTTCGGAGTTTTTATGCAGATCGTAGCACAAGGTTGACATCATAATCTGCAACCAGTTTTTTCCTACTGATTTTTAAAATGTGTTGTTTGCTCTATCGCTCAAATCTCTTCTAAATACTGTACCGGTACACTGTATACCAGTACATATTATCAACAAACCTTCCTGAAGAAGTAACCAATTTGTTACAATGCTAGAGAACTTTCATTTTTTTAAATTAAATGTTAAAACCACTAAGCAAGATCGGCTCTTAAACATTACCGATATCACGAGTTTTCGAAGAAACCTTCATGGACTGCGTCTGAAAGATGCCGGTTAGCCAGTTTGGGGGTACGGTACCCTAACCTATAAACCACGCGTGCTCTGCTTTTTAGTTGGGCTGATGGTGCTGGTAAGAGACAGCATAATGCAAGAGGGGAGGGTAACAGGTCGGTCTTTAACCATCTTACACTTCCCACCAAGCAAGACTCGCAGCTGTTAAGTTGATGCGGGATCTAAGTCGAGAGGCAATTTTCAAGTTTATACCGACTCATGATAACCCATTAATCAAGAAATTATATAGCCATTTTGACCTATCTTAATTAATTTTTAAAAAAATGATGCAAAATTTTAATGTCAAAGAAAGATTGTTTGTTTTGTGATGTTTTCCATTAAAGATATTATGGGATCGTCTATGGGACGGTACACAAACCTTGTGGCTTTTTTGACCCCCCCTCCCCATCGTGGTTTTACGTGTTTTTTCGAGAGACCCCCACAAAAAAACAAAAAAAACCCACATGACATTTAAAAAAATGGGTCTTTACCGACAGGCTATGTCACAAAAGAACACTGGTTATGTCATAATTATTATTTGCCATATTTTATGAAAGAAATACCGTACAATGTTAATTAGTCAGTGTCGATCGCGGACGGGGAAAGAAAAGGTGATTGCGAACGAAGAGAAAGGGCAGCGAGGTCCCGAAAAAGATGCGCATTTAAAAATTCCTTCTCTTACAAGAGAAAAAAAAGCGTGGTGCTATTGAATCGACATGCATTCATATAGAGAGACTTGAACGCACGTAATCAATCTAATGCATTTTAAATGGGAGGTGACTTGAACGTACGGAACCCAACCTAATACATTTTAAATGGGGCAGTCAGGCCAATAGACACTTAAAAAAACTGTTTTTTGTCACCCCCCCTACCCATCGTGGTTTGACGTGGCTTTCCAAGGAACCCCCCTTAACGGACCACGTGGTTTGTGTACCGTCCCTAAACACGTAGGATAACAGGAGAGATAGTGTATTTCAGAGACTTGTTCAAGGGAGCGTTTCAAAATGTCCGATGGCCGTGCACAAAGGTCTGATTAGATCGATCATACCCAGTGTTTCTGAGCCGGGTGCGATCGCTATCGGTCGTTTTCTGATCAGATGCACTTTCCGATCAGAAAACGTCCTAAACTGATCTTATTCTGACGGGGCGTTGAGCTCTTTCAGGCAAGTGATGCCGTAGTGCTTAGTTTAGATAAGCTCTTTTTGGCCGTGCGGTCTTTGTGTCAGCTACTTTTAATCGAATGGGGCTAATGCCACTCATTGTCGCAGTTATAACGATGATAAGCCAATGCAAATATACGATTTTACTACGGGGGTGGTTGATACTTTCCTGTAGTGAAAAGAAGAGCCCTAGGGCTCGTAAAAATGGTGGCCATCTTTTCAACAGGAATCCGGGGGGGGGGTACAGGGCGATGGGGGGGGGAGAAATATATCCCACATTCCCCTCCCCCAACCCACGCCACCGAAGAGCTCGTGCGCCAGTTGTGAAACGTGAAATCGTCAGTCAGACGCGGTCGCGCCAGCACTGTTTTAGCGGAGCGTCACTTCCGATGCAACGACAATGCAACGACATGCGGCTTCCCCGCGAAGAATTAAAAGCCGAAATGGGAAAAATGAACGAAGTTGTGGGTATCTTCCATTGAACGCAGTCCGTTTTGCAAAGGGCCGAAAACTCTTCTATGCGAGCCGTGACGTATTACAGAATCACAAACAAGGGTGGGGGGTGAGGTGTGCTTTCATGACGACACCTCTTATGATAATAGATTTGATGAAATTATCTGGCGCTGCTTTACTGCGTATTATTTGAGGAGTACTGTACATTTTCCGAGTCCTTGTCGAAGGCGCGCGCGCGGTGTTAGCGTGGCCTAGGCCTAGGCGCTCGGCGCCAGGCCCTGCCGGTAACGTATTGGTCGCATTTCTTTCACTGATATCGTTGAAAAAACTCATTGGTGATAAACCATTCTCTGTGAAGAACTGACGGGAGAAATAGGTTTATTATTATCATTGATCATGTGAGATGAGTGGGAAGGTGCGGCTTTTAGAGATGAACAAACAGGAAACACATGTAAGTAGTGTAACGGTAGTCTTTAATCATCAAGTGGAGAAGTATGACCGCTACCGTGCCAGCATTGGGCGCCAGATTTTAAATAAATACGCAAAATTGATGGGAAATATTGTGTATGTTTGTTAGTAATAATTTATTTTTTGAAGAAGAAAAAAAGGTCAGGTTTTTATTTACCGTCTTAGAACGCTGTATCGTGTCTGGCGTCGGCGTAAAATGGATTCCGAGAATCATCACCATCACATCGTGCTTGATCGAAAACTCGGCACTACCTCCAAATTTAGATACTAACGGCAGGGTGAAAGAGAATCACAAGAAGTTCCGTTAAGATCGAAAAAGAAGGGGAGAGCTTTTCTGACCTTCGCAAACATCCCAAAGGAAAGCGTTAATCAGAGCGAGACGTCAGACTGGCGAGTGGAATAGACGTTAGGCGCCGCACAACTCGTGAAATCTTCCTTACGTGGGCGTCTGCGAAAACGGATAGGGCGGGCCTTGCTTCCCTTGACTGACTTCCAGGGTATGAAGATTTCAGAAGTAATTTATATAAAATTAAGATAATCTTTTGAGTCGTAGTCCATTCCTAAAATTCCAGCCTAGTGCAGTCGAGATCATAAGTCGATTTAACTATCGTTATCGGAAACCCTATGAGGAGTGAGACACGAATTTTGCTCTCAAACCGTACCGAATGTCACCCTTTTGGGACTAAAAAAATCTAACCAGAGACTGTAAAAATCTACGCATTACGGGAGGACTCAGGGTCTTCATTCAGACCTGAACAAGCCGACCATGTCGCGACAGCACGGAATAAAATAGATCCTTTATCCAGTACGAAATCCAATTGAAAGCCTATACGTATTTTCAATCGAAAATATAAATTTAATTATCGCTAATCTCAATCTCTAAGCCCTTTAAATCGGACTTGATCGGAGTGGCGAATCGATTAAATCAGGGCGGAGAGTTGGTCTTCTGTTGCCTTCCCTTGAGGGGCGGTGGGGCAGTCCTCCCGCCCGTTTAAACTACACAAGGTGTATCGACTGATCTTTATTTAGCTTGAAATTAAGAATCAATTTCAACCCAATCCAGGACTATGTTTCGTTTTACTTTCGGCATATCCCCGCTCAAACTGACGAAGACTCCATAAGTGATAGAGGCCTACGAATGGACCCTTCTTGACTTGGCTGTCCCGTATGAAAACCAGCGGTCCGTCACGGAGAACATACGTAACTGGTCAAAAGCTCTCGCACTTGCGCGACACTGTACTGTACTTTTATAATCAAGTCGGATTGTACTCCAATCGTGCACTGTCACACTTCTGTTAAGTTGAATCGAAACAAGTCCTTGTCAATGTTGGCTCATCTAGAGGGTCATTTAGTCTATGTCCCATGGGACATAGTTACTGTGTAAGTGTAGAGATTCGTCAACCATGTCTCTGGTATCTGATTGGACGAGCCAAATTTGAGCTGCGGAATTCCTGCTCTCATATGCTCCTGATGCGGTAAAAGCTGATCAGATCACCTTTGAAACATCACTTTGTGTTATTCCTTTGGCTGCACCATCATAAGAGACAGAAAAAACTTCATTCCCTGCAACCGCCTACACACGGGTGTGTTGCGGCTGCCTACCTTGGCTCGGCATCAATCACCATCAATCACCTACCTGATTCCGAACGAAGATAGGCAACCGGAACAAACCGGTGTCTAGGTGGTTGGCGAGACGTTTTTTTTTTCCTGTTTATGATTGTACATGATTAAGCCGCATTCGTTTGTAGGCCTACGCGAAAGCGAAAGCGTCCAGTTTGGGGAGAGTTGTGGGAGATTTGGCGAATCTCCATACAATGTAGTGTCTCTAGGGATCTCTGTCGTGACGTTGAGAGTGGGGTGGTGGAGGGGGTGCGGCATCTGTCCACGAGCGTTGAGTGTTCGGCAAGGGACGCGTCAGGACGATTCTGGCGCCAAGTAAGCGCTATTGATAGCTACTATTCGCGCTACCCGAAAACGCATTAACGTGGGGCCGGCGTGTAGGAGGGGGAATAGCGGCTGCCGAAAACCAAGAGCGCCCCGCATCAAGCACCCTGCTCTGCGCTGTAGAGCAACGTGACCCACTCTTCGTCTCTGCCAACCCACCACTGACGTCAAGTTTAACTTCATTTTGCGAATCAAGTCAAAAAACTGCGACATTCGTTGGAGTACTCACTTTGGCACCAGTTCTGGGAAAGGCGTTCTGGTTTTGAAAACGAAAGACGCTGTCCCTGAATCTGAATAGCCCCCAACTCACTGGCAACATAGCCAGTATTATAAAGTAGAGATACGTCGCGTTTCCGTTGTATTGCGCAGTGGGATTGGTTTATTTTACATTTCTCTCTCACTGCCGAAAATAGACGGAATGTCTCAGAAGTGAAAGCGAATCTTAAACGATCACCAACGATAAGGCTCGAATTTCCAATCGTCGATGTAGTAAGGTAGTCTTTTCATCGCACTTCGGGTTTAAAAACATCAGCGAAATCATGAAGAAACAAAGGGAATTTTGTGGGGCTATCCTTTGGAATATTGTAGATTCTTCAAAGAGGGGATGAGAGAGTGAGAGTGAGGAGGGGATATACAGTAGTAGTGGGCAAAATGTAAGAAAATGCGGAATTTAAAAAAGATCGAATAAATACTGATATGCATTTTAATATGTCTGCAAACAATGTTATTGAATAATAAAATTAAAAGGCATGAATAAGCGCTTTATTCACTGCAATCATGGAGAATAACAGAATCTGTTATTCTCCATGCTGCACTCTGTATGAAATATTGTTAAAAATTGCTTTCTTGTGTCTGATAAAAAGCTCTAGTGCATAATTCAAATACCGGTACGGTACATTCATATGTATCTTACATTTATTAAAAAAAAACTTTAAGAAGCAAAATTACAATTAAAGGCATTTTGTGTAACGTGAACGTGAGCAGACCAGGAATGAAAGTTACTTAAAGTTTTAGATCACCTAATCGAGTATTTTTGTCAAACAAGTAGCTCGGATACTCTTATGGTCAACCGAACTTTGAGTCTAAAAAAGAAAAAGAAAAACTTCTTGAAGGTAGGCTGCACAGCCGTGCTGAATACACGTCTGCGCTGCGGTTGCCTACAACCAACGGTGCTAGTCCAAACGGAGTTTTTTTCATTATCGTAAACAACGCGGCGTCATCTTATGGGGGAATACAATACAGAGTGCGCCACCGTGTTTCACGCAGAATCGGAGACAAAGCATGGGACCTTCCGAAAAAAACGGAGTGGATATTGGCACAAATTGTCCATTTAAAATGCATTAGGTTGGGTTACGTGCGTTCAAGTCTCCCCATAAGAAAATGCATTAGGTTGGTTACGTGCGTTCAAGTCTCCCCAT
>Ga0058701_10001959_pt1 | contig 15196 bp, 4 predicted proteins | sample AgamicOrMae_FD_97039 | JGI IMG/M metagenome (GOLD analysis project Ga0058701, IMG submission 97039) | Agave microbial communities from Guanajuato, Mexico - Or.Ma.e | ecosystem: Host-associated > Plants > Phyllosphere > Phylloplane/Leaf | place: Guanajuato, Mexico | collected 2012-06-04
AACAAACAAGCAACTCACATCAGCGAGACGCGGGATGGGTCTTCTTTCGTCGCTAGCCATTTTTTTATTGTTTGTCCTATTCACGTTATGAAGGGCTTTACACATAGACAAAGGTTTAACCTTAACTGAGATTCATCAAGACGAGACTCGGACGAACAATAAAAAAATGGCTAGCGACGAAATGAGGCCCATCCCGCGTCTCGCTGATGTGAGTTGCTTGTTTGTTCCGCGCCTCGCTGACAATGAGTTGCTTGTTTGTTCCGCGCCTCGCTGAGTTGCTTGATTGTCTTTAGCGCCCGACGAATTTATTGTCGATAACCAATTTCAACAGATATCGGGCCACTACTTCATTATCTTACACGATCTGGGCAATCTTTCGACCCCCCCCTTCTTACTCGTAACGTTATTTTTCTTTTACCTTGTGTGTAGTTACAATTGTGTCACTAATCCCCGATTGTAATTTTCTAGTCTACGATACATATAATAAAAGAGCACTGCTCATCTGAAATTATGAGCGATTTTTCACAGCAAAATATTTCAAGATTCACATTGCAGACCGATTGATTAAACACTTTATGCCTACTGCATCTTTTCCATTATCGATGAAAATTGGTCACTAACTTTCATCCTAGTATTAAGGAGAATGAAGGCAGACGCATATATTTTTATGACCCATTCAAACAGATATTATACATATACAAGTTAATGGAACCTAAAATGATGTTGTTTTTTATTGTTTGAAAATTAATTGTGTAAACACATAACACATTAAAAAAACTTGTGTTCAACCTTAATTTATATTTCATAATCATTACCTAGTAGCTTTATTGGGCGCTATTGTTACGGTTTTTTTCTATGGGGACTTCCCTTTAACTCGACCGACTTCCAGTAATGGACTTTGCGTTTTTCTGTCAAGGAGGCCTGCAAAAAAAGACAAAACAACATTTTTTCTTCTCCGTCGGTTTAGCCTACATGGTCTCTTTAACTTTCAGTGCTTATTTATCTTTTGGTTTGTTACTTTATCTTCACTTTGAAAGGATGTTAATTGCAAATATTTCAAAATAATCCGCTGTTTACTTCATTGCCGGTTTGACAAGAAAACCCCTCAATGAAATGTTTTCGTTCTTGTTGAAGTGACGCCTCCTAGAAACTTAATTACTCTCTGTCTCTCAGAATAAGAATCAGGTCAGCAATCGTTACAATTCTCTGGCTTGCAGCTGAGTGCGTCTCTTCAAACCCATTATGCCGAAGAGCTAGCTCTTCGTTCAGGAATCGCGTGGAAATCAGTATGTTACTCACCCAAAAGAGTTGTGATGCTTACATTCCCTCCTTTTCCCCTTTGACGATACTACACCTATTATTGTACTGTTCTTTTGAGAGTAGTAGTTTTTAATGTAATTTTACGGCTGCAAAGCCTGGTGCCCCTTATTTGTGGAAAAAAAGTGAGGGTCACTGTTATTCTCCCAGCTGCTACGGAGGAATAAGCAACATCAAGCCATACGTAACATAGCGGTAGCGAGGTAAGGTACAAATACTGTTCATCTCTTCTATCCTCGTCATGTATCAAACCTTCGTGGTTGCATATCATTGATTCTCTTAATATTGATCAAAACTATTGAAGGAAGATCTAAGGGGGTAGAAAGTTCAAGCTTTGATATCTACATGAATATATTGATATATTTTTTGTCCGGTGTCCTACCCAAGGATTTCCCATGTCACCCAATTGGCGAGCTATAATATTTAAAGAAGTCTGAGTACGTCTTATTTCTCCCTGTAATGCTTCTTTCTATTCAAAGGTGTTCCCTGCGTTTTATGTGGGTCATTTTGACTGATGCATAGAACCCAACTGCCTTGTAAGCTGCACGCGACGGTTCACCCATTTATTATCCTAGATCGTTAGCAAGCACTATCAATTTTCTCCTCATAATTGGCACTTTTTGTTAAAAGATATACTGTTTGCTTTTTGATTAATTACAACCAGAAGCAAAGGGTTTTAGTTATAGCAGATTGCCTCTAGCTACAAATAGCATCGTGTAGAGTAACTCCTTGGAGTACACGTGAGGGTCAAAGTTGTTATTAATTATCTCCAACACTGCACTTGCACAATAGGAGTCTCCCAAAGTATTGTACCAATATTGAAACTTGCGAGGATTCCGCAGTGGTGGTTTTGTCTCCAAGTGAGATAAAGGGCAACTTTCGGAAAGCCTAAACTTTCTATCGCGACCTTGTTGACGTTCACAGAAACATTTTTGCTTTGTCAAGTTATTCTGGTATCTCTTGACTGATCTTTGAGTTAATATTCACCTTCTTTTTCTTATTTACCGTGGTCCGTTGTTTCCTCACTAACCTGCATCTAAAAATAAACTGAAATTTATCTCAGCTTTTAGGGTAAAAAGTTCCGTTGGTCAACGTTTTGCTAAAAATAGTTGTGTATTCAAGCAAGACTCTGAAAGATGGTGCTATGCCTAAAGGTAAGCTCTCCGACGAATAAGCAGCCTAAGACAACCTATCAAAATATGACCCAACCAAGAAGTCTGACCTGGCTTACAATATAAGCCGCGAGCCTATACGATCCTACGATTGTAATCTTAACCCAAACAAACCTTACCTACCTCAGCTTGTTTGAGATACCCCCATGCAAGAAACGATCCTCTTGCTGTGCCGATCTAAATTCGCACAGGTATCATACGGTCTCTTAAACTCGAGCAAGCACGTCCGGAAAATTCCCGCACATCTCACTCTGCCGGTGCTAGGTCCTCTTAGCTGGTTTTATACTCAAACCGCCACGCTATTCGTTTTAACTCAAGAATGGAAATAGCGCCATTTGTACCTAAACTGAGGTTATTGATTTGGGCCATGCGAACGTGACTCACTTACAAAATTTTAAGCCTGCGAAAATCTCCTTGTTTTAATATTGGCCTTGAAATCCAGTGCTAAGCGCTCTGTAGGCTAGTCACAACAGCTGATCAGTAGGTTATTTAACTGTGCACTGATATAGGTTTCTAGCAGTGGATGAGTTAAGCTTGAGTAAGCTCTCTGAAGGTTCTCCGTTCATCGAGTAGGTCTATAGATGAGTCGCTAGCTGTTCCTTGCGTAGGGGCTTTAAATACTCCGCACAGGGACCCGCGAGCCGCACCGTGTATTCCACAGCCGGCCGCACGCAGCACGGTCGGAACATCGAAAAAATTTCAAAGTCCAACTGGGCGGGGGACCGGTGGGGTATTACCGAGTGCAATCCGCAACCCTGGTTGAGGAGGAGCAATTGTTTTTTTTTATTAATCAATACGGTATGCTGTAAGCGTTTTTAAACTAAGAATCTTAAGCCACCAGATTTAGGTTATCCTATTTCACTGCTTCACTATTGCATAATGAAAGCCATCGTTCCATATTAATGCATAATGCCTGTCATGATTTTGTGATGATTACGAAAGAAACGGAGTCGTTGTGGGCATTAGACGATACGAAAAATTGCCCTTGGCAATATAGACGGATTTGTGTCTATGAAATAAATAGCAGGAGGATGGTTGAAAATGCATGAGAATTTAGGGTGAATGCCATGAAGGAGAGAGTACTGCAAACTTAATACTGTGAATCGGTGACGTTGATGTTGTTATCTGAAAAGTTTGTGAGATTGGGTCTGCTAAACACTGGCGGTATGTTGCCCTATCAGCAGTAACGTCTTGATTAAATAATGGCGTGGTTAATTCAGCATCTTCCTACTGAATTGGCTCGCCGGCATCACGTGTTCTTTTGAAATGACCTCAATCTCTAGCCAATTTTGGCCCCAGCCAATTTTGGTCGGGAGTCGCAGCAAGACATGTGCCTTTGCCTGCGTACTTCCGCCGAGAAACACACCTCACGAGGATGAAGAAGGCTTCCACACCTTCATTTATTTTTCGTTCGCCTTCTTTCATTTAATAATTAATTGGACTCATGGCAGGAAAAGAACACTTTGTTCCAAGAGAAAGATGAATTTGTTTTTTAATAAGGTTGCGAGATTGTCTTGTTAGCTTTAAATTATTTGAAACGCTAATTCGGAACTGGTAAAAACATTGCTCTGAGCTTGTTAGTTTTAGAAACTAGTATATGCATATATATAATAAATATATTAGATTTACAAATAAACACATTGGTTTTACAAATTCGAAGATTACAGTCCATATTTCGAGAAAGCTTCCGATGGTGAATTTGTAATGATATTCAGCAATTCCGATTGGAATTCGACAAAAATAATTTTATTGGAAATTCCAGTTTTTGATCAGGCATTACAGTTTTTGTACCAAAAATAAATGCTCTGTGATCAGGAGTACCATATTCAAATCAAAACTTTTTTGTCGGAACGGTCGGAATTTTTGATGGTGACTTTTTTTGGAGAAATACTTGTAGAGTATTTAGAGATAACAGTTTAGTCTTCACATTTAAATAAGAACTTTTGGCATTCCGTTCTTAATAATCTTCATAATTCTTCATAATTCGAATATCTTCAAGATATTTTCGGGAAATAAAATTCATCTGGAATCTTTCACGTATTTTTGTGTAATTTTATAAAATCTTGAGAGGAAGTAAGGATTTTGTTTTCTTTTATGATTAAAAACGTAACCACAGCGTGTTTGTAAAACACGTTTATCAAAACAAAAAGCTTGTTATGTTAATAAGTATAAGGTACGCATTTCGAAATAGCTTATAATGTATGGAATACTAGCACTTCTTCCTTGTTATAATTTAGGATTTATCCCATATTTTCAAGATATTTTAAGAGTGCGCTTTAGGTTGAGCAGCTATAATTTTTGCAGAAATCATTTCTTCGCTATATTTAAAGAAAAACTTTGTTGCGTGAAACAGGAGAAAACCCAACCAGCTACTAAATGACTTTGCAGCATGATTTTCGCATTTTTCAACTCCAGCAAATATTGCGAAACCACTCTTTTTTTTTACTTTGGTCGAATTAAAGGTGCAAACAAGAAGTGTATTTTTTGTACCTTTTTAAAGGGGGAACCTGCAGGCGGGTGGCTACATTGATTTATGGTCTCCACTTCCCTTCTCATGTCCTTGTCTCAAACCTCGCTCTAATGCACCAACCTTAATGTACTAACCAGAAAGGCATTTTCATTATTCAACTTTTTTTTTCCATTTACGAAAAAGAGCTTTCAAGTGAAACTAGTTTGATTCAATAATCACGAAACGTTTTCTATTGCTAGTTTTCATGGCATCGAGATGAACTGGAAGTTAAACAGAGCATCTACATTATTACTGATACAATAGTTTTATGTTTTCCGTAAGACTTGGCGTTCAATACAGTGCGCGTTCTGACGGCAAGCATAAGCTGGCTGAGTTGAGAATCACGTGAACATCAAAATTGAGGAATTGTTAGAATTGGAATTCAATCGAAACGGTCCGTGGAAGTCAAGCAATGAATGAAAGCTTTTAAAGAAAATGACTTTTTTTTTCATCCCAGACTTAATTCCATGGCTTCAAATGAAACTTTACCAGTTGAAAATGCTGTTTACAAACTGTACTACTCGCAATGTATAAGCATAGAAATAAGTACATTCTTGAAGGAGCATTTTCAACGAGTACAGTTTCATTTGAATCGAATTCTTGTGTGATCACAGCATCTCCCGATTTCAGGTTACGAATTGGCTATTCACATGCTGCCCCATTTAAAATGTACCGGTACTTTGTTACTATTTAAAATGTACCAAAAAATGTAGGTTATGGGTTCCTTGCGTTCAAAGAATCCTTGTAGTAACATACGCTTGCGAATAGATCTAACCTTAACTTTAAATTCGAAAGGTCAAATTTCCAGCGAGATCCGCCTGTCGTAACGGAGCTGATTGTGAGTGGAATGCCAGCATGGAAAGGTACAAGCCACGTTAATTAACCGAATCTAACGTTACTAAACCAAGGTGAACCTAACCCAACGGTCACCAAGCCTGATGCCTTTTCTCTACACCAGGTAATATCAAGAGACGTGGCGTCAAACTTCGTATTTTCTGAACGGGTGTGATTTGCGAAGCGTCGTAAGGCACTTGATCTAACCTTAGTTAACCTAATTATCTTGACCAAGTTAACACGGTTTTTTGTTGTTAGCCCCTGTAATGAAACACAAAGTAAACCAGGGTAAAACACGAAATGTGGGGAATACTTCCTTTCAAGTTTATAGTGTACTGTGAATAATCCTAATAATTCTTTGAACATCGAAGTGAAATGGATGTGACACGTTCATTGGTTTGTTTTCGAGCTGACATGATCAATAGCCGTATAAGAACGAGATCTCTCAGATTCTTTTGAGATATGAGCTAAAAACGCAGCCTGGATTCGGAAGACTAACCTAGATAAACAGTAAGTCCTGTTTACCAACACCACTCGCGGGTTAAATTCACCAGGTCATTTTTAACCCTCTCGTTATTCAACCGGAGGTTGAATTCCAACCTGGTGTTGAATTGACCTCTGTCGCAGGGTGAAAGAAGATCTCTCGCTCTGTATTGAAAGGGGTGAGGTGAACTCCCCGAGGCCTTTATAGCGTGTGCTCTGATGCGCGTGAATTCAGTTCGTAACATGTAATTGATTTTTCTGTGGTTCAACGTTTTGCTCAAAACCAAACTCAGTTTTATTTTCTCCCTTTTTTTCCCCTTTATTTATAAATTTTTGGTTTTAAGAAATTGCTTGATCCATTGTGTTGTTTTCTTTTCTCTGTTCACTGAATTTCAATATCAGAGTGTTGCATTCTCTTCCACCCTTCGTTACTGCAAGCGATAGATACGTTATTTCCCAGAGTAAAGAACTTGTTTACGTTCCGTCTTTGTGCAAATGTCATTTTCTCCAGCATCGTGTAAGATACTTCTTCCTTATTCTTATCCGAAAGTTCCTTTTTTGTAAGCTAACTCGCAACAGGTGTTTCTATATTTGTTTATTAGAAAACTTTTAGGGAAAGCAGGAAATATACATGACACCCTTTCAGTGATTTGAATCGCTCACTGTAAACCCGTGGTGTGAATTTCGTTGCGTTTGAATTTCAGCGATGATTTTTTAGACTCTCCACAGATTACTGAATGAAGACCAGAGCCAAGTAGACGCAAATTTAACCTCTTTGGGGGCTACTTTCACTGATTTACCCAATTTGGTGAGGTTCACTGACCTGCAAAAAGGTTATACTAATTACCTTTCAAAATAACCGTTGTAAGTCGGCTTTGGGGTAAAAAAAGTTGCATATTAAATTCACCCTATTTTTGGGGGTTAAATTAACCCCGAGGTTTTAGAGTGCTGACCACGTCCTTTTAGGTCAATTTACGTTTCCATTATATGACCATAAAGCTTTCGATGTTATCGCATCACCGTATCTTTGTTTTCCTTTACACTTTTTTCAACTTGCCCTTGCTGGACTTGTTGGAGTGCATAATAGATTTGTATTATTTTTGCTAAGCTTTTCTAAACCTTTGATGGCAAAATATTCAAATCAATATTATTTTCGGGTTTTACAGATTTCTAGATCATCGTACAGCAAAATGCGGCAAATACCTTCCATTTTTTATGGTTCATGATCAAATTTCGGGCGGTATTCACTTGGATGTAATATACCGTAGCTTCCATGATGGTCTTAACAAATTTAACGAAGTTATCGAAAATACTAACACAACTTATCATACGTATATCAATATTTACCCAGTACATAAATATACAATTTGTGCATCGTGGAGAAATCCAACGGAAACATACTTGCCCAATCGCAAAAGCAATGTGTACAAATGCATAAAGCTTATTCACGAGTTGATATGCAAATCACCGACATTTGTAAATCGGGGCGCCATCGGCGCTCGCGCTCCGATTGGTGGGCGTGGCAGACGAATTTGTCATACTAAAGTAGATATATGTTCCAAGGAGTTTCCGAACTTGAAGGTAAACTTCAAGATAAGGCCGCACCCAGATGCCAGGAAAATGTAGGTTAAACTGATGGCCAGAAACCGCGCTTATTTTTCTCGCACACAAAACTTATCTGCAGGTATGGCGCTTCACAAATTATATTTCTTGACCGCAGAATCATTTTGAATGTAAAATCGTAAGTGTGAAACTTTACAATAGTCTTGGACGACCCTGTACCCCTATCCGTTTTATAAGGCATTTTTTTCGATCCTTTTTGTTAACCATGGTTAAATTTCTTATTTCAACTCAAGGATCAACGAGATTTAATGGCGTAGTTTGAGTTCGATTAAGTTAGATGCCTTTGGTGTGATTCTAAAACATGGCCAGAACCCTTTGCTTACTTCTCGGCGGTTAGGTCACTGTTATTGAAGCGTTTTTCAGCTTGGCAATGATTGTGTTAGTAAGATGAGGTGCCCTTTGCCCCGCTCTACTTCCACCCCGTGCATTGTGGTGTAGTGAATTAAAGCACGAGAAGAGAAAGGTGCATTTCTATAATATCCTTTAGTATGCCATACCGCTTAAAAGTGTCATTGTTCTTGCGATATGAAAGATACGAACTGTTGAATTCACGATATTGTACTGAGAGAGCCCGAAAAAAATATTTGTTTCATTAAAAAAAAAGATCACGTAAAAGGTTTGTAAAGTAACCCCAGTTGAATTTTACTTCGCTTTATATCACTACCATGACATCGCAGTGTAAGCACTATATAAAGAATTACTGCTCAAGGATGTAAAAGTTTTAGTTTGTCCAGTACCTCCACCGGCCTGTAACTGCTTTATTTTTCATTATCAGTGAGATAAGCAAGCGTTGAAGACGATTGTGACCAGCCAGGTTTAGTAAACTGTCTAAACCATGTCTCCTCATAGCTTAGCTCAGTTCACAACCTAATAATTCAATGCGGATACGAATTAGACGGCCATATTTTGTGCACCTAGACTATAAAAATGATACTATTGCTTGGGGAAGAATGCAGCCTTGAGGTAAAGTGCTTTAATGGTAGAAACCACTTATCTGGATTTGTTAGCTGTTACGAAGAGTACTTTTCTAAAGAACAAGTCACGTATTCAAGCGCAGAGACGGGCATTTCTAAACGATGCCGTAAATAACGATTTTCAGGGCCATTTTGTCGTTCTTCATAATGCAATTTTGATTATATCTGTTGCAGGTGGGTGGCAAAGCTCAGTGCATTTCTTCTACGCTATCTATTCTTTTTGCGGTAAGTGAAATGAATCATAGTTGTAATCTTTTACGGCTCGCACACCATAGTCATACAAAGCAATGATTCGCTGCGCTATCGTTTTCATGTGAGGGCTGGAGTTCTCTAAACCTAGGTAAAGAGCGTTAGGTTTTCAGGCTATCACCAATCCTGACACCAAGTACTCCTTGGTGGTAGGTACAGTGGAAACGAACTCCTCTTTGAGGTATGATAGCGCAAGGCATATTATCGAACCTAAGCAGTAAATATAAATATCCTGACCTATTCAATTGATTTTATTACTCCTCTTGCTGCGGTGGAAGATGTCAGGATGAAATATTGGGTAGAGGATACACCAAAAAAATAAAAAAGTATAAAAAAATATAACTGACATTTCCTACCCTGACTGAAGATATGGAAGTTTTTTGTTTTTTTTACGATGGGTCCCTCACATGCGGTATTTGCGTGTCTTTATCTAATGCACATTGGTCTGAGGCTGTAGTCACTGGGTCGTCTCACTCCAGCAAATCTGCACACATTATGTCTTAAAATTATTTATGCTTTGCGAGTTGCAAATTCTGCTAGAGCAACCACCAAATATAGGCAACCGTAATACGTAGAGGCAGCGCGTGTTGCCTAACCTCGCATTGACAGGGGCTCGGCCGTATGCATCTCAAACCCATGGACGCCCTTACTTAATTTAGAGTCGTTAAGTGATTGGCAGTTGAGTAACGACGAAACCTATTGAGGACTCCATTGGAAAAAATCGAGAACTGCTTTTATTTTATTATTTTTATTATTATTTTTAGAGAGAAACTTATGACCAGGTCTGAAATTTACGATACCCAGAATCCCGTATTTTAGTTCCGTTTCTCCTTTTGAAAATCGGAAAAAACATCCAAATCGACAAGGAACATCCCATTACTTTGTCGATGGATGTAAAAAAAGTAACTCCGATATTCGAGGTAAGACCAGATTCATAATATTGAACAAACCACAGCTTGGAACTTTTACTCTTCTATCAGGTTGCATTCTTGCAAGAACCCTTGCTCAAATTGCTATGCTTTTAAAACGAAATTCCCTCCCGGTCTGAGAGAACAGCTAAAAGTGTGTCAGTACCAAGTGCCTACCGCAATCTCTTGTGCTAGAATTAAAAGGAAGACTCTCATCCAAGCTTGTGACCGATGTGTCCCAAAGGCCCTGTTGTTCACAAATTGCATACATAGCAAGGGGCATGCGACGAAGATGGTTGGGCCGTACTCACAACGCTGAGGCCGTACAATGTGCTTCTGTCTTGAAGGCTTGTTCTGTACACACCATTATTGAGGTGAGCCGACGCCATGCGGAGATCTGAGAAGTGCATCGGGGCATGTCGTCAACTAATACGCCGGCTCTACTCTCGCTTCTCTTGACATCGACGCTAACATTGTGCCCAACACTAAAACAGTTTTTAGCACTTTTAATCTAGGTGCTTGAGTCAATTTAATTACATCCAAAGTTTATTTTTGTTGAGATATTTTGAAACAAACGAAAATTGGGGACGAAAATAATTCCAGTGTAGCCCATAACCAAAAGTGTGACGAAGATGGTTGGGTCGTACTCACAACGTCAAGGCTGTACAGCGTAACGTAACATAACCTGCGACGCAACAAAGTAACCCTTACACCACCGTATCAAAACAAATCTTAAGAATCTTAACGTGGGCTAATGTTAGAAATTGGTTGATGAAATAGGCAGACGGTAGGACTTAGAAAACAAGTTGATATGGCATTCATTTTGGTGTAATAGTATACTGAATTAGAATATATTTTTTCTCCGTCCTTCCGGCTATGATAACCACCTCCACTGACGTCTTACTATAGTGCACAATAGAGGTTTTCTACTAAGGCCGCGGCCGCTTGAATCCATTGTTATGTGATTCCATTTTCAACTATTCCGTACTCAATTTGTTAATATATCTTATCTTGTCCAAAAGTTAAAAGCAACTTCACCTTGCCCGTATGACCTTCTTTATCTCTAAGCCAAAAGGCCTAATTGAATGATATTCCTAGCTACATTATTATTACCTGGCTTCATATTGAATCCCTCTTAATATACCTGAAAGTAATTTGTAGCATCATCCATTCTTGTACTCATTTCTTTTTGGGGGAGATAAGGTGTTTTCTGTGGAGGATACTCTGAATTATACTACGTCTGAATTTTATCGATTGCTCATAAAACGTTACGTAGCTTATTGTGTTTATGAACATGAAAGAACAAGTAGGGAATATCACTGGAGACCTCTTGTAAAGAATTTAGTATTCTTACCATTCCCAAGTAGCTCTAAGAACAGCAAGCGAGAAGAGGAGATAAGGATGTCTCACAAGAAAAGCCTCACAGAGAACAAAAAAAGAACCACAAACCTTGCATTAAGTTAATTAGGTTGTCCTCTGTTCGTGTAGTGTGACTATTTCTTGCTCGCCTTCGGCTTCATTTTCCGAGAACTCTTTTTCGAATGCCCCCTTTTGTCACTCGTTCTGAAAAACACACGGCACTTCCACTCATAATGTGATTAGAGGAGCACGAGTGACTTTTACATCCGACCCTCAGGCCATTTTCTTCTTGACTGTAATCTCCAGTCAAATATCGAGCCGTCCTAATGAAAATCCACCAACTGCGAAGTGCTGATTCGAAAAATCCACCAGCTGCCAAGTCCTTGATCCAAAAACCCACCAACTGCAGTCTGAATACATTAGATAGCAGTTGGTGGATTTTTACGAAAGGCACATCGCAGTCGGTGGATTTTTCGGAAAAGCACTTCGAAGCTGGTGGATTTTTATTAGGGGGGATCGATATATCTTATCCTTGAAACCCTTGAAATGCTGCCCAACAATCAGAAACTAAGTAACCAGTCTAGTTTTAGCCAGTACTTTGACGACTATTTTTCGGTTACTAAATTAGTAGCCATACGTCGTAAAAAAGGTACATTTTTTATCTTTTTTTTCGGAATAACGATTTAGTTTTGCGCCAATCTCTCAACCGAATAGAGTCCCAGCAGACTTTTCTCAAACGGCCGTAAATAACAAGAACATGAAATCATGGAAACTGCTTATCAGCCGATGCCAAAGTTTAAGTAAGAAGCCCGGAGCAGGATAGCGCTCTGGTCCCCCCCAAAAAAAAATGTAGTGTAATGTGCTATCATTCAGGTTGATTAAATAGACAAGACAATTCAGGACAAGCCAAGAGCGACTACCCGTTTGCGTTTAAGCAAAGCGACATAAGCCTTGAGCCAGCGATCACCAAACTACTTGCCAAGCAGAAACACTGCCAAAATGCCCATGGGGGCAAGACCAATAAAATCTTATATGTTTATAACGCCCTGGGACGCCTCACTGTACCGCCCTACTGGTCTCTGACTTGAAGATTTTCTGCTGAACCTCTATCGCTCACTCAAACTTTCTGAACGAAGATATTTTGATTTTGATCCGTTTGGGCCCGTCCATAATGGACTCAAGACCAATGATGTTCGATCCGACACAAAACCTTGACTCAAGGTACTTAAAAAAAACTATATTTTTTTATTCTAGGGAAAAAGGTTTTGAATGAAGGTGCAGAATAATCAAGAAACAAGAAGAAATGCCTTCAATCAAGAAAACGAGTTCTTGGGCGAAATGGGCAACCTCTTACGACCGAGACCTACATTCTCCGCAAGACGTTTAACACAATAAAAATGACTATAACCCAGTAAATAACTATCGAAGGTCTGGGTAGTATGCAAACACTATTGTTTGCGGAATGATAGCTCTTCGCTGTGTATCACCAGCCATACTTTTCTTTTCAGCTCATTGCTGTTTTGAGGTGGTAAACTCGCGACCGGCCCAATCCGCGGAACGGATAAAAAAAGAGGTCGCTTCAAAGCTCCATTTTTTGTGCGTGTGTAACGAAGGGTATAAATAATAATATCAATTCTGTAAAATTTATCCTGTCTTGCATACGGACAAGATCGCAAGCTAAAAAAAAGCGAAATATGGCTAAAACAAGCTATTGTCGTTAAGGGGCCGGGGACACTGCTATTTTTTTCTAATTGTTTTCTACCTTGAAATGAGCTTTGGTTTTGTTTTAAATAAAATTCTAATCACTCAAGCAAGGCGTAAACCTAAAAAATCACATAAACAGAAGCAAGTATGTGCGTTTCCCCATGAGAGCAATGTATAATTCAGTTCTGTTTAATTAAAACTTTTGTTCGGCGACACTAGGTTTTCTTGCAAGAAATTGATTTGTTGTGTCCTGAAGAGCATGTCACAGAAATTCAAAGTGATTCTGATAATTCGACCAAGGTCGAGTCTACTTCCTTCAGCTTGGCAAGTAAAGGGAAGAGCTTCCCCTTCAATGATTACCATCAATATGTTAATATTCGTTCTAAATAGGCACAGGGGGTTCATCATTGTCGGAAGAACAGACGAGATTGTATCGGACTCTTTCAGTCATTTTGGGATAGTTATTTATCATTCAGAGGAGTCCATTATAGGCAGATATCTATAGAGTTCCATAACCAACGTAATTATTTTGCGATCACTGCTAAAGCGATTGGCCTATCATGTTTACACGAAGTCGTGCCACGCTGGCGGATTGGCGCGGTGTGCTCGGGTAGTCTGGGGCTCTGGAGAGATACTCCACAAGTCAAATAGCTTCGGCAATCAAACAAGTACTAAGTCGAATCGGTTGTTAAACGGACAAAAGGAAAGGATTGTATTCCCACCGCAAAAAAGCGCATGTGTGAGCGCGCATCTGCCCCGCCGGTGCAACTACAACCGCATTGTCGCATCCGCTAAAAGATACGCGAGCCGCTTCGCTAGCGCAGCTCCATATTTCTCCTTTACGATAAAACATAAAAACATACTATGTTTTTCTCCTGTTGCCTTGTTAGCGAAAGTTTCAGTTTTCCTTAGTTACCTGACGTGAAGATTTATAGGATAAACAAAAGTTTAGTAGGCCATCCAAGCCGCAAGCAATAAAAATACTTTTGCAACATTTTAAGGAAGCTAATCAGCAGATTGGCTGACGGAAGGAGAGAGGAAGAGAGCGCTAATGAGCGGTCATGATTTATTGCAAGCACATACCCCTAGAAATAGTACTAAGGCAGAAATAATTCGTGTTGCTGCAATCGGGATTTTTTTCATATGTCTAAAAAGGAGGCAGCAATATCTAATACAAAATCTGTGAGTTTTTAAAGTGTTGCTTCTTTTTACCCTCTAATAAACTAGAATCATTTAAGAATATTGAAGAAATAAATTTGAGGAGGTTAGATGAGGTGCTGATGTTTCTCGCTTCCTCGTCACTTCTTCCAAGCTCAGTGCCACTTAGAACTCGGTGGAGAGGAATGCTTCAAAAATGTTCAAACAGTCTTAGCGACTACCGGTAAAAAGTAGAAAATTCAAGCTTAAGGCCTGAAGTGAGGGTAAAAACTTTCAAAAACGTGGCCTTGCAAAATTGATTATGGTTTGAAATAGAAAAAAAATCTTTAAGATAGAGGTCTATCTACGCCACTGTTTAGTAAGGAATCAAACAAATAGCTTGAGAGTAGCAGGAACATAGCTGGAACATGACTGGATTTGAGTGGTTGGAAATGAAGTGGAAACTGGCTGGCATTGGATGGCTGGCTAGCCAGTCCTCGAAAGAGCTCACCGATCGTTTCAGGCCTGGTCAGCCATGCTCCAGGCACCTTCCGTAGCGTCCAGCCACGTTTTAGCGCATTGCCAGCCATTTTTTTTCCTCTGGGAACACCCCCCTCCTTCAATGTTGAGAAGAATCATAACATCGCCACATTTTTTTTATTTTACTTAAAAAAATAATGTATAGTGGTAATATTTTTAAAAATGCTAAAAAGAAGGAAGATCATATCAGCACACCAGATTTGAAAATGGCGCGTTAATTGACCAATTGAAAGCATCGTTTGAGATGGGCGTCTTCGTGTCGCGAGGTAGCTTCTAGATAAGTAATTTTTTTTTGTTCGCAGTGATATATTTCTGTCGTCGGATCTCCGCCTCTTATACTAAGCCTGTGGCTTGAGCCAGCGGCTTCGATGTAAATTGGCAGAATAT
>Ga0058701_10001960_pt1 | contig 15195 bp, 11 predicted proteins | sample AgamicOrMae_FD_97039 | JGI IMG/M metagenome (GOLD analysis project Ga0058701, IMG submission 97039) | Agave microbial communities from Guanajuato, Mexico - Or.Ma.e | ecosystem: Host-associated > Plants > Phyllosphere > Phylloplane/Leaf | place: Guanajuato, Mexico | collected 2012-06-04
GCGTCACGTGATTCACGTTAAAAAAAGTACAAGTCCAAACCAACCTGTCATCTTTTCAGGATAGTATCAGGGGTTCAAGAAACGCCTAAATCCCAAATATGAGGGGACATTTTATTTTTGGGGCGTCGTCGCCCCCCCCCCCCTCGCCAGCAATATTAATACAAGGAAACTCCGACTCAAATTTGGGGTTTGGTTTGGATTTCCAATTAGGAAAATGAAATTTTATATTGAGAGTAGATATTTTATACTGGGAAAGAAATTTTAGGAACATTGAACACGGAAATTAGAAAATTTATATACAATATAAAATTTCATATACTAATGCCATAGGAATTTCGTTTTTCTAACCAAAATATAAATTTTCATATGGCAAAGTAATGTAAAAATTCCTATTATTTTTAACAGTGTAGTGCCCACGCATTGTGGCAACCTCTTTTTTCGAGGCTGATATCGTCAAATCGGAGCTAGATTTTCCAGTCAAAATTATGAATCCTTCACGTCCCGTCTCAGTTGTTATATTTAAAATTATGAATGCATAATATTTATGGGTAAGACCTAAGTCGCTTCAACACCTGGAGCTTTTACGGAAGATTTCGAAAGCACTGCAGTATCAAGTAGCTTGTTTGAAAATGACAAATGAGGCGAAGAGAATTTAAACTTGTTTTGATTTTAATAAATAAAGTATTCTAGTTACGAATCCCTTTTTGGTGTTTATATTGCATATTATCTCAAGCAAATGAGTTCTTTACGTAACGTAAATTTGTGCGAACGTAACGTAACTTAGGTTAGGTGTGTGCCCCACTTCAGATTAATGACGAATGCCTGAAGACAAGTTGTAGACAGTTCTCCAACTTATTTAATGGAGGATGTGGCATATTGGATAATCTTAGCATCCGTGTCTTCCCTTTCCTCCAAACCTTCGCCACTCATCTTTTTAGGAACATAATTGCCCCAAGTAAACCTACCTTATTGCAATATTTTTCTCTGCCAGAAAAGGAATGTTTCTGCTTGGAAATTCATACGCACCTGTTCGGAAAGTTTCGTGAACCGCTCGGATATTCTGCGGTGGCGGTGGGCAACTTTGTTCGCGAATGGGTACTAAAATCGAGATACGAGTAAGGCTTGACGGAACTTGGGCGCGAGAATAAAAGTCGAGGAACTTTCCGACTCTCAAGGCAGAGAAGCGATTGTTAAAATCCGTTCAAACTGAGGCGGTTTTTCGCCGGAAGTTTCAGCTTATTGCGCTTTTGACTCGTTCTCTTCTACGGCTTCCGCTTTTGACTTGTTCTCCACTTCGTGAACAGACAAGAATCCTCGACGGAATACGATGCCTCATGATTGCGAGTACTAAAAAGTTATTCGGAAGCACAACAGGTTTCTTTTCGAGCAGTAAGAGAGCATTTTTGTGGTAGTCAGGAAAGATTTGGAATCGTCGTTGAACAAGTTTGGGTACGCTCTTTGTTTATAACCAGAATGGTAAAATGGTTTGAAGATATCTGCTTGTGCTGCAAAGACGTCTTCTATATCCCTTTAACTCGTTTAAAAAGGGCCGCTCGAAAGTACTAGTGTCGCTTTTCAATCTGACTTGAAAAAACGACATTGATAATAATTTAGAAAATATTGGAAAAATTATTACAGTTTTTAATGAAACTGGAATTGCACTATCAAAAACAGATGTGTAAGCCTGGTTACAAATACTGCGGTGTGATAGGCCTATATCTTTCTGCTGGTCGCATTTTAAGTAAAGTTAACTTAGACCTGCCCTCCGCACAAGACCAATCTTATAGGGCTGAGACTAGTACACACGGGAAAGGGCGTCTGCCACAGAGTTGATACGTTCCAACAATTCTGGGTATCTTATTGGAAAAGGTGCACAGTTCTATCCTATTGTTTGCGATTGGACGATTCTGATCCAGAGGGTCACTGCTCCCAGTCCTGCACTCCCTCGATTTAATTTCGTCGGCGAACAATAAACAATTTAGATAGCAATAGATCCCCTCTATTTTTCCATCTTGGCGCCATCTTCCCCCGTCAGCAATAAGAGTTCACCGTCAAAGGAGACACTGACAAAGGAGGGTTCAGAGAAAAAGTGTTTAAGGAACGAAAATAATAAGACAGCTAAGCAGATCACACCGAGGAGGAAACATAAATAGGCCGCGTGTTTGGGATCTCAACGTGAGAAAATTTGATAACGTTGTTGGAATGTCAACTAGGCGGTGACCTCTGGTCTCTACAGTGGACTTCAAGTTGGTAATGGAATTTACCTTTCAATAGTTTTGCCGGATAAAAAGGTGAGGAAGCGGGCGATAGTGCATCGCATCCAGAGAGAAGACCATTCGCAGGAATAGAAAATAACGTGAGTTTTTTTGAGAGGTAGAAAATTGTTTGGAGAAAGAGGGATATGAAGTGATAAAGAAGGAAGAGCGGATGAACAGACGGTTTCAAGAAGAAATAATAAAAGGGTCGTTTTCCCTAGTCGGATATATATGTTAACTCAGCGCTCAGGAGGGGGTTGTAGATATAAACCCTCTCAAAAAATCGTATCTATAAAGTGAACTGTTTTGAAACTAACCCTTCTCAAGTAATTGTTCGTTAATTGCATGAAGTAATGTAATGCTTAGTAAGTTCGCACACTTACAAACAAAATAAATTTGTTCGTCTAAATGCGCATGTGCGAATTAAATTGTTTCAATAAATAACCACATGAAGATAACCTTGATTGATGCGTGTCATCGCATCCATGCGGAAGAATCAAGGCCATTACGCAAGTAATTGTTGAATCTAATTTTGCAAGAAGTAGTACAGTGGTTAGGCTTATGGGTCTCGGACTTAGGGAATTTTAAATCTGACATTTACATTAATCTTATGCAGGTTCACAAAGTTTTTTTTTGCCTAAAACAAAATATCGTACATTATTCTCGTATTAAGGAAAATATTTGGATGGGGTCGAGAACAAGCCCTCTAGGAAAAAGAGGTATGATTTTTTTAACGCTCATCGTAAAAAAGACATTGTTTACTCACTCGCGTTTCTAAATTTTTCTCGTGTCCAAAAGAGAGGGTCAGACCATGTCAGTTTCACGGGCGTTTTATAACGTCCACAGGCTTAGGGACTGTACTTCCCCGCGGGCCGAGCACAATATCAACTAACACACGACACGGGGCTCCCGTCACACAGGATGCAAGCCTTCCAGCGGTGGGCACGTCATTTGAACTGGTGTCAAGACTGTCTGGAAAAGGACAAGCTATCACGTATCGCCAAGGGCGCTGAAGAGAGAAGGACAGTGGAGAGACTGTAACAGGTGTTACAAGGACAAAGATACACCCCGTAAGCAGTGCGACCAACCTCCTTAGATAGTATTCATTCGCGGGAGATAGCTTGTAGACTCCAGCCAGGGGTGAGGGAGGATGCCCCAAGGCGGATTGGGAGAAAGATGATCGCCAGATGTCGCTACTGGACGTATCATGTGGCCGCTGGGTGTGGTGGAAAGGCTGATGGATCTCCTTGTGGATACAATAATCGTTGGTTCTCTAAATCGGTAAGGGTTTATTTTTTTCCTTGAAACACCGATTTGACCCTGGTGGCGGAAGTCGTAAGCTTGCGCGATGAGCTTTCATATTTCGGTGGTTTCAAATGAAGCTGTACTAGTTGAAAATGCTGTTTTAAAACTGTGCTAGTTGCAATTTATAATCATAGGAATCATAGCTGTGAAAAGTTTGTACTCTGCGAAATCCGCTCAAATGAGTTACACTTCTAAAAAATTAACTACATTGACCTTGAAAATTTTAAGTCCATTGTTTACATAAAATTTATGTGTAATATATATCACTATTTCTTTAAAATCATCCCGTTGAACGATTAAAATTGCCGATCAAACTGCTGGAACAATCATTACTGTCGACTTGGGCAGTTAATGGGCTCAATAGTGAGTAATACCATTTTTTTTAAATATACCTCAGTTTCACTGATTTTTTTCCGGAGTCTGTTCTTCTTTTTGCCTTTTTTCTTTGTTATTCATTCTGTTTTTGTAAAATGTTTTGACTGGATACATTTTTGAACCAGCGAATCGTATTGGGTACGGTACGCAGTTGATAGTTGTGAGATATAATATCTCTCAAGGGTCACCGTAATGCCAAACATATGTGTTTGCAATGTTGAAGTTTGCTAGTAGAAGGGGCTGATATACACCCGTGTAATTGGCGAGCAATTTGGAATTTACGAATGAAGCCCGGGAGTGCCTGCGAAGATTGTTTACGAGATATACCAGCACATACAGTCTGGAAACTTTATAGTTAATAGTCCTTCGGTATTGCTGCATTCCATAGTTTACATCCCTTCGGTGTTGCTGAGGAGAAAACACAGTATTTGAGCTGGAAACTGGGATTTCGTTTTAATGAAATTAGTCATACAACATTCAACATTATTTCAAACACAAAGTTGACTCAGCTTCAAGAAGATAGATTATTGATTGGCAGTTCTATCACGATTTTTTTTCAATGCTAACGATGCTAATGCACTTTAACGGGTGGTCCATCGTTTCTGAATGTGTTAATCTAGTATTTCGAACTCGGACAATATATTTCAATTTAAACTCTACTAATGTAGTTGACTATAATAACGTTTTAATTGGCTCTTTTATTTTATGTGAAAAATTGTCAATTTTCAGTCACGTTGACTCATTTTTGGAGTTTTTAGGAATATATCCAAAAAAAAGTGTCATAGTAATTTTTGGGCAAGAAATTAGTTTTCAATTTAAATTCCATCTCGTAACAGTTTCAACTTTTTTCCAAAGTTTTACCATTGAAAAGCTTTTACGGAAAAAAAAACAACCTTTCAATTTCTTTTTTTGAAGGCTAATTATTTAGTTCCTCTCATTTTAAGAGAATGAAACTCTTGATTCAGGTATTCTAATCTGGCATTTTGTTGGCGTATTTCTAAATTTAAACCCAATAACTCTATAAGCTAGAGATAAAATTTTCAATACCTCTCCAATCCTCTCGACTTGTTGAGACCTTTAATCTTAGTAAAAAGGTACTTGTAAGTACCAAGCAAGTGTAATGCGAGCATAGAAATTCCGTAACCTGAGCGTAAAGCTGTAACGGTACCCTTGGGCAAACTTGACCGATCTTTAGTTCAGAACGTTCTCGGACCCTAGCCGCAGGCGACGTCAAACAGAGGTACCTTTTCGTACTAGTTCCTTGTCCAGAAGTACAGGGTACCCCCATGAAGACATGGTTTCAGAGGTGCTAAGCACCTATATTACATGGCGAGAGGATTTGAGATTTGGGACCGTTAGTAGGATGGGTATCTGCGGTATAGCCGCAGCGACGACCAGGGTCGTTGTGTGGTCAGTAGAAGTACCCTTGGCCGCACACGTGACCTGTGAGGGCAAGTGCGTCGAATGCGATCAACACTGTTTCAAGTTTGGGAGGAATTGCATGAGGTGCATTGTTATATCCATATTTTAGGTTTTACATTTTAGATAACGCTTTTAGGTTGAAAAATACTCATTTCTAGTTTGGAAAAGGAAATAAAACACGGTAAATGTGGAATAGTCAAATTTGACTAAAGAATAGTAGCTAAAATTTTCGTATTTCAATTAGTCAGTTTTGGCTGTTTTTCCGTCAAAAATGACTATTTTTAGTCACTTTTAACTATTCAATTAGTCATTTACAACTTATTATTAGAAATATTCAAATTTGACTCGTTTAGTAGCTAAAATTTTAATATTTTAATAAGTCACTTTGGACTATTTAAATAGTGAAAAAAGAACTCGCTGAATTGTAAGAGTAGAAAAAATGACTTATTTCAGACTCTGAGACCAATATAATATCGGTAATAGGAAATATTTGCACTAAAAATAGTAGAATTGTGTTAACCGCCAAATCTAAGTCAATTTTGACAATTTTGCACTGAATTTAAAAATGACTATATTAAATAGTCAAACGAAAATGACTAAATCAATTAGCCAAAAAATGACTTTTTCAAATTTAGAGCGAAAGGTTGTTTGAACCACCATTTAATTTTCGTCTTCGATTCGTCTATAATTTCAGTTGTCAAAACGGGGATCAGTTACGACTTTACAGGGGCTTGTTTATGGCGATGAGTCTCTCGGCTTGAAACAATATTTTAACAAATCATTCGTTTATTTTCACGAATGAATAAAAGAGCAAATCGCTCTGAAGTCATTGCGGATTTTACAGCACATTGACTTTGTGGCTCAGCCCCTGTGAACCTATTGGTAGGCAAAACTCATGACTCACCCGTGTGACAGTATGCCTATCCCGCAGCCTGCAGGCGCTAGGCGCGATCCATTCCAGGTCATTTTCCTCGTAGCCGCCGTTAAATAGATCCCTTTAACGTTCGTTAAGCTGAATTGAATGTTGTATTCAGATACAATTGAGGAATGTGCAGCTGTGTTGCAACACAGCAAATAATAGCATTCTCCCAGATAAGGCTGTAAGATATTTGAATTGATTATGTAGTTACATTTCAAGTTGATATTATTCGTGTTATTGATCATTATTTTAATTGGAGGCTATGTAGTATGCCCCTGATATTTTGCTGTTCACCTCTCGAAGTGCAATATCAAGGCAGTATGGTTGAGATTTTCTTACCACCTATGCTGAATTTTGTAGTTCACAGTTGAATTTTAGATTTAAACTTTCCACATTCGATTCTGTGATAAGGTCAGTTTAAGTGGGCTCATGCTAAGTCAGGTTAGGCTGGGTTTTGCAGGGTGCTTTGTCCCCCATGCCGCTTTGCTCGACAATGACACTCTGTACACCAGAAGCTGAAGATGTGACGTTTAATTTACAGTGTAGGTACTTAAAGTTACAGGTCCTCTCAGCGGGATTTGTGGCCATGGAAAAAGGAACTTTCAGCCGAAAACACGGAGCTGTATGCCCTCTGTCGGGGCATCCGTCTCATTCGGTCACTTTTATGAATGTGCTCGTTTTTTTATTTTTATATTATTTCCTTCACCTGTTCCAGGGCTTACGTCATGGTCAAGAGGAGCGACTCAATTTGATGGGGCCACTGGATATTTAATATGGGCACCGAAGGTGACAAGGTACGTGAAAAATGTCGAGTGATATTTTGCTAAAAGAATTGCGAGGCGCCACGAAAATTTGTGGCGTGTGGAACAAATGTAATTAACTTCTACATGAGATATGAGTCCTGGGATTTGTTTGGGGGAGTTATGCTGTTCTGATTCAGTATTCCATTCCACGAAACTTTATTTTGGGTTTCGGGATGGATTGGACTAGGTGAGCTAACGTCCTAAAACTGTCTCTTTAAAAAAAATAAAAGAACTTTACAAACGGCTTCAACCGATTTGTGCCCAGGGGAAGTTTGAAAAAAAATAATTTAAGGGAATAATCAAAACGTTTTGGATCAAAGTTTTGCAAAATGGTATTTTTTGAAACGATCAATTTTTTTCTTTAGACTAATTTAGATTTACCTTTTTACTTAAAATAAGTGATTTTTGGGAGAATTTTGCATGAAGGTTAACATTTTTGATGGGTCGATAACAGCCCAGTGGGCAAAAATCGGTTAAAAGGCACTTGCCTTCAACCGCTCAAACGATCTGCCCTGGCAGCTCTCCTTGACTGCCGAAAATTCGTCTTGAGGACCTGAATGCCCTCAACTAACAAAAAGTCTCTATCATTTGCAGCTACACCTTCTTTTAACCAAAACTCGCCCTTTTCCTATTCCCAGTACAGCTATCTTCAACCGCCAAAACACTGCATTTCCCGTGTAAAAGCACACGTAATCATTGTAATCCTTATATCGATGACTTCGTTGATAAGTTCATAGGTGCGCGATCGTTGTAGCTGCCGTGAGGTTATCCATAACGATGGTGCGCCTATGGAGATACATCACCAGGAACCGCCTCACTGCAGCTACATCGATATAAGTACAGCATCTGCTATCAACATGTTGCCATCGATATGTAAAATCTTCCCCAAGATTTTGAATCTAGCAAACAACTTACATGTTAGCGAAAACAGTTCAGTATCAATGTCCGGTAAGACGAGTCTAATTTCATCAAAAAAGAAGCGGGACTTGATGAAAAGCCGAAAAATCTTACCGTCGCAGTGAAAGGGAGATTTTACGAGACCAATCATCCACATATCTTTTATCGCTGTCGATAAAACAGAGCTGGCCTCTCTCATATTCTCAAGGCGGAGGGCGGCCACCGTGTAGCAATCAGGAAGCGCCCCTCTTTCTATCTCTCTCGGATAAGAGGAGAGGAAGGGGTTCAAAATATGGAGACGGGCCAATCTAGACTATGCATGCGGTGTCAATCCAAGCCCTTGAAATAATTGAGGTAGATTTTCCGGGTAAAGTGAAATCGGATTGGAGCTCTTTCCCGATTTGTTTTTTTTTTATACTTTCTAGGACAATTCTCCCAGCTGTTTACTATGGCATATTTCTCTTCTTAAAGTCGCAATTTCATGATCTTTTATATTAGCTGCTGGATCAACCTTCAGAGAGGAGCACCCTCTCGTAATTAAAAGTTTATTTCCGTATGGGAATAGCCTATATACAAGCGTCTACGTTAGTTATTAGTTCAGATTCCTTCGCTTACTTCACGTAACTTCAGCCTTAGCAGCCGTGGATCAGGAAAATTATATTTCTGTTGTCACTGAAAAGGAAAAATTCGTAAGGCCACCTTTAAAGGATGCGTTACTCCCATGCCAGTGGAAGAATAGTCATAGCGTAAAGAAATCGAGTTTGAGATAATTCAAGATTCCGTTTGTAGATCCTTTAAAACGCCGAGAAAACTGGTTGCAGCCAAATGTCTTTCAATCTGGGAAAGTTAATTTTCCGTGAAAGCCGTTAGGGGCCCTTTAACATTCTGACATAAACTCCATGATAAAGTGAAACGCAAAAATCAATAACTTGTCTGGATTGTTAATTTCAAAGCTGAAATTTTGTAGGTCTTGTGTATAACCTTGGTTGAATCAATGACAAAGGATTAACGACAAAGGCTGGAGAAAGGTTAGATTTAAAAAGGTTTGGTTGATCGTCACTGTCACCGAGAATCAAGCAGAGTCAACCTTGACGCCTATTACGCTCGCTTAGGTTAGGTGCCTTTTTCATTACTCCGTTAATGCCCCTCTGGGCTTTTTCGACGAATGGTAAAACAAAAAAGTTAAAAAATGCCACCTTTTAAATGCACAGATTTAGGATCGCAAGCTTCTGTTACCCATGCCAATCGTTCAAATGAGCTGACGTATCGTGAAATTTTCAACGAGGACGTGAGTGTTGATTAAAGCTCGGTGTTTGCATGAAATATAAAGGAGTCATTCATTTTAGGCTGATCTTTCACGAACACTTGCAGGCCACCATCACATTGAAGGGAAATGGGTAAAACGTTTGAACATACCACCTTTTGAAGGGGACCCAATCCGAACACGTCACTTATTTTGGTATGCAGCTGCCACAAAGTTTAACGATATCCGCCTAGCTGCCACAGGGTTAAAAAAGTGATCCAAATTGTTTAGTGTAATGTTACGATCAGGTTATGATGCGAAATTAAATGTACCTCAGATGACACGGTTGATCAGTAGGCTATTGCAATCATGTTTGTGTAATACATGTTAAATTTCAAGCCCTTATCTAATTCTAGTCCATTACGCTGAAATATTCTTATTTCATGGTATTCTAACCTGAAAGATGAATGAGGCAGATTGAGAAGCAGGCCACGTCTGAACTGAGGGCGTGCCTCTTTGTGCAGGCTGTTACGCAGGCAGGGTATTTAGCACTTGAGGTTAGTTAACCGAATGCCGCGATAAGCAAACACATCGTGTTGATGTTTGCAGAGCAACGTAGACACATAGCATCCTACTTGTCATTTTTTTCCCCTCCTTAGAGGCAATGTGTATTCTTCATGCCTCCCTCTCATCCTTTGCTAACAAGTAAGTACAGAAGAATACCTATAGAAACACAGGTGCACTTTAGTTTCGGTGAAGAATCGTTTAAGTCAACTCTGATTGATAGAAATGGCAGCGAAGTCACTTGAATTCACTTGGCTTGCTGTTAATCTTTCTTCGCCTTCTTTCAACCTATCTTCGTCTTCTTTCAACCTATCTTCGTCTGACTTTAAGCTGCCTTTGGGTCTTATCTATCTTATTCGCTTCCTTTAATCAGCATCAGCTCAATCGGTTTCTTTCTTATTTGGCGGGACCCAGTTCAAAGAAGAGTTTTCAGATCTCCAGTGAAGATTTTAAACCGTGACTAACTCGTGAAACATAATAGATAACATATCGTGTATGTTTCGGGTCACTTTTGAGGTAAACAATCAGAAAATGGGGTTCGTCATGAGGTTGTCTTTACTGGTCAAAAGGTTAAACTGGTTTATATAAAGACGGGGGTCCTGAAATACGGCGGCATTGGCTAAGACGCATTCAATAATAGTGTAGTGGAGGTCAATGCCAGACCCTAAATACACGGAATTAAGGATTTTTTAACAGAATCATTAACGCAGAATAAGAGAAGGATTCCATCTATTAGTGTTGCCTCTCATATCAACTGGACCATTCTTAGCATTTGCTGCCTCGACACTCAATGTCGATAGTAAGGATTAGCTTTTTATGGTGTTCGATCCCGAGCGACGAGACCTATCATCATTTTTGCCAGCCAACACTTTCATATTAGAGGTGTGCCGAACTGGTTCATAATCAATTGATATAAACTCTGCGCACATTGTTGGATATCATCTCTGACTTTTAGCTAATCGAAGCAATACTTCGAAATGATGGAGGAGGGCGCACCTGGGCTGAAGATGCCAGATGACTATCTGCGCACCAGCGCCAGCATCCCATTAAATCTAAATTCATTGTTGGGCCTTTGGTACCTACAACAATGTTGTAAAGACCCCTGCCACCATTGTTGTCAGGTACAGTTTCGAGACGACAATGAAACGCCACGACAATGGAACCACTGCTGCCGCTACTTCGGGGAATGTTCGGCCCGCTGCAATATGAAAGAAAGGACGAAGAATGGCGAAATAAATTGACCGCGAGAAGTCGCGACCCTGGAAGTAATATTAAATTAAACAGCACGGTTTTTTTGTGGGTGTGTCTGTGTGGGTGGTTGTGTGTGCGCGCCATTGGCAATCTTTTCATCTTGGTATTCGAACCTATTCAATAGGGAGCTCGGGAAGAGGAAATCAGTTTGATATCAACAAAATCTTTCGCTTCACATATATCGTGGAGGGAAAAAACCTCGCCTGGTAACAATGTTTACGGTTTCTATTCTGCTAAATCATCTGTGCGCACTGATGTTATTCTCATTTATCCAAAGAACATGAAAAAATGCCATGAATATTTGTAGTGAGGAGGCGCGACTAGTGTATGTGCGGAATGTCATATTATGGAAGTGAGGGGAAAATATACATGACAAAAGTAAGACCAATATATCCGCAGCTCGCGTAATTAAAATTGATCCCAGGACGACTTTGATCTATCTTTGTCAAGCTGAAGCTGCCTTGATTCTAACCAACACAAGATCAATTGAACTTACCTTACGGAACGCATCCTACCTTAACCTATCTTCACATCAACCAACATCACTAACTTAACATCATCACCCTACTTATACGGTACATCAGTTTGACAACCTACCCAACGGGCGATCCACTTAAATTTAACATAACCTTACTTGAATCACCTATCTAGTAGCACTTTTCATGGAAAATATCTGTTGGACCTCCTTGGGGTATGAAGACCCCATTTCTGGCTGATTGTACCTAAGCTTTGAAAAGCGATTCCATTTTTATAAGCAAAAATTAACGAGCAAAATTGTGCTCGGAAGACCGAAAAATTCTTAAAAAGAGAGATGAGATTTCAGCTAGACATAGCTGGAATGGATTCAAAACCGAAAATTACTTCTGACCAACAAAACTTAATCGCTTTTGTAATCTATCCTGTTTATGTCACGAGGATTAGATGACGATTCGGGGAGTTTAAACTAGGTTACATCACTTAGGATAAGTTTACCTGTGCCTCGCTTTGCTCTCATCCTACTCGGACTAGAAATGCAATAAGCTGAACACTGATAAATGCCATCTGTGGAATTTACAGTGCGTGTTGAATCCCTGGTACCTTTTTCTGCTCCTGCCGAGATTTCCGTTCCTGACAGTTTATTTTAAATCTAAATTTCGCGCACGACTCTCATCTAGATATAACCATACCCTTTCCCTGGATTCTCCATCGGATATTCACACATTGTCTTGGGAAGAAAATGGCCGGAAGGCAAGACACTGTGGTTCTTGTCTGTTTGCTTTTCTCCAGGAGACCTTCCGTCTTCTCCCCTTTTTCTTCTCCGTGTTGGCCAGACTTCCTGAGAGGCGTTCCATGTTTATTTTTGCGTCTTGAGAGCAAGAGTCCCAGATACGATACTCTCTACCTTAGTAAGAACACAGTTCGTAGTTTTATATCCATTCTTGTAAACACACAGACTCATAGTAATGTTTGACGCACCTACTCAAGTTGTTACCTCGATAACTGGAAGCCGGGGAAACACGCATCCTATAAATTTGAAAGATGACACTTTCCGCACCTCCTGTGTACAGTAGGTCACAAAAGTCGTGACCCCTGCTTCCATAAGAAATACATGGAAACAGGGGTCATGATTTTTGTGGTCCACTGTAGGCCTACCATGTCTGTATAGCAAGCAAATTCGAGCGATGCACAAGAAACACAACCTAACTGAACCTGGCTAACCTAACCATAGCCTGATCTAGACTAGGTTAACGTTACCGAATCATGGTTAAACTACGCAGATCTTTGTGATACGGTAGAGAATGTCGAAACGGAATAGGAACACGGGTTGAAAATCCATCTTTTGACTGAATTTATAACATGATCGATTCGGTTACGGAAATATACTTCTCAACTTCTTTGTTCGAGAGCACGAGTTTTTGAGGCACGTCTATTCCATGTAAAGATATTCAATCAACATGCCAGAACAAAAAATATAGGTGTTCCATCATGATCGTTTTTCCATCGAGGAGAACTGCATATCAAACACCCCCCTTAATTTGACTCGCGTCAGAAAAAAATATGAATGTGAGTCGATGGTTATAAGCGGGAGCTCGTTTTCCTATATACAATAACTTTGGGTGTAGGAGAAGTCTGGCTGTTCGCCACTTGAAGCATTTCATTTCGTCTCCTCTGACAGAGGTAAGTAATTTCCATAACTTCCAGAGGAAGTGAGAACGAGGAAGGCAAGTAGAGGACGGGAATGGTACAGCCAAGTCTGCGAAGAAAAAATGACCTTCTCTGCAGTAGGACAGGTTGTCAGATCGTCTTACTTCCAGAGCGGTCATAGTCATTGAAACCTTATCCAGACAATTAAGAATCGAAGGAAATAGAAGGCTGTGGTTTGGAATCAGCTGAGCGTAAAGTCTTTCGAAGGCGAAGAAAACAAAGTCATGGAAAATGGCAAGATTGGATTTGTCACTTTATTCTACGATTGTTTTCAAAAACGCAATCACTTTTCATCATGCGACTCGTAAGTTCCTCCCACAAGCTTCCTCTCACTTGTTTGGGTAACGCAGCTCCATCAATACAGACGGGTCCTTTGCACCGGCTCGCTCTGTATTCACGCATCTCCCAGTTGGCGAGAGGCTGCTGACGTTTTGTCACCTGTGGAGGTGGTGGCCACGCCATAGACAACCACGCTCTTCGCTTCTCATTCCCTCTGGACCTCCCTCAGGACCGCCCTCTCTCTCTCTGGTGAAATGCTCACTGACGTTTCCTCGATTCGCGGTGAAACGGCCCATAAAATCCAGGAACGGATTTTTGGTAACTGATATGGCGGAAAACGGGTTTTAGAGTGGTTCTATCAAAGTCGACGCTCGGAATATCATTTTTATCATTAAACTCAAAACTTACAAGGAAGCAGTCGCTATTCACCAGTCAGGGACGTAATGAACAAAAGGAAGAAAGGTCGGTGCTAGAACGCAAATAACGCGCGGTCCGCCATATTTTATTCAATCATCGGCCTTATTTTATCCGTCGACCGCAAAATAAAAATGAAACACAGGATAAAGAGGTGCGGCCGGCGGCGACGTGCGAGCTCCATCCCAAAGAATCCCCGTGCGTCTCGTGTCCGGGAAAAGAATAAAAAGGCCTCTACTGAGGCCCATGCACTTATCCTTTCCCGAGAAACTGGACCCGTTCATTAAAGGGCTGCGTAAAGGGGACGCACTTATGGTGGGGTCCTATTAGAAAGAGTATTTTGATAAAGGGCCCTACTAACTCAAAGTGTAAACATCCCTTGACTCTTTGACATCGAAGCTACGTGAAAAATTCTGGGCCACAATTATTGTTACGTGGCTAGTTTAGACTCTTGTTGTCGAAATCATCTTGTTTGTGTTGACGAACTCACAACTTCGCTCTCGCGTGTCTGAACTTTTAATGTTGGTAGCCCTTCAATGATGCTGGTTGAACTTGAGTTGTCGCCTTTTCCCCGTCACACTAACTTGTTTAATCATAAGCAGGGGTGGCGTGTGGCGGTAGGAATGCATTGTTTTGAGGGGCATTTCCTGCCCATGCATCGTAAACCAGTTGAGACTATACTGATTGTTGGAAGGGTCTGAAATAGTCTACGACTACATTCGCGCAACTGATTGGAGGAGGTTTTGCTGCATTTCTCCCAACAAATTCGACCAAAAAGTGACCATTTGAGAAATATTTGATGTAATTAGTGCCGAAGAGTTTACGCTGGCATTATTAACGCAATCAAATCCAGCGTATGGTTCATCCCATCCTAGGACTACTCTAGTTCGTATTCTATCCCAGACGATCCCAGAGTATATTCCAGACGATCCCAGCGTCTATCCCAGACGATCCCAGAGTCTATTCCAGACGATCCCAGCGTCTATTCCAGACGATCCCAGAGTCTATTCCAGACGATCCCAGCGTCTATTCCAGACGATCCCAGAGTCTATTCCAGACGATCCCAGCGTCTATCCCAGACGATCCCAGAGTCTATTCTAGACGATCCCAGCGTCTATTCCAGACGATCCCAGAGTCTATTCCAGACGATCCCAGCGTCTATTCCAGACGATCCCAGAGTATATTCCAGACGATCCCAGCGTCTATCCCAGACGATCCCAGAGTCTATTCCAGACGATCCCAGCGTCTATCCCAGACGATCCCAGAGTCTATTCCAGACGATCC
>Ga0058701_10001961_pt1 | contig 15193 bp, 9 predicted proteins | sample AgamicOrMae_FD_97039 | JGI IMG/M metagenome (GOLD analysis project Ga0058701, IMG submission 97039) | Agave microbial communities from Guanajuato, Mexico - Or.Ma.e | ecosystem: Host-associated > Plants > Phyllosphere > Phylloplane/Leaf | place: Guanajuato, Mexico | collected 2012-06-04
AAAAAAAAAAAAAAAAAAAATAAAAAAAAAAAAAAAAAAAAAAAAAAATAAGAAAAAATAATAAAAAAAATTTTTTTTAATTTAAAAAATTAATATTTTTTTAAAAATTTTAATAAAAATAAAAAAATAATAAAAAAGTTAAAAAATAATAAAGATTTTTTTAAATTAAAAAAAACAAAAAAAACATGAAAAATGTAAAAAGTAATCCCTGGTGCAAATACTTCCCCCTCTTTTTTTTCGCCCGCTTGCCTCCGTTTTTAAATCCTAAAAACTCCATAAGTACGCCTGAAATACCTAATTCAAAAGTGATTTTAGCTCAAGACAGCCACTTCTGAATGCATGTATTTTCTATTAGATCCACGTGCGTCGACAATAATAAAACCCAAACCTATAAATAAGGTCAAGGTCACTTCACACTCAGGTGTGAAAAAAAAAGTAAGAATAATTAAAATAATCACCTTAACCGGACTGTATCCGAGTTGCAGAGCCAGGTCGATGCCTGCTATGACTCGCTCCCAACCCCGTCTGCGAGTAATTCTCTCAAACCTATCGGCACGCAGAGTGTCGAGGCTTATGTTAAGGGCGTCTAACCCAGCGCGCTGCAGGGCCACCAACTGACGCGTCAAAGTTAAACCATTGGTAGTCAGTCCGATCACTTTCAGACCTTTCAGCTGTCGTAGTCTGGCTGGTTAGCAAAACAAGTTTGGTTAGCTCCAAAAGCGAATCAAACTATCAAAGGCGCCTTATACTAAAATTGGTTCAAGCTAAGTGGATCCAACCCCTGTCCTGAATACGAGAATCTATTCCAAACGGAAAAACAGTATGAAAACTATAATACGAATTGAAATCATAAGCTGTGCAAAGGTTGTTTTTTCTTCTTTTTGCTGTTTTTGTTGAGGCGACTAATCAATAAAAAATTATGTCTTAGATTTTGAATTTATACACACATTTCATGGACACGAGAAGAGCAAGATTTTTAATTAATTTCTAGTTGATGAAAGGTGCGCACTGGAGGACTTTATGAAGTTTTAGATATCGGGCTGGGAAATTATTTTTCACATCTGCAAAGCAAATTTTAAATCTCATGTGGATTAAAAATTCTTTGAAGCAGATTAGGGGAATTACATTGAAAATAATCATTATTTCAACTAGTGAATGCCACGGTGTTTTATGACAGCTTAATCCAAATCGTGGCCAACAGACCGGATGCCATGATCCCTTCATCCTTCGCTCCACACAAGGCGGAAATAAATCTCCTATCAACAAAAACAACAAAAAAACGCGCGATTTAATGGCGCCGTGACGTCAACAAAATGAGTAAGCCTAACATCCTCAAGCTTACCGGAAAAAATACTAGGTATTCTCGACACCAATAAGTATTCGAACCAAAAATACCCAAAAATACCTAGTAAATTAAAAATTCGAACAAAAAAAGAAAAAAATCCAAAATATTGTGAAATTGAAATTTTGGAAAGTAGATTATGTAGTAATTTTATCAAAACATTTTTTGTTTTTCAAAAGGGATTTAGGTTAGAAATGTAGCCTGAACTCGAAGGAATGCGTAGGTTATCGATGTTCGACATTACGAAATATTCAAAATATACTCCGTGTGGGGGCAATGGGGTGCGTCTGTAGTTGAATAGTTTGAGAAGAACACTTGACTTGCCCACTATATCGACCAAATCCTTTCGCACCGTAGGTTCTCCGCCGGTCAGGCGAATTTTGTCAACTCCTGACGCCACGAACAGCTCCGCCAGCTGAATTATTTCGTCCGTCGTCAGCAAGCGATCGCGCGCAGTCAGCTTCACGCCTTCGCTCGGCATACAATACTGGCCTGCACCAAACATTCTCATTTCAATTTTCAATTCGGCGCGTCGCCCAGTTCAGGGCCCGTCCATAAACTATGGCTATTTCCGCATCTTCCCCGCGTTTACCTAGGGCATTCTTCCTATTGTAAATAGAAAACCACTTGTTAAAAAGGTGGTTATAAACAAAAACAAAGGCTTCCTGGAATTTCCAAAATCTGGAGAGTAAATTTATATTGATTAAGCAGTGATAATGTAAGTGAAACAAACTAACAAAAGGCGGTATTGGATTTTTTTTCAAGTTAAAATTAGGACTTAAATTAAGTTGCTTAGATACTTGATTTAAGTTTTCAGTTCGAATTATCGCTGAAATTCAGTCACATGCTTCTCTTGTTTTTTTTTTGCCGAGTTTTTGTTTTTTTTCGTGTTTTCCATTTTTTCTTAACACCGCAAATAATTACTTCTCCCTCCCTTTTGGTGAGTCATCTTTTCAAACTGGTATAATGGTCCTTCGCAAGAACTTAGGGACATTTTTAGCATAGCGGAGACGGTGATCAAAGCTATTAACTTCAAAAAAAATGATTTAAAAATATATTTAAAAAAATACTTTTTTGAAGTTACAAGCAAACATAATCATTTCGAAAGAAATTAATGGTAAGACTGTGACGCTTAATTATTCGATGATGTTGATTTTACTACTGCAGTTTCAATGACTGTTGAGTATTTTCAAACACAGTTACCGGGGCCTATGTTGAGGCTTGCTTTCAAAGAAAGGACTTCGGTTCGCTTCCCGGAATCCCACTCTTAATACGGTATATCGTGCTATGTTTAGTGAAACGCTAAACCGGCGGGAAGCCACGGTTAATTCGTAGGCACTTAAGTCACTGCGCCGCACGTGCAATGGTGTGAATTAACAAAAAAGGAAGCTGGGCTGTGTCCTTAATGAGACATACCTCGAATGAAATAAAGTGACTTGATTGACGTGAAAGCCCTTGCTTCTCATTTCAACATGTTTTTACGTCAAAAATCAATTTTATATCTTTTATTTTTGCACAACGGCAAACTGTCAGTTGCATCCCACCCGGTTGATTTATGGCCTGCGCAATTTACAGATCCTAGCCCCCAAATCCATACCCGACGCGTCCTGAAGGATAAAACACAAGAATTCCCTGTATACCGTCCCTTAGCAAACAACGCCCTCGTAACGCAAAGTACATAGCAAATACATCCCTAGTCATATTCACAAAGAATTCTGTCTCTTTAAGCTGATTCCTAGCCATCTAACGAATAGATGCAAAATTCAATTTTGGAAAAGCCAAGGCGAAACTCTTTGAGTACTTTTCAGAGGGAGTACAATCGTCTATCAGGTGTTTCACTTGAGATACTGAGAGGAGTAAGGATGCGGACACACCGTTTGGATTATCTGTAGGGATGAAGAAGAAAGAAAAACGGGCGACCTGCAGTACACTTGTGTATTTCAGGTTGCCTACCTTCACTTTTTCTAGTTTGAAAATACGTTCCCCTCCCTGATTTCCTGAGCACCGCCTCCATTTTTAGGATGAAATATGCATAAGTTGTAACGGTAATACATGTTTTGAGTGGAAATAAGGGCTTGTTATACCTCACGGCGCATAGTGATATTAAGTTGATTTATTGATGTCAGTGCAAAAATACTAGTCTGCGTTGATTAAGGGCATGGTTGTGAGCAGCGGCGGATGCAAGGGGACGGGGGGGAGGTACTTAAAGGGCACTTTTCTGAGACGATTTTTCCAAATGTGACCACCATTCGAGATTTATGTAAAACCAATCAGAAGGACCCGATATTTGGGGAAAAGAATATTTTACTTACACCTTAAATTGCACCGCTCCGTTAGAGATATTCGCAGATACGTGTGTCTCCGGCCAAAAGTATCAGATAGAATATCTTCTTCTAATTTCTCAGCTTCCTCTTGGCCCTGTCAACAAAAATATAGTGAACAAGTATCTTTAAACAAATTCGGTATGCTTCATTTTCTTTGTTTTATTACCTCAAGAAAAAGATACTGTCCGCGAATTTAAAAATTATTATTTTTTCCCAAGTGAGCAAATAGAGCGGAAACACTTCATTTGGCAGACTCTATACTAAAACCGTCGTTTCCTACAATCTTTAACTGATCAGCTGTTTCGCGCCATTAGTTAACATTTACATCGGATTGTGAGGATAATTCACTGTACAGTAGTCTTTGCACAGTACCTCATACCGGTGCAATATAATTGCTTTATTTACTAATTAATTAAAGCTCAAAGCTTAACGCCACGATAATGGCACTCTTGCGTTCGCTTCTTCCGACCCGTATTTCTAACTGTTTGGCGGGAACAAACGGCAGTCTAAAAGTGGCGCAGTTTCAAGGGTTGGCAACACAGACCGATCAATGACCTTCACAACCTAAGAAACATAACCTCACTTTCGATTCAACATTCACTTTACAAGGCTATAAATTCGAGCTACGTTGTCTTGAGCGATTTACACCCTAAATGCTTTCAAAGTATGCCGAAAATTACTTACACTTTGGCTATCCATACTGTTTGTCTTCATTTGGAATGTTGATGTTGGTCGAATATTCCGAAACAGTCTTCTGAGCAATTTAGCACTTTGTTTCACTTGAATCATCGTGAAATCTCTTTTCACGTCCTTATAACCACTAAATATTGATTTTAGTCGCGTAAATTGTCCTGATCATGACACTCGCGTTAGGCAGTTGCTTTATCTTTATGACCACATGACGGGTTACTGCACTCAAGACAAGATCACAATAATGTCACGATAGCGAGCGACGGAATGAATGAGAGACGAGATCGCTTACGCAAGGCGAACTGAAGCGGAATGGTATCAGTATTTCCCAAGAATACCGTTGTGGCGCTTTGGCAGCACTGTCCCTGCCCCCCCACGTGACGTCAGCTGTCTCGAGACCGCAGGCGAAACGCGGGAATAATCCTTTCAAACCGGAATAGTCCTACTTTTGCTTTTAAGCACATACATACACTATTAAGTTTACAGATTGCCTTTTCTACCTCATGTGTTACACCTTTCGTCACTAGGCCGCGCGGCGAGAGACCCAAAGCACTTTACCTGTGCCATTCATACCTGTTGACTTAATTCCTCATCGGCGGCAGCCTCTGATCCCACCGAGAAGTAGCGAAGGCATGAAGACCTTTGGGTCAGGTTAGGATAGGTTACGTGCCTTGTGCCCGGAGCCACTGTCGCTCCACTCGGCTTATTAGTGACGAGAGGAGTTACAAAGGAGGCAGAAAAGTCAGAATTGAAAATTTAGGTGTAGATTTTTTTTCCGTCACTGATGGACGTTGCGGCAGCAGGCAAGAGTGAAGGCCGGAAGTTCCGGTGTGGGTAGCCACGGACGATAATAAAATCGTAACATGACAAGGCACAAGGCATTTTTTATTTCCGTTGTCACAAACAGGATTACAAAAGTTGTTGCCTGACAGTAAAATGAACTATGAATTGCGAGGTGGACAGCCGTTTCCGCGCAACTTATTTTTCTTCTCTGATCCTAACCTTAACACACGTAAGAAACAAAGGAAAAGATACGCCATCAAAATATGCTGAGTGCTGCTCTGAAAGTTAAAAAACACTCTGGCATATTTCACTTCCAAGAGTATTTTTGAAAACTAGTTGTACTATATTATTTGCTCATAAGCTTTCTATGGCGCGGGGCTCTCTTGTGCTAAAAAAATACTTTTAGCTAGCGGTCCTATTCTTAGTACCGCCGATATTTTATTAACGCAAGGAATACAAAAAGACAAAGCTGTAAATCACAGCACCAGACTACCATGTACCAACAAGAAAATGCTCAAGACTTTACAGGCCTAATTTTCGAAGCGATTACAAAGTTCGAGATCAGATATATGAGAAATTCGTCTTAATACCATCGTCTATCCATTAAGTAGGTTCCTGTACACAGATAGGTACTTCATCAAGGTCCATGCGCTCAAACTATGTGATTGTTACATTGAGAAACCGTGAACAATATCGGTACCTCGTTTGGCTCTAGGAAAGAAGTTCGTTACTCTAGTATCGGTATTGATTTTATTCGAAATTCAGTTTGCTTTGATAAAATGCAGAGAGAAGGAGACTAAAACCACATAATTGTTGCATGGAACCTCAATATCTTTATAATAAGCGGCTCACCCGAACAACCGTACGGAAAGATTCTTTGCATTAATACATCACAGACATCTTTTCAACTAAGAGATATTTTCGCATCTAGCAGCAAAATCGGACGGCCTTTGTGACATGTCTACCGATAAAGAAGAAAAGGGCACTACCGGTAGATTCGAAAGAGTAAAAAAGGCGTGAAAACCTAAAAAAAAAGTGGAGAGAAGAGACTTTCAGGATTCCTTAAATTATTGGCAGATTTTGATGTATTAATGCAATATTTGGATTATGAAGCTTTGCTCTTGAATACCAGTACGGATTGAAACAGGCGTAGTTCACGGAATGCAAAGAAGAATGGCTACATTGATACAGAAAAATAATTATTTTAGTTCATTGACAGAGACTCCATTTAGCTTACTCTCAGGCATATACTTTCCGAGTTAAATTTATCTTTAAATTCATTTAAGTTTTTTGTTGTTTTTTTGTGATGAATGGCTATTTTGAGTATGAGTAACTGCTGGTGGAGAATATACGCCCACTGACTTACCCACGAGGGATTAATTTCATAGCTTTGGAATTTTTCGCCGAGAGTATAAATACAAAAAAAAAATGGAATGCCAACGAGGGCCTCAAGTGGCTTGCGAAAAAATAGCGCGATACGATATTGGCACTATCGAACCAAGGAGACGCCCTCAAAAGTAGTCTACCTGAAAGAAAAACCATGTCGTGTTGCGTCATCCGTCGTAATTAAAACCTGGATCAGACCATTCTTATTCTTTGTTAGTCCTAGACGAAAACTTTCATAGTGTATTCATTAATCTACCCAACCTATATCTCACCAAACATTTTCTCAATATATTTACAACAGCCCTTTAAAATCGTAGAGTCCTTCATAACCGAAAATAAAGGCAATCTTAAAATTCGATAATTCAGATATGAAAACTGGTTGATTAAAACAGAATCAATACTTTCGCTAAAAATGACTAATCAAATCCTCTTTTTAGTTTTTAGGTTCTTGTTAGAATATTACTCAGCTCCGCACAGTCAAATTTAAATACACTAAAGTTATTTCATTTCAATGTACTATGTAAATTTCAAAGAAAAATTTTCTACTTTTTGTGTTTCATCCCGGTTTACTTTTTCATAACAAAATGTTAACACGTACAACACCGGGTAAGTTAGATAAACCTTGATAAGATTAGAATATAAGATATAGATATATCAAGTGATATATCTTCTTGTTCGCTTTGCTACCGCTCTACTTGGCAACCGTTGCATTAGGTTAACCTAAGTTCGGTTTACTTGCCTCGAACCTCCTCTCGGCAACGAGAACACAAGTGGAAAATTTTGTCTTTCAAATTTACATTGTATATACAAATTCTTATATCAGTTCAATAGATCCAAAATATACTTTGTGTATCATAGGGCGAGCTGCTTCTGACGGCACTGAAGCAATGGAAGATCTTAAAGAGCCTGGCTCTCTAGAAGCTCTCACTAACGCATCCGCCCGAAGAGCCCGGGAATTTCAAACGTTAAGTGCAATTGTGCTATGACACATTAACATAAAATAGTGATTAAGAGGTCCTTGGGACCAGAGTATGCTAAGCTGATTTAGCTGCAAGTAGATTCGAAGAAGGGTCGTGAGCGGTATAGGATACTTACTACCTGGGCGATCTGACCTGAGAGAGAGCGCCCCCTATAGTGCTAAGGGCGAAGTTAGCTTCTCCCCACCATTCGATTTAGTGTTCTGAAGAGGGAACGATTGTATTCTTTCGCATTCAACGGTGCAACGTTGTTGTTTCTATTTCCAATCAGTAATTTAATGCCTAAAAGTGTTTTAGAATAGTCTATGATTCGATAAAACATGATAAGAGAGTAGCTCTTCCGCTTCGTCGACGTTCGAATCAGTGTTGCCAATTATCGCGATCCCTTCAAAACGCGGTTAACTTTCAACCAATAAAGTGAATAATCAAACTCTTGGATTGCTTAGCTGGAATGCGATCCACTGAACATGTTTTTCGGTTTTCAAGTTAACCATGATTAAATGAGATAAAACAGTAAAATTTGCGAACTTTGCTTCGAACGAAAATAGTTGAATTCAACAACAGAACTATTCCAAATACCTATGAATAGAAACATCATTGCCCTCCAAAATTAGGTTAAGCCAACTTTCCGTTAGCGTAGTTTAAAAAACCCTTCAAAATACGTTTCAACGCCATTGGTCCACTTTCGTTACAAGAATTAAATCGATATTTTCGGCATGTGAGAAGGAAAAAGATGCTACAAAGGTCGAGAAAAGGTTTCCACCCGAAATATCAAAGAGGTTTTCTACTTTGCTCAAGACACTTTCGCTGATAAGGAATGGTAAAATGTCTAAAATACATTCCCTCCACAGGCCAAGTAAATTTAAAACAGGCTACACCATCCATTTATCAAAATTGCAAAAGTATGGAGTCTAAACACCGATTTTAATATATACGCGCACATAAACTTCTAGGACTTCCTTAATCAAAACCCTAGAACCCTCGGCAAGGAAAAATACCTTTGGCGGAAGTCCGGCATTGCACACCGGAACTCACCTTTGCATGAACTTTTCGTGAGATCACTTCTAGGCTCTCTTCCCCACTGATATTCGTATTCTGTCTCTATCCCTCTCATAAAAAGCTATTGTGTACGACAAAGATGGAAACGCTCGCGGGGCCTGTTTTTGAGGTTAATCCCCCATAAGCCTCGGAGGTCTCACCCCACCCCTAAATTGAGTTCGGCCCGAGAGTTCAGCCCCGGCCGGGCAGGCCGCTGTTTGGCCAGATGTGCGCTTGAACAGAACACATACGAGGGACAATGCAATGAAGTACCACAGATTGATTTTCCTTAGCTTCGCCTGGGAGTATGGTTACTTCTGGAGAAGCGGCTACAGGTCCGTTTCGCCACACGGTACGGTTCATACGGTAACTCACTAACTGCATATTGTTCCCTCAACTGTTATGTTTTCAGACGTACCGCGCAAACGAGACGTGTATAATATCTGCCATAAAGCAGAGTAATGATCAGAATTACTGTTTCCTTTAGAATAATAAGCATGGTCATTCCACCATTGCTGATCTATCGAACGAGCCATTGAAACGCACTCTATGTTTCTATTCATTCATTGTGGATTCCACTACACCATAATCACAATGAAGTTGTAATCACACTAGCTCAGCATTGAATAAGGTATGTCGTACCTTGGCTTTCTGCAAGAATAATATTAACTCACTACCGCCCAGCGATGCCATTCGGAAACAAAAAAAATAATATTTTAGAGGGTCTTTTCAGTTCAGTGCTGCCACAACTTAAAATATCACCCCTCTGGAAACCTGAAATTTAATCATTTAGTTATTTTTCAACGTTTAAAATTTCGTATTTTAATCGAAAAAAAATCCTTTCAATTTCTCTTTACCTAATTTTCACTCCAGATACTTTGGGCTGTTATGGGTTGAGACAAAACTTTAATAAAAGAGGCCTCAAAAAATATGGATATGTTGCCCAAGATTAAAGGCCAATATTAGCTTCGGTATTCGTGGTGCAGGTCAAACTTTGAAACGTAACCTTCCAGTATAAAACCTTTGGGTTCCTAAAAAGCCTCTGAATTGAAACTACGAAAAGGTAGCACCACAGACAAGAATATCAAATCTGTCTCAAAACCCACAAAGGTAATGGTAGATAAGTTAAATCAGCTTATGTGCTCTTGGACGTATGGAATATTTTAAAAATAAGAGTCCTCTTTCTTAAACAAACTGTCGTTTTTTTTATCGCCAGCACTGTAAACCGATAACCTAGATTCACTTAGGTACGGTTACGTCTCTCACTCTGCTCGGTTCAGCGACGAGAGGTGAAATACAAGAAGTTGGAAAATTTCATCTTTCAAATTTACAGTGAATACGTTCCTCCTGGACAGTTATAGTGTTTCCACGTGCCGTGAGCAAGAATAATGAGCAAAAAATGCACTCTACAAATCTCATCGTAAAAATTTGCTAGTTAGCTAGCTACTACTCTGTAGCAATTCGATGTAGAGTAAATAACCAACCGGTTATCTAGCTAGAAATCTCACTTTGGCAGGCGACTAATATAGTGAACAACCAAGAGTACTTGATACATACCTTGGATTGTTCTTTCGGAGGCCTTGTCAAATAAAACGGATTCGTGGAGACCACGGACAAAAAACAGACTCATTCTCCGCAATTTCCAAGGTTATTTTCCGAAGAGTACTTTTGATCTAGTGTGGATCAGACCTCAGTACTTAAATGCGCTCAGATCGGGCGCTGTTTTTCATGACCGACAAGATTACCCTATTTTCAACACAGAAGAAAGATCACAGACAATATTACATAGAGACCCTTGCCGGCAATGTTAGACCGATCGACCAAGCCATAGACAAACACAAACAAAATACAGATCCCCGGTCGGAGGCAATTTTCCTCCTGCATGCAAATTGGGCTGCGTTCTTTGAGAAGAAATTCATCTTCCATCTGTTTTATCCCCACTCCTTTGTGAGCAGACTCGAACTCCTCCCTTCCTGGCATCAACGTTTTGTTTCTTGCTGGTTTCAAAGAACAGAAAGCTCCTAACCCACGGAAACAAAGAACCACATGGTTTTAAGTTTTACGTTGCCCTCATTACTCGAAAATAGATAAACTTTCTGCTCTACTTTCGGAGCTTAAACGCTGTGAATGAAATTCGTTATATCAATACAAATGCGATATGAGGACCACAAATCGCATCCCGAACGAAAAAACATATGTGACTAAGCCGTTCTGGATTCATGAGCCGCACCGCAAAGGTATTGTCTACTGCTGAGACAATGTGATAGGTGTGTGTGTGGGCTGAGCTTCTGGCGGTAAAGGCATCAACGGTGGTGAGGGGGGCGGTGAGGGCCTGGGGGGCGGCGGGGCCACAGTCAGCGGGGACAGGGGCCGGACCCTGGGCGGGGACCGCGGCGGGGACGGGATGGGCGACGGCGTCCTGAGCGGGAATGGCGGCAGGCTGCCCTCGTCGAAGCCGGCGGGCGCCGGGACAGGCAGGTCCCCCAGGTCCAGTCCCAGGAGCGGCTCGTCGGCGACGCCCGCCGCCATGAGCAGCGCCGCCTGGGCGCCGTCGGCGAACGCCAGCGGCACGTCCACGAACGCCGGCGGCACCTCCGTCAGCCGCGCGTCGATGTCCGCCACGTCGTCCTTGGGCGTGCCGAACGGACGCAGAATGGCGCGGATTGTTTCGTAGTGCTTCCGGAAGCCGAGTTTGTGGTACAGGTTTTTCGAAGCCTCGTTTTCGGGGCGGATAACGACGAACGGGATGTAACCCCGTTCGAGCACCACCTGCCACCGACCAACAAACAGTGCATGCAACATTACGATGAGAATCTCCCAAAACCGGGTAAGATAAATGCTTCTCAAACAAAAGTAAGGCGAAGAACAACTCTGGTTACGTTGAATGAATTTAGGTCATCGTCGGGTTTGTTTAGGTCAGTATGTTAGACGAATCTAGTTTAGGTTAGGTTTAGTAGGTTAGGCTAATTAAGGTTAGGTTAACTTCGGATAGTCGAGGTTCGGTTTGACGAAATTCGATTATAGCTTGGGCGCAGTTTTATTAGACAAGAAAAGGTGACCCGATGTTAGGATAGGACAGGTTAGATCAACAGTTGATGCTATGTAACCCACTACCGCCCAGCGATGCCGTGCGGAAACAGCATAAAAATATTTTATAGCATCTTTTCAGTTCAGTATTGTCACAATTTAACAAATATCATCCCTCTGGAAACCTGAAATTTAATAATTCAAGCATTTTCCAAAGCTTATAATTGCATATTTTAATGGAAAAATTCCTTCTTATTTCTCTTAAGCTAAATTTCACTCCAAATACTTTGGGCTTTTATGGGTTAAGATGCATTTTATACCGGGAACTTCCTTGAGGATTGGACCACGTAAGAGAGCCCCTCACAAGTCTTGCATAGGCAACACGCGTGATTGAAGTGCATTGCCGTTGCCTATTCACCGCTGTGCAGGGGTTCTGTCTTAAATCTTATTTCATTCCGATATTGAGAGACGACCAAGATAGTTCCATGCATCTCTGAAACCCATCCAAGATACATTCCGGCATGCCCCATCACCGAAAACTAAACCCCAGTGAATAACTCAAATCTTGTCTTACCAAGTTGAAGGCTTTGTGTGATCAGGGACATACCTTGGTGAGACACCTGGCCAGGTGGATACCGTAGCCCTTCCGCCGGAACTCAGGGCGCGTCTGCATGGAGAACATGGCGCCGTAGTAGCTCTGCACCATCCAGGCGGCCAACTCGCCCGACGAGGAGAAGATCCCGTAGGCGGGGAGGGCGTGGATGAGCTTCTCGAACACCTCCAGGGCCTCCATGTCGTTGGCGGGGTACAAGTCGTGGATGGCCTTCGCGTGCTCGGCGCGGAGCGTCTGCACGTCCGCGTCCTGGAGCGGCGCGCTGGCAACCAAATATAGCAGTCAGTACAGGAATAACTAACTGGGTCAACAAACCAAGGTCAACATAACCTAGGTTAACTTAATCTGGGTAAACCTAACCTATGTCAAAACATAAACATAGGTCAACTCAACCTAGGTCAGCCTGACCTTTGTCAACCTAACTTAGGTAAACCTAACGTAAGTCAACCTAATCTTGGTCAATCAAACATCAACCTAGCCTAGGTCAATCTAACCTAGGTCAACCTAACCTAGGTCAACCTAACCTAGCAAATTTTTAAGCTTTGCAAAATGCCTAAAACTATTAAATTTCAGGTTTTTAGAGGGATGATACTTCTTAAATTGTGACAATACTATACTGAGAAGATCCTCAAAGAAAATTTATGTTTCTGAACGCATCGCCGGGCGGTAGTGGGTTAACCTGACCAAGGTCAACCTGACCTATGTCAACCTAACCTAGGTCAACCTAACCTAGGTTAACCTAACCTAGGTCAACCTAACCTAGATCAACCAAACCTAGGTCAACCTAACGCACGTACTATCGGTCCAAAAGGTATTGTCCGGTTCTGGTCAAACAACAAGGCGGTGGCCCATGTATTTCCCTATAAGGCGGAGCCTTCCTGCACGGCCAGAACCGGAAAATATTTTTTGGATTGACGGTACATAGGTAACGTACGTTCTATACAATTAATCCTCATATTGTAATACAAGGTTATGAAAAACGAATTTTGGGCAAAAACTTACCGCTCGTGTTCATCTTCCGGCGGCTCGGAGCAAACATACACCTCGCCCCAGACCTTGTCTACCGTTCCGATCTCGTTGTAAAACTCTTCAATCTTCTCCATAATAGCGACGTGAGTAAAATTGAGGAAAATTGGACGCGACCAGTCGATGAGGACATCTTCGGTTTGTAGAAGGCGCAGGCACTCCAACCGATCGCAAGGGCAGAACACGCAGAAACTCTCATACAAATGCCCGTTGGGCTGACAACAAAACACAACATATTTACTTCCTTCAAAATACAGACAAAAATACTATTTGAGGCTGCAGCGAAATCTTCAACTAGCTAAACTAACTGACAACTTAATCAAACCCTCCTAACCCCACCTAAACTTTTTGAACCCAACAAATTTTAGTTTACCTAACCTTACAAGTCCGTAACTAGTCCTAACCTCAAAGGACCAGTCTTATTCTGAGGACCACAGACTTAATGAGAATCTTAGGGAGCATTAAAGTACCGCTGTAAAGATATTTAGTGTGATAAGCTCAATTACTACAGAGACATTAATAAAGTTGCACGAGTCTAACTAGGTCATAATGAGATGCTGAGCACCGAAGAGTGATTTCGTTCCTCCAGTAAACATAACCCGCACTGAAACCTAATAAATCCAGTTACAAGAGAGATGATGAATTTTCTACTACTCACGGGGCTCCTAAGCTCCCGTCAGCAATCTTCCCTTGTAGCTTGCAGAACGCGATTTTCACTGCGGTAATTTAAGAAAATCTAGCTTCTGTGATTTCCAAGCTAATATACTTTTTCATGAACTCAAAACCTTATAATTTGGATTTTAAGAAGAAAGAGGGACACAAAAGATTGTAAATCCCATTTCTCAAACTTACTGAATAAGTGTTTCATGCTATAAAAAAATAAAAAATTTCCAGCAGCAAAGTTAAGAAAAAAATCCTTGAAAAACATCGATTTAACCTTTTTTTATGGCGAAAGTAGATTTGTTAATCTTAAATTTTCCGGAGCGAGTAGCAGCCTAAGAAACAGGTAAGAACATGCGAGTCCATAATTTTATATTTCTTATCAAATAGCACTCATATTTGTCATAAAAAAATGGACAAATATTGACTTTGACAAATAAAGAAGTGATGTACTTTCCGAAAAAAATCCGAGACTTACCGAACTAGTCATTCCCGGGAAATGCAGGGCGACTGGATCATCGGGCCAATTTTTCGCGACATAAAAGTAGAAGTCCCACACTCGATCTTTCAAAAAAGTCTTGAGCGCTTGGTGAAACTGTAAAAAGAGATTCCGTTTTGAGCACACTGTGAATTTGCATCATTACATTTTCTACCCTGAAGGTCGAGGATTCCATAGGAGTTCTCATTCGGTATGAAAAAAAAAACACCGGCGTTTTGTGAAAGGACTTTCATCGTCAGGTTTTCACGATTGAGAGAAGTGGGGACGGGATGATACCGACCGATTCCGGTACATTAAGCCATCATGGACGAGATTAAATCTCCTGGAGGGTACTTGAATTTCACCGAGTGAATGGGAGTCGGCTAAAGCTGAAAGGAGCTTTCTGAAAGGCGCGCTTTCAATGCGAAATCCGAACGCGATGCTCTCCCACACGGAAGTTCAACAATGCTAGGTCAAGTTAAGCTAGGTTAGTTAGGTTAGGGTTAGTTGGGTAGTATTGTGAGGTTCTAATCAGTTCAGTTCAAGGGGTGACAACACATGATATCCGACGTACAAAAGGCTTTGATATCAGGTGGTTGGATTCGGTCGAAACATGGCTGTTTCCAGCGATTTTTCAAGTTTTTTATTCTCTGAACACTGTTCACTGATATTTAATAATAGGCTAATATTTAGATCCAGCACATATTTTTTTAATATTATGCTGAAGTCTGCCAGATATGTATTTGAAATTGGGTCAATTTTCTCTAGATATCCGTTTATCACACCTCTGATATCCTTGATATCCTGATATCAGCTGTACTGAATTCCAGTAAGGTGTTACTCCTTGGT
>Ga0058701_10001962_pt1 | contig 15186 bp, 5 predicted proteins | sample AgamicOrMae_FD_97039 | JGI IMG/M metagenome (GOLD analysis project Ga0058701, IMG submission 97039) | Agave microbial communities from Guanajuato, Mexico - Or.Ma.e | ecosystem: Host-associated > Plants > Phyllosphere > Phylloplane/Leaf | place: Guanajuato, Mexico | collected 2012-06-04
AAATTAAAATAAAATTAAATTTTTTTTACCCATAATTAAAAGGTATTTAAAGTTAAAAAAAAAAAAAAAAAAGGCCTAAAGTATGAAGTACTTGTGGTAAAGGCTTTAATGACAATACCATCACACCATTAATCATTGCCAGGAAGAAACAAACTTCGGGGAACACTTGTGAAACAAGGGTACATCTATAGCATAGGGCTTAACTTTTTCTATATGCTGATTAAGGAGCCCACCTCCAAGAAATTATGATACTTCAAGATCATTTATTTGGAGCAAAATCTTTGAGACATTTGGTAAAGACTTAATGGTGCAAGTGCAACAACATTGGAGTGCAACTGCCACAACTGCCACTTTATTCTTGAGTCGTGAACATTTTGTAAGTCCCCTAGACGTATAAAGAGGGAACCGTTGAAGTTTTCAGACTCTGTTTTTTTTTCTACAGGAGAATTATAGCATGGAGTTGTTCATCAGGTTTCCATAACTCCCATTGTATAACTGCTGCCGAGGTACATTGCACAAACAACATGGCTGAGGCATTTTATGAGACGGGCATTGTAACGGATACTTCGAAAGACTTTAGCGTCGTTTCCCTCACGATTGGAGGGATTCTTCGATCTTTTTTGTTCAGCAAAACAATATTTTATACGTTCGGAGTTAAGTGCGAGGGGAGTATGACCAACATACTGGAAGAGGGAATGGACGTAGAGTTATGCTACAGAATTTCTCATCCAGAAGGCAAACCTCGCCTCTTGGCCGTATGGTTGGGGGACAAACCTGACATCACAGCTGAAGGCAAAACATCTTTGAGCGCTGTGTACGAAAAGAACGGTCGTGTCGTCGGACCTGCGGGCAACGAAAATTTTTTGGCCCGGGACGAAGACAACCTCGCAGTCCTGATAAGCAAAGATATCGTTTTCCGAGACGGGGCTCACGTAAAGGAAAACTTGGATGTAAACGAAGAGATTGTTTTCGACGCAGCTCCGTTTGAGTTTGACCACGATTCAGGGGCATCGTACAGAGCTACTTGCGCGTGGGTTGGATCAAAACCGAAAATCGTGGATAGATTTGGTCTCCGATCCCTGGATTGTTTTGCTGCATTTTCTGGGGTAGAGACTGTTGAAGGCACTGTGGCAGTTATACCAAACGATGTTGTTGCGCTCGTAAATGTTGTCTTGGAGTCAGTTGTGATCAAAGTGCTCCTGTTCCGAAGTAGCCTTATCCGAAGATGTGAAAGGATACAAGACGCTGTTGTTGTAGGCGATAGTTTATGCTTGCAACTTGGCTGCGGATATATTTTTTGCGGTTGCAAGCAGTGGTACGCGGAGAAAGCGTTCAAAACAAGTGAAGTTATCAATGTCAATAATCACAAGACTCTCCTTTGCCAACAAGTAGCTGGAATGAAAACCAAAGTTACTCCTATTGCCCCAGCCACTTGTGAGCCATCAGCCACTTGTGAGCCATCAGCCCCTTGTGAGCCATCAGCCACTAGTGAGCCATCAGCCACTTGTGAGCCATCAGCCACTTGTGAGCCATCAGCCACTAGTGAGCCATCAGCCACTTGTGAGCCCTCGGTTCCTCTAACTTCTACTTGGGGAATATATCCAGTTAAGAAAAAGCGCCTTTCCCAGAATCGTGGTTTCCTGCTGAACTGCGAGGGAAAATTGAAAGTTGTAGCCACTGGAAAACGCGTAGAAGTAAATATCGTGCACATTTTTGGGACAACGCTTGTAAACGGTAGCGTAGTTTTCGCCCCTGCGAATATTCCGTCGAATTGCCAGGCAATGTTGAATTACAATGGCCATGCAGTGCGCTTCGACGCGGATTTTGTCATGTCTCCAAGATCTAATTCTGGTTTCCGGGTTTTGAGAATGTGGCGAACAGAATCTGTTCGACCCAAATCAGAACATTTGTTAATCTCTGAAGTAGCGACTAAGAAAGAGTTCCAGAATTCGAAGATTTGGGATCAGTTTAAGTCCGAACATCAGCTGGTCTCGGAACTGGCCAAATCGGAGAGGGGCACTTCAGGCTATCCCTTAGGCAAAATAACGTCGATACCTTTTCACGATTGCGCGGTAGCCGTTGTTGAGAATATCCCCGTGTTGGTAACTCTCGAATCATTCCAAACAGACGAAGAAATTCACCTCGATACTTCCTCTATTGAAACTTATCTATCTGTTGGGGACGCCATCTTTGCTCGATATGAGAAACGGTCATTTGACGGCAAGTCTTATTTCCAAGCGGCGAAATGTTACTCCTTCACTGAACCGAACCGCGGTCAGAAACTCCAGACAGTTCTTACGAGAACTCCGACCACGAGGGCGGATATTTGGGGACTCGGGGAATGCTACCGGAAAGAGCCAGTTCAACTGAACAATGGTGTCTATTTCGTGGAATTCGTGTCCTCCAAACGTCCTCAAGTGGGCTTGCGCCTAGACTTGTTTGAAAAAGGGAAAGTGTTTATTGATGGGAACGTAGCCACTCCAGAGATGCTGGAAAAATATGTCGGACGTGACGTAACGTTTCATGTAAGTCACGTACACACTGCTAAGCTTTCGGGTAGCGGCAAAGGCTTGAGCGTTGTATGTGCCTGGATGGGGGCTGAACCGCCACCTGAAGTCATGATGGGAGAGTCAGTAGCGGTTCCAAGAGGCCTAGTGTCTCCGGCATGGCGATATGATGCTGTAGTGCATTCTTTCCCTCTACCGTCGTACGCTTTGTGTTATATCGGTTGCGTGCCGGTTTTGGTTCTCATTCTAAATAAGAACAACGAGGAAGTTTTGTCAGATCTGAAGATAGGGGACAGAATATCAATTTCGGCCCAAGAAAAGCCGATAGGCGATTTGGCCATGGTCTACTCTAACGATTTGTTAAACTTGAAGAGAACCAGTGAAGTTCCTGTTAAAACTGTCTACCGAAATCTTACCGGCACTGTTAGCGTTCTACCCACACCTGTGGGGAAAATCCATGTCGCGGATGCTGATTTTGAGGTTAGCTTTGAGTTGTGCCATGTACGAAAATTTAGTGGAAGCGGTAGTGCCAAAAAGTGGTTAACTTCTGCCAAAGAAAAAATCACTATCGGGAAACAGGTTTATTTTAGCGCAACTAAGAGTTTATCCAATTTTAAAAAAGTGCCGTATCGGGCCTTCGAAGTGTACTTAATCGAATAGTCGAAGCTCCTAAAGCAAGGTGCTTTCAGATGTGCTTTTGTCTGTTAAGTAACAAGCCATTGATTCATAGTTATGACTGTTAAGCTATTGCGACTTGCTATGGAGACTTCTGTTTTTTCCTTTCTTGTCGATTTGAGGTTTAATCTTGATTTGTTCACTTCGTTGTCCTTATAGTTAAGGATATGTTTTCGTTTTGTGATTTCCCCTCGAGGGAGTTTCGTGTTATGGATCTAAATATTTTTGTGTTGTAAAATTAAAAAGATAAGCACGTTAAGTTCGTATTGAAATGACAGTTCCTTAGTTTCTACCTTCGACCCCTGTATTTATCAAGGAAAGTAATTAATGCATTTATGCTCATTGCGTGATGACGCCTCACCATATATAAATGAATTATTAAATAATTTAAATGTTAAATTTCCTAGTTTGAAGGTCAGCCTTTAAGACCAGCCTCAACCAGAAATCCGGTTAAAATAAGTCTTCAAACAAAAAATCAGCATCAGTATGCGAGATCTTCGCCCTATAATTAGCTTTTTCGACACAATCGTTGAGGAGAATCATTTAAAAACGTCAGTGACAGTAGTGGAACCGCTTGTATACGGGTCCCCCTTACACGTTTTCCGTCGGTCCCTGCTAAAATTATGGATTTTGAACCTCCGTTTTACCAACGCCATCCGTTGTATGACGTTTCCAGTCCGTCTCCCTAAACGTCGTTTAGAAGAGGTGTTACTCTCTATTTTAATTTTATTTCCATAAAATTACGTTTTTGGTTGTTGTGGAAAGTACGTACACTGGTTAAAGCATCTAACGCAACTCTTTGAATTTTGGTCGCAGAAGCCGTATTTGTGCGTGCCTAGCTTTTTTTATGGCGATATACCTAATGCCAAAAGTGAGTCTTACTCATTTTGCCGTTATGCCTCTGCTCTAGACTTTATTAACGCGTATACAGTCGATGCCATAAATGGTTGACTGCGGGCTTTTTTTTGTTTTTTTATTTGTGTTGGTAGCATTGGATTGAAACTAAAATGACTTAATTTTATTCATCGTGCTTCTCTTTCGATCGTTGTCATAAGCAATGAAGACACCATTCATCGCCATCGTGAAAAAAAAAGATTACAAACAAAATCTTTTGTCAGCCATTTATGCCCTCGACTCGCATATACGTAAAATCCGTAAAACTAATTCTTACAAAGCCTCGGTAGCGGTAAAATAAGTTTGCTCATTGACCTCGTCAATGAGCAAACTTTGCGTTGGATGGGATGTCTATTAATCGTGAGCGCAGTCTTTAAAAGCTATAATCATATTCGAATCCTGTTGCAAAACTTCTCCCAGCCTTTTTGCTAATATAAGTTGGCTGAACTGAACGGTTGTCTTTTCTCGGGAGACGCCAACACCCGAGTACATTTGCTCGTGAGCCCCTTACGAAGAGAGGGTAGACATTACGGTAAACACGGATGTTTCGCGTGTTGCCTACTCGTACTTGAGCGGGCGCTCCACGCTCCGATTTCTTATTTCAGAAAAATAGCTCTTTTAGACCCACTTTTCTTGCTTCCACAGGTAACATTACGTAGGTCATCGGCTTAAAATGGCGACCGAATGTGATACGACGGGCGTCATTGTCAAGACGTCTACAGATTCATGCGTCGTATCTCTGACGATCGACGGAACGCCCAAATCGTACTCGTTCAGCAAGAAGAAACTGTACTCCTTCGGAGAAAGATGCGAAGGGGACATGACCAACCTCCTGGAGGATGACATGGCCGTAGATGTGTCGTACAAGATCGGCGCCAATGGCACACTGACGATCCTAGCAGTCTGGCTTGGAGAAAAACCAGCCTTACCCGAAGATGAAGATCTGTCGCCCATCTACGATCGGAAGGCCATCGTCAGAGATGTCGTCTTCAGCGACTACATCGCCCAAAGTGACGTCGGCAGAGTTCTCGTCGATAAGAGAGTCGTGTTCCGAGATGGGCGCCGATGTTCCGTGCTCGCCGAAGACGAAGAAATATTCTTCGATGCGGTTCCTTTTCGCGGTATTCATGTTTCTGGTGCGCTTTATGGCGCGACTTGTGCGTGGATAGGACCGAAACCGAGAATAGTCGAGCGGTTCGGCCTCGAGGCGGAAGAACCCGAAGTGGAGCTTGGCGACATCGTTGTCGGAACCGTCGTCGTCATCGCTAACGAGACTGTCGCTCTGGTTGACGTGGAAGTGGACGGTTTGGTGGTCAGAGTGCTACTGTTCAGAAGTAGCTTTCGACCAGCCTGTGAACGCATCCAGGATGCCGTTGACGTGGGTGATACGCTAAATATGCGACTTGGACTTGGCTGTGTGTTTCCCAGACGTAAGCAGTGGTTTGCTCAGGTGGCTGTGAAGGCCAGTGACGAGGATAGCGCTGGTGTGTTGCGAGCGGAACATGTGATCGAGAGTGCGGTCTTTGATAGCGATACTGAATCGACTGCGTCTGCCGCCTTTGATATTCGGGCTCCCGTCATCTCTGAGAATGAAACTTCCAAAAATGATGTCCGTGCCTCTATCAACACAGAGACTCAAACTTCCAATAATGAAGGTCCTTTGTATGACAGAAACTGCGAGATTTTGTATAGTGAGCCGCCTCTGTCGGGCGTTATCTCCAAGTTTTCTTCCTATGGTCATATCAAACATGGCAATTTAGATATTCTGGCCGATCACGCTAATTTCTACGTTAATAGAAAACGGCAGAATTTGGAATATTTTGATTCTTTTATTGCATCGGGAGAGAACATTGTGAATTTTGAGGCTGTTAGAATAAGGCGCAAAGATTCAGAGTTCTCGAGGTTTAGTCATGAAGCTACTTGTGTTTGGGTAGGGAAAAAACCTGCCATTGCAGTTGTTGCATTGTCTTCATATCCGCCTAATTTAAAACTACTAGATGAAAACAACCAAGTGTTTTACGGAATCGTCTCTAAATTGTATTTCCCATATGTAGCTATAATTGAAATACCTGGATTATCGACCGCCGTGAGTGTTCATGTGAATAGAATTGTTGCCAAGCCTCGGTACCGCGCAAAAGGCGTGGTCAAAGGCAGTAAAGGGCGCTATTTGATCTCCAATTTTGTTCAATTAGGTGATTGTGTTGAATTCGAAGTTGAGCAGATTGCAGCGGTACCTGGCATACTGATTGCGCGTGAAGTCCAAATCGAGTGTTCAAAAGAAATTTCGGATCTAGTATCAGCCGGCCTCCTCTCACGTAAGCCTGACACCAGTGATGAAACATCCAAACCTGTCACGCAACCAGCTCGCAGCAAAGCCTCGACTGAATCCTCAAGTTGTAGTCCTGAACCAGATGTTTGCGTAGCTAACCGCTTTAAAGAAGAAGTGTTATCTCCAAATCGTGCCTTCTTGATTAATTGCACGGGAATCATAGAAAAAACAATAGATAGGAGCACCAAAGCCGATGTTATTGCCGTGAAACATGTATTCGGGTCTTCCAAGCTAACCGATAAAGCTGTGTATATTAGTGAAGGAAAGTTACTATCTCCCCAAAGTATAGCGAGCTTGGACGGCCGTCAAATTCGTTTTGATGCTGAAAAGTCGTTGCTATCTAACTCAGGCTTTTTCGTCAAGAGGATTTGGGATGTCAATGCAAAGAGACCTCCTTCAGAAGTGCTTTTGTATTCTGACTTAAAGCTGTTTGAGGGAGTTTCAACGAGATGTTGCCTAGCGAAAATCGTCTCTATTCCTCTGCATGACGCTGCCATTGCAACAGTCAAAAACGTGCCTGTTATGGTTCCCTTTGATTCGTTGGTTTCGCTTCAAGAGATCAATTATGGCCGCTCTGCCATAGATTCTTTTCTGAGCGTGGGTGATTTCGTCGGGGTGAAATTCGAGAGACACAATTTCCCGGGAGAGATGAGCGGCTCCTACTTCCGGGCTGAAAAGTGTTGGTCACTTAGCAAAGGCGGTGCTGAAATATCTGAGGACGACGAGTTTCGACCGTGTACCCCGAGGCTTAATTCCTGGTTCCAAACATGGGGTTATGGCGCTTTCTTTTGTGAAGGGAAGTTGCTCAGCTTAGGCAACAAGTATTTTGTCAATCATGAGACCGCAGGTGTTTCTCAGAACTTAGACATTTTCGAAAAAGGCAAAGTTTTCGTTGACGGACATTTGGTAGAGAAGAACCAGTTCAAATGTCAAAATGGAAAGGCAATCACTTACCATGTCGCACATGAGCATCTAGATGCGTTGTCAGACGACGTGTCCCGTGAAATGTTTGCTCCTAAAGGCTTTTTTGTGACTCATTCATGGATCGGCGAAAAGCCTTCTCCCGGAGAAATGTTGAAGGGCGTGTTGGAAGTCCCTAAAGGATATATTTGTTCCAATTGGTGTTATGAAGTAGTCGTGAAGTCTTTCCCGCTGCCTACGCACGCGCTATGCAGTTTGGGTTTAGCTTCTGTGCTAGTGCCGTTACCTCAGGTCAGCCAGGACAAAAAGTTCGTGAGTGTGAAGGATGTGAATCTTAAAAGGGGAGATCGCGTTGTTGTTAGAATCTTGGAGCATCAGGTCGGTGACACGACTATTCTCATTACGAACGAAGCCGTTCTGAAGAAAGCCAGTGAAATGGACTCACAGGATGTGCTGAAGAACGTTTGTGGGAAAATTGAAACACCTCCTGATCCTACCGGCTTGATAAAGGCCGACGGTTCTGGGATTTTGGTCTCCTTTGAGGTTTGCCATGTTCGGAGGTATAAGAATAATTGTAGAAGCGTTAAAAAAAGGTTAAAAAGTCTGATGGGAAAGATTGAGTGCGCACAAAAAGTGATCTTTAGTGCTGTGAAAGTAAATGCCAAGACTGCTCCATACCGGGCCTTTGAAGTTTATTTTGAGTGATTCTGTCCTTCCTTTGTGTTAACCATTGTAAATTACTTCTATTTTTAAACTCGAATGAGGTTTAATTTCGCACCTTGTATTTTGGAACTTCAGTTTGGCGTGAATAGTGCTTGGAGGCATTTGAGCACGTGAAGTGCAGTCTGTAATTTGTTGGAGAGCAAATGTAGTTGTTGGAGTTTCGATTCTATGTCATTGAGGGCAAGCGCAAATCGTGCAGCGGCCTAAGACTGAAAGCTCGTTTTTGTAAGGACAATTTCAGTTCCGATACCCATGCAGTTTTTAGTTTTCCTTCGAGCTGGAATAGTGTTAAGGGCAAGTCCGCTCGAGTGTTGCAGTGTGGTTTTTAGTCCGTGCGGGCACGAATAGGTATGAAGACATTTGAGCTTCTGTTGCATTCCGTTTCAGCACATACCATTTTCGTGCGCTCAAGCGCATCGCCTGTTTTCGTCACTGTACGCTTGATTATGTCTCGAGGGATTTCTTTAAAAATGTGAACCATATTACACAAGGTTTTAAAGCATGCCCTGGTCATCAGTAAGTGTTCGGGCTTCTCATTTGTGAGTTTTGTGCCTAGTGCGGTATTTTGCTCGGTAGTTTCCTTATATTCTGTTGTATTTGAATAATCAATAAAACTTATTATCCTTCAGTCATCTTTTATTTGTCGCTAAATCCATCTGAACCAAAACTTGGCTATTATTCAGATCTACCGTAATCATTATTTATGAAAAAATATGACTTCGTCTGCGATTTTTATTGACTTAATCACCATTTTACTAGACCACCAATATGATTGTAGACAAAAGACTTGAGGGAGAATCACATGTAAGAGCGGATATTGGGTCATAAGTCAACGATCTAACTGACAACAAAATGATCCTGTGTAGAACGAGAAGATTCGCTCAAAAGCTGCATCGAAAAAGAGGAAGCTTTTCGGAAAGAGCAGTATGATCTTTTTGAGAGAACTTAAATACCATCACACAGTTTTGGAAGTGAACGTCGAGAATATTTCTTTAGGCTGCTTTGGTTTTATCCTTAGTTTGAAGTTAGAGATAGCGCTGGGAATTCCAACCGGGAAGTCAATCAAAATATTGGAGTTCATAGTCTCAGCTAGGCTTAAGGATATCACAAAAATCCGAAAGAAAAAGTTAAAGACCTGGTCTGTAGTGCCGGATTGAGGCCGAGCATCCTGTCGCCCAAGCCGAGATAGCAAGGAGACGAGGCTCGCATAGCCGTACGCCATGTTGCCAACTCTTTGCTCGTAAGTAGCACGCAAGACAGGGTTGCCACAAATCCGTGAACTGGGGTAGCGTCGGAAAATGATAGGAACCTTCATAAACAAAGGCCTTTAAAACACGAGTCCGCTAGTAGCGGACTCGTTGTGGTTATCGATGGGTCGGAGAGATAGACGCGTGGAGTGCTTAGCAATTGTGAGTTTCTTGGCAACCTTAAGCCTATTTTTACTAAGAACGAATTTCCTTAACCTACTACCGCCCAGCGATGCCGTTCGGAAACAGAAAAAAAAATATTTTGGAGGAGCTTTTCAGTTCAGTATTGCCAAAATTCAAAAAATTTCACCCCCCTGAAAACCTGAAATTTAATTATTTGGACATTTTTCAAAGCTTTAAATTGCGTATTTCAATGGGGAAAATCCTTACAATCTCTCTTAAACTAAATTTCACTCCAAATTCTTTGGGCTGTTATGGGTTAATTTGACAACGGTGTCCTTTTTTTGGTGGGGGAGGGAGGAAGGTCCTGAAGGTGCAAGTCTAGCGAACTGTCTATGCTATTCCAAGGCATAAAATAGGTCAGATTCTTCAGGAGGTTCCGGAAGAACTAAAAATTCATCAGTCGTGGTTTTAGAGACCTCGTTTGAAACCATCTCCGTTATTGTAACGACAAAGGGATTTTTGTACTGAGGGAATGGCTTCCCGAAAAATTGTAATATTAATTTCTTGCGTTTCCTACTTTTTTCCCTAAAAAAAAAGACCTGCCCGAAAGTAGGATTGAGTGCGTGTTTAGGAAATAGGTCTAGTCCCCGAAAAAAAAATTGTGCGCTTGGAACTTTTTCGGTCAACAAAAAACGCTACCAGAAAGTAGAAAAATGTTTGAATGTTTACCTTCATACTTGCCTTGAATAAGTTCAATTCATCTCACCGAAAGTGCTCTAAAACTTCCGACGTCTTTGAAAATAATGTGAATGTGTTGTAGAATGAACTTTTCCCCCATTAATAGATTGTATTTTTGTTTCAGAATCGCCTTGGTGGCTTCGCTGTCTCTTCACTTCCGTCCAGATCATACTGAGGACCGCTACCGGTATGTATCTGAAGTAAGCTTAATACTTAAATACAGTTGAGATCATAGGTATATAGTGACGCGTTCGCATTTCGTGACTTATTTTTTCGAATTTATAGTTTGTACTACCGGTAATAATACATTTCATTACGATGTATCTCGCTCTCGGCCTGGTCATTTTAATAGGATTTATCAACTTTCTAGCAACAATAAGTCTCTAGATTTGAATGTGACTCGGCCCATGATCTCCACTGTACATACACTATAAATTGGAATCGCTGAGAGTAGCGAACATTCACTGATTTTCAGTCAATGAGAGCACCACTGGAAAAATTCAGTGGTGCTATAATGACTGAAATGCAGTAAATTTTCACTGAATCTCAGAGATTCTTACTGAGTCAAAATTTAGAGGGAACTGTATATAGCGCTTTCGTTTTAATCGTGTGCGTTGTCTGATTTCTACTCAACCACCTTGTAGCTGTCTTGTTTTCTCACTGTTCTACTCGTAAGTGAATCCAAAAAACATTCATTAAACTAACCTAAATTGAAATACCTCGAAAATTTAAAGATTTAATAGGTTCTAACTGGCAACAGCGTCCCTCGTCCCTTTTTAATTTCCTGACAACCGGAACAGTTGGTGTACCATTCCTTTCACCGTTGCTCTGAACGGAATGTCGTGGCAGTTATCTCTGCGGGATGGCCTTCGAAATAATCCCTCGAAGGGACGCTAATATTTTCCAATACGATCTGAGGAAAGCAGAATTTCAAAGCAACCTCTCTTCTGCAGGATACCCCACGTATCGCCATGGAGCACCAAGTGACGGGCAGGGTTACGAAAACGTCGAGTGATTCTTGTGACATTTCTGTGTGCATTGGTGGCACGACCAAGCACTTGTCTTTTGGACGACGCGTCTTCTACACTTTCGGTTTGCGATGCGATGGGAATTTAGATAATATTCTTGACGAAGGCATGGAGGTGGAAGTGTGCTACACAATCTCCCAGTCCGGAGATCCGTGCATCGTTGCGGTGTGGCTAGGGCATAGACCAGAGAGTTTCGGTGATGATGAGTATTCAGGTGTTTCTGGCGAAGCCGCCACCAGGGGGGTTTACGGTGTAGTCGGCCGCATCATCGCAAAGGACGGGGATACCTTCTTAGTCCAAGCTGATAAGTACAAAGTCTCTGTTCGCAAGGACGTTGTTTTCCGGGATGGGCGCCGTTTGGACCACCATTCCTCTTTGGACGTTGATGAAGAAGTGACGTTCGACGCAGTTCCATGCAAAGCAGATCCGCTCCAAGCGACTTGCGTCTGGTCAGGACGACAGCCCAGCGTCGTTGATAGGTTTCACCTGGACTCAATCGAATCAAACAAGGACATGGAATTAGAAATTTTGCAGAGACACGAAGTTCACGGCACTGTGGTCGTAATCCCCAACGAGGTCCTTGCCCTCGTTGAAGTAGATATGAAGTCGATGCTTTTTACGATTATGCTGTTCCGAAACAGTTTCAAGCCACCTTGCGAGCGTATCCAGGATGTGGTCAGCGTTGGTGATAGTCTGCTTATGCGGTTAAGGTACGGCTGTGTATTCTCTGATTGCCGATGGTGGTTTGCCGCCAAGGCTGTTAAAGGGAGTTCAAGTGGTTTTGATTCCGATGTGAGTTGCGAAGGCGGCAGTTCAGTTGCGAACGGAACAAGCACTGATGACGCAGTTCTTTACAGCTCGACCCCACTATTAGGAACGATTTCCCCGTTATCTTGTGACTCTGCGTGCATTACGTACAAAGATTTTAAGATCTTCGTTGATAAAGACAGTTTTTACTTTAATAACCGGAAGTGCAGTGTGCGTAATGATATGCTCTCTGTATTCCGTAACAAGACTACCGTTAAATTTGAGGCTATTCCGACGGAGTTACCGGGTTTTACCCATGAATCAACTTGTGCATGGGTTGGTAATAAGAGACCAAAATGGACAACTGATTATTCGTCCTTACCGCCGCCAAAATTATCTTTACTTGGCGAAAGGGGGCAAGTTTTTTACGGCTTCGTCTCAAAACTCTGGCTTCCCGATGTGGCTTTTGTTGAAATACCCGACGAAGCGACGGTTGTTAGTATTGGCATTTTAAATATTTCAGGCAAACCAAAGTATGGGACAGGAACTACACCCCGCATGATCACAGATTTCGTTCGCCTGAACGATATTGTAAAATTCAAACTTTGGAAAGTCTCCGAAAATGCAGTCATAGGCTGGGATGTGGGTGTCTTACCATTTTCTAGAGATGATTGGGTGAATGAAAATGGGGGCATTTTTGTTTCCCGGGGTCCCCGAGAAAATCTCGAAGACTTTTCTTTTACGGAAAATGCAATTGGAGATGATTACGTCTCCTACGACCCTCTCAAAAAGCGCCAAGAAAAAGGGTTTCCAGTGGGTAAACCGAGAGTTTGTGGAAGCACTGAAGCAACGGACGACCAGGCAGCTGGCTCAAAACAGGAGCGATGCAGTCTGAAGAATACAAGGTTCGCAAGATGGAATGCCAAGAAGATTGCCCAGATGCTGCGAGGAAATACCCCCGAAAGCCGTCCTTCAGAGAAGCAGTCCTGTCAACGGAACGCTATCGCTGGAGGATCTTGCGAATATTCGGACGCTACGACAGCTGCCCCCAATGGTCGGCTCCTCCGAAATCAGGTACGAGTTGCAAGATGGAGGGCCAAGAAAGTTGCCGAGGGCCTATTAAAGATGCCTATCTCTAAAGATAGGGCTGGAGTGGTTCCAGCATCTGCGTCGCTAGAGCATCAACATACGCCAGCTCTGAACGTACCTGAGGGAGAAGACGCCAATCCAGTTGCGGCTAAAAATGCTGCCAGGAAATCCACCGTCAGAAGCCGTGCTTGCTGGAACAGCGCCGAGAAAGTTCGGTGGACTGGCACAGCGAGCAGAGCTGCTCTTACCAACAGAATTACCGGAGGTGTCGCTTGCATAAGCATTTCAACCAAAGTTGCTGGCCCCAGAGGGAAACCAACAGCTCGTGGTAATTTTCTGGGAAACCCTCAGGGTAAAGCCAAAGGCCAGGGCAACAATCAGACTGTTAAAATGCAATCTTCTAAGAAGGTAGTTGTGGAAAAGAATGCTGGGCGGAATGTTCCCCTAAACACGGTTTGCCTGAAAGCTGCCGTCAGAAGCTCAAAGATGAAGCCAGCCACGGGAAGTGCGTTTTCCGAGAATGCTGCAGCTAAAAAATCACCGGCTCAGAATGCCAAACTTCAGAGTGCGGGCAGTCATAAATCTGAAGGCAAAAGCAGTGCCGCCAAATCACGAGCAGCCAACGAGGCTGCTGTCAAAGGGAGCTTGTAATCTGAAACTGCCGAGTGTGCTGCCTGCAAGAATGCGGAAGATAGTGTTGAAAAAGCCTTGCCTTTTAACTAGACAGGGTGTTAGTTAAGTGTGCTTGGTACACTCCTGGGACATCTGAAAAAAAACAACAACAAAAACACAATATCTTTAACCCCGCAATCTTTCCTACAAGGGCTTGTTAGTTTGGTCGAGTCCGTTTGTATTGATGTATGTATTCGATCGTCGCTCCGAAGACACTGGTCAAAAGTAACGTTTTACGTATGAAATTGACGTGAAATCGTCCCCTGACGAGTGTCAGCAAATCTTGTTAGTCATCATTTTGCGTTATTCAAGAAAAATGTGATTGATTAACTAGAGTTGGAGACTACACCACTGTTTGGTCTACTGAAATTCTTTCTCGGGTACGAACCAGCCCGTCTTTTGTTAATGTATTTTTTCTGCTTAGTATCGTTATTTGTAAAGTAATCTTAGATTATCAATGAGGTGGGCTTTTTAAGGAAAACCTTAACTTCGTTTAGTGAAATTGAAAGGCATTTGAAAAAAACTCAAATTAGTCATCGATATTCATAACGAATTCTTATATCATAAATTTTACGACAATCCTTGATACGTCTGTTTCGTAATGTTTTTGCAAAACGTAATCAACTCGCTGTAAACGTTGCTTATTCCGTCAAGACGGTACGAATCCTAATGTAAATGTACGATTCAATCCAATTTCATACTTTTTTAGTCCGCTGAAACGGGCTTATGTATTTTGTAATATGTTCATGTATTTTTTTTCTCATTAAACGCACACTACTTGTAACTTTTTCTGAAAAAAAAGCTGTTAAACCCTGTATTGCTCTTGCACAATTTAAAAAAAAACGAGTTTAAATTTAATTTATAAGATGCAATTATTCTCATATATTTTAATTTCACTTAAAATATTGTCAATAGTAAATTTAACGATACATTTCATACATCTGCTCGGAAGATCTTAGCTAAAATTTTTTCCTCACGATCGAATATATTCGCAAATATATTCAAAATATTGACAGTATATTTAGCAATATATTTCATAAATTTTCGCGGAAGAACTTTGCTGAAAATTTTTCAACAAGATAAAATATATTCGCAAATTATTTACAATATTGACAACAACATATTTAATCATATATGTCGCACATATTCTCGGAAGAACTTAGGTAAAAATTTATCAACGAGATAAAATATATTCCAAAATATATTTAATTTATTTTATGTATATTAGGCGCGAGCGCACCTAATCCTATATTGAAAACCGCGAAGCTGCCTATTGCGTTCGTGTGGTTTTTTTTTTTAGGCGCGAGCGCACCTAATCTTAAATTGAAAATCGCGAAGCTGCCTATTGCGTTCGTGTGTTTTTTTTTTTTTATGAATCAGGACCCTTATGGCAAAATCCAAACGGTCTATAGCTTTTTAATAAAATTTACACAGAAGGTAAAACAAAAAATTCTAAGAACAATGACAAAAAGCACGTTCCAAAATTGTCGGCT
>Ga0058701_10001963_pt1 | contig 15184 bp, 21 predicted proteins | sample AgamicOrMae_FD_97039 | JGI IMG/M metagenome (GOLD analysis project Ga0058701, IMG submission 97039) | Agave microbial communities from Guanajuato, Mexico - Or.Ma.e | ecosystem: Host-associated > Plants > Phyllosphere > Phylloplane/Leaf | place: Guanajuato, Mexico | collected 2012-06-04
ACGCCGCAAGCGCCAATCCGTAACCGCCAAACGAGAAAAGTCGCAAACGCCAAACGTCTTAACCGCAATACTAACCTTACCTAACCTAACTTAACCTAACCTAACCTAACTTAGCCTAACCTAACTTGACCTAACCTAACCTATACGAACTTTGGTGTTTGCGACTTTTCTCATTTGGCGGTTACGGACTGGCGCTTGCGGCGTTGGCGCTTGTGCTTTTTGGCGCTATCGAATGCCCCCCAACCTAACCTAACGCGGTCACCTATCCGCCGCAAACCTTCTCGGCGACGGCGGCAGCTCTAAGGTATCAGATGCGGTGTCCTAGGTTAACTTAGGTTAGGTTACGCGCTTCATACTCGACTTAGCGACGATGGGTGAAAAACAAGCGATAGAAAATACAAGCCTTCAATTTTTCATTTTTCAGGAACCCGTTTAACTGCGACTCGGAAATGGAGAAACTGACGTCGTTGCTCAAAGAGTCGAATGTGACGTGTTCCGGTTTATGTAAGTTCCCGTCCACGAGCGCCCCGACGAGGAACGCCCCGTCGAAGTTCGCGCGGATGGTGGCGTTGAGTGAACACAACACGTACCGGGACCGCGACCGGGACCCTGATTATTCCTACGACTGGGAGCGAGAAGAGCCGGAAGTGTTTGTCACCCGGGAGACGCCTCGCGCCGCGCCCGAACCAGATCTCACCGAGAGGGACCGTTGCGGTGCCATAACCAAGCCAGAACGCTTTTTCAAGTTCGAATATTCGAATCTGTTTTCAGTCATTATCGGTTTTAAGGTAAGACCATCATCCAGGAAACGTAAAACGTCCAATTTTGTGTTGCTCATAACTTACTTTCTTTTTCAGATTGGTTTCGTAACTGCTCTGCTTCTGCTCCGCGGATGCAACGGCGGGGTGCGTTCCCAACCTCTCCCAACAACGGAGAGTGCCACGAACGAGCGGCTATTGCAGAGACCGCGCGGGGAGCGACAAAACTCCGCCCCGGAAGTCGCTGCCTGCGAACCGGAAGACGAGAGACCGGAAACGCCTCCGCCTGCCTATCACGAGCTCCGGTTTAACGGACGGCGAGCACTCAGTCAATAGCTTTAAATTTCTCGAAGTATTTATGATTTAGCCTATGGGGAAAGGAGGGCGCCGGGTATTCGACATAAGAACAAATTTTGAAATCCCAGCGGAATTTTCACCGGTTTTGGACATTAAACTGGATCAACCCATGTTGAGGTTCATCTCGTGGATTTCATCAATAACCGCATTCATGGCTGGCCGAATGCTTACTGTGTTTGGTGTTACTATTTTAAGGTATATCGTGGAGATAGATTAAGCTCCTTACGTGTTAATAAGACATAAAATGTGTTTTTTATGAAAAGGATTTAAAAAAAAGCTTTCAAGTGCGTTTTTATTGTAAACTGGGAGTGAACTGGGAGACTTAAAATTTTTCGTTAAACTTTGTGATATAAGATTCGCCGAGTCATTAAACAGGTATAACGTCTCCCAGGTCGTTGACAAATTGAAACATTTTCAACGACTATAATCATCACATAAATGCGCTCCATGCGTCTACCTTTACTAAGAATGCTGTGTAATTTTCTCTCTACAATGAAATTTGACTCGACAGTAATACCGACTCACTGACAATAACATGTTCGTTCACATACCATAAGGCTCGTCAAAAAGCAGTTAACAGTGGCCTTACTTCCTCTTTTATGGTATCTGCAACAGAATTTATGAATTTAAAAAGTAAAACCACCCGTGGTTAAGCCTCCCCTTAAATTCCCAGATCTTACGGGATGGGGTGTTTGAGGGGCAACCTCCTGACGCGCAATTCGTCAGATTTGAGGTCAGGTAGAGTGTCTTCTCAGCGGCTCCGTGGCTGGTGAGGTGTTACCCATCCGGCCAGATTCCAAGGATCTCCGCGATTTTGCGAGGCTGCGCGCGGCATTTAATCGCGGGCTTGAACCACGAACCTTTAGACACCATCACTGGTAACGTAGCAACGCTAACCACTCGGCCACTGAGGAGACATTTGGTGACGGTGTTCAAAAGTGTACTTAAGTGACCGAGGCCTCCGTGAAAGAAGGGAGGAAAAAATGCAGAGGCAGTGAGGATCGAACCCACGCCGGGTGATCAGGTGGCGGACTCGCTGACTACTCGGCTATGACGCCTTGTTGGGGTTGGCTAAAAAACATACGCAAGAATAACAAAACCTGGTTCTTTCTAGGGTCATACTCAGTCTCCTCATCGCATATTTTCTGCGGTTCTGACAAAAGCCCCGAGTTGCATTGAGGAGAACCTACCTAAAGTCTTTAGCGCTCACTACATAGGCAACCCAAACAGCACCGCCGCCGATTGACTAAAATAAATTTGCGGAAATGGGGGGTCTTATAAGTTGAAAAAAAAAAAAGATAACCCACTTCCCCGATTTTTTCTCTTCGAATTTAGGCCCTCTTTGACACCATTTTTGACGCTTGGATCTGATTGAGGAAGGCTAACAATGGGAAGAAGGGATCTTTTGCTCACTTTGCCGATTTTAAACGGTCTGGGAGAGGCGGGTTTTCGCGGGCAGAAGATTGAAGTGATCGACGCAACTTTCAAATCGCTTCTGCGCGAGACGACGACAGCGCGGATCGGCGGCCTTACAGAGGAGCGTCATTGGTTCGCACAAACGCACATTATTAACTAGTCAGTCAGTCCACAATGGATATTTTAAAAAAGTATTTTAGTGAAAAAAATTAAGGAGAAGAGATTAGGTAGGCATTTTGACCAAGGACCATGAGACTGAAGTCCAAGTTTCATGCAGGAACGTCCTTACGGCTTGGTTCCCACTCGCGTTCTGTCTCCCTTGAAAAGCTCTATTTCCCGAACAAGCAAAGGAAAAGAGGTATTTTCCATAGTTCGAGAATTTATTGACTAACTTTATTTTGACGGTTGCGTGCCCTCCACGGAGGAGCATTCGAATGGGGGTCACCTTTGGCGCTCTGTAATTCTTACGTCACTTCCATTTCCGCTATCGGGCACAAAGAAAAATCTCCAAGTTGCCATCTCATATTCATCCAGTAATTACTACTTTTATTTTTCTGTCGCAGTTTAAAAATTAAGAAGTGACTATATAATTTTTTTTGGGTAGATGTTCATCTATTTTGTATATTTTATCACGAATTTGACGAATGATTCTGCTCTCAACTCTTTTGTTTTTGCTGCCAACGTAACTCAAAAAATATGTTTCTTTTACGCTTCGATACAGCTTCAAGTCGTGCGTTTCTTTGAGCTTTCAATTATTTTCATTATCCAAAAGAGTCCTTGGAAAAGAAAAAGGCCCAAAAATTTCGCAAAAATAATACGTATCTTTGATTAATTCGGATTTCGGGTGATCCTTCCTGATCTCCCCTCTCTCTCCCCCTCGCCCGGCCTGTCGTCGTCAATCGTCAGCCTTACCCGTCGCATTCGTAAACTTGTGAAATCCCTTGTCATTCGTGTATTGCCTTGTATTTAAAACATTAATTGAAAATGACGGTCGCGGAAGCTAAGGCGCCTAATCCTCCCAAGGAAACTAAAGAAAAAACGGAGAAAAAGGCCGAAGAAGAACCTGCCGAACTGGTGAGTTCAGGAAAGCTTTCCTAACCTTAAAATTCAAACACCGCTTTCTTCTTGTTATTCTCTAATTACCACTCAATTAATCGACTTCTCCTCTGTTATAAACGTTAAAATATTTCTGTCTCATTATTTATCACAACTATGTAGAGTGTACAGCGAGTAATAATGGAAAAATGTAAGTTGCACACGAATATGAGCCAGCACAATTTATGTGTTTGGTTGGGGATAATGGCCTTACTCTGGCAGGAATTCTTGCGTAAATCAGTCTTCCGTGCTATTTCTAATGTCAAATTAGTCAAGATTGATTATTTTATCGCCGTTTAAACGCCGTGCGACTGATTTTTTGTCGGCGTTCGACTTTAAATCCGAGGTATATTCATTGTGTACTCGTATTCGCCATCCGCAATTATTTTTATTATTTTTTAGTCTTGTTTTTATTCAAGAAGCATATTTCCCATGATTTTAGTGGCATGTGTTGGAAAGGAAGTTTTGTTTATAGGAACATCATCATCTTGTCTTTATTGATTAGTAATGTAAAGGTATGTGTTGTTTTGAATTATTGGTAATCTGGTACAATTATTCTGTTACAGTCAGAAGAAGACAGGCAGCTTCAAGAGGAGCTAAACATGCTTGTTGAGAGACTTGTGGTGAGTAAGGATTTTATTGTACTTTATACTGTTTGAGGTGTGAAGATTTACAAAGGATCATCTATGTATTGCAAGTATGTTCAATCACAATTGATTACTTGATTCATAGATCTAACCAATTCCATCGTCAGTTTTAAGCAACTATCTCATTTATTCAAAGATACTTTCATTAAATTACTTTTTTCTGTGTTGTGGACATTGTTAACATTAAGTGACTACCTATGGTATTATGCATTGGCACCAAGCTAACTACACTCTTCTCTTCAAGTCTCTTATGAATATTAAGCAATTTCTTCTGGTGGACATTGTTTTCAGCTTACAGCATGTTACCTGCTATTTTTAAGGATTTTCCAGTAAATCTTTACTTTGATACATTCACTCTAAAAACCAGAGCATTATTATTAGGTTGTGCTTACACCTCTTATAATATTTACTAAAGACCCTTTGAATGTACTGCTTTAATTACTTCAGCTTTTTTCATTGTATTGTTGTAGGAGCCTAACCAAGCTTTATATGGACCTGCATTGGAAAATCTACGCTCCCAGATCCGAGCTTCAACAACATCCATGACCAGTGTACCAAAGCCTCTGAAATTCATGAGGCAGCATTTTGAAACCATGAAAGAAGTTCACAATAAAATTGAGAACCCTGAGACTAAGAAGCTGTGTTCAGATGTCATATCCGTTCTAGCTATGACTATGAGTGAGAACAGAGATTGCTTGAAGTATTGCCTTTTGGGTACAAAGTCTGACATCGCCAACTGGGGTCATGAGTATGTGAGGTAAGGAACTGGTGCATTTGAGTTGACAAATTCAGTTTTACAGCAGGTCCTTAAATAATTATTTCTTACCTTATAGGCACCTCTCAGGAGAAATTGCCCAGGAATGGGCTGAAATTCCTATGACAGACACGGAAACCAGGAATGATTTGGTTAACTTGGCTCGGGAAATTGTTCCGTATAATATGGCACATAATGCTGAAGCTGAAGCTTGTGATCTTCTCATGGAAATTGAGAGGCTTGATCTCCTAGCTCAGTTTGTTGATGAGAGTGCCTACCCTCGAGTGTGCCTTTATTTAACAAGGTATGTTGAAATGATTCAAGTTGAGCTTAGTGATATTGAATGAACTCTATCTTACAAGGGGACTTCCAAAACTGTCCGCCCCCGATTTTCTTGAAACCTTTCGGACTTCAAGATTGCGGTATGGAACAGTACCCAAGCCCAAAACTTGCTGCCGACTTTCATTTTTACTACGTTAAAAATAGCTTTCAAAATTGAACTTTTTTTTTTCCTTAAAAAATTTGTAAAATCACTCTTCACTTCTTGTAGGAAATCAAAAAGTAGCGTCTGAGGCTCAAATTTTGAGGATTTTGCTATGTTTTCAACCGTTTATAAGATATAACACTTTTTGTTTTTTTTTTATATTTTTGTTCAATTTTTAAAGTTCTTTTTAAGGTATTAAAAAAGAATTTCGGCAGCAAAATTTTGGGCTTAAGTATCTTTCCTATTATCATCTTAAAGTCCTGAAAAGTTTCAAGACAATCGGAGGCGGCAAGTTCTGGTACTCCTCTTGTTAGTTAAATAAGGTTTTTTTCTTAAAGATACCGAATTCGAGTCCTTTTATGTTGATGTTCACTTGTACTTTTACTTGTTTTATTGTTCCTAGATATTCTCATTCTTTATCAATGTAAATTATTTTGTTTATTGAATGAACTTGATTTTCCAGCTGTGTGCCATACGTGGCTGACCCTGAAAACACAACTCTACTCAATGCTGCGCTACAGCTGTTCCGCAAGTTCAATCAGTACCCTCAAGCTCTTAGGCTTGCCATGCAGCTCAATGACATGCAACTCATTGAAGAAATTTTCACGAGCTGCAATGATTTGTAAGTGTTTGCAAATCTGACTTTCTACCGTACTTGACTGGATGCGTTCTCTAATAAGTTGTGTTCCTTTTCAGGGCTGTTCAGAAACAGCTAGCATTCATGCTTGGAAGGCAGCAGATCTTCTTGGAATTGAATGAGTCCATCCCAGAGTACGATGATCTTGTCGAAATCATGTCCAACGCTCACCTGAATAACCATTTTCTCAATTTGGCACGTGAGGTGAGTCATAATTTTAACGCATTTCGTCACTATGGGCTATGCAATTATTCACTTAACGGTGGAAATATCGATTCGTAAATTTTTCGTAAAAATGTAACAGTTGAAATCAAGAGTTTCGTCAGTTCTGGAAAGTACATTTCGCTAATTTTTCATCAAAAAGTGTTGGCTTATTTTAAATTAATCATGTCATCAGCCTTTTTCTCTGGGCTCTAGTTTTAAGCCACCGTAAATAAAAGGTCAGTTCTATTCGCACACCTATGTTAATACAAGGGAGACTTGAACGCACCGAATGCATTTTAAATGGGAGGTGACTTCAACGAACAGAAACCAATTTTAAATGGGGGCAGCGTGTGAGTAGTCACTTCGTAAATAAAATTAGTATTCGAGAATGAAATGAAGTAATTTATGCTATGAGTCAACTTGTCGTTTGACTGTACCTACTTTTTTGTTCCAGTTGGATATCATGGAGCCGAAGACGCCCGAAGATGTGTACAAATCGCATTTAGAGAATGTGAGACCCCAGTTCGGGAACCAAATGGACTCCGCGCGCCAAAACTTAGCCGCCAGTTTCGTCAATGGCTTTGTCAACACTGCCTTTGGACAAGATAAACTTATTATGGCGGAAGGCAACAAGTGGATGTACAAAAATAAGGAACACGGTATGTTGCAATTACATCCTTAGATGTTTTCTCAAGAACACCCGTTTCCTCACACTTCGGTACTATTACGTAAAGGAAAGCCAACTGAAGAAGTATCTTGAGCTAAATAAGTCTGTTTCACTCTTGCAGTGTTTTGAACAAGGACTCGTCTCATTCCTTTGTTTCATCGTCTTTAATTTCATTACTTTTCGATACCCTCCCATTATGAGCTTAGCCGAATTTAATTCCTTTAAAAATCAGAAAAAAAATACTGGTCGGCATTGACTTCGAGATTTCGGAATAGCGGGAGAAATCACTTTTAGCGTTATTTTTCTTGGTCACCACCTCTGTGATACTCTATGATAGCGGAGCTTAGAGCTCTTTTTAGAGTAGTAGCCATTTTTCTCTTTGTAGTATTCTAAAGATGTGTGTTCCTTTCAGGAATGCTAAGCGCCACAGCCTCGCTCGGACTTGTCCTTCTTTGGGACGTCGATGGAGGATTAACTCCGATCGATAAATACCTATACTCCTCTGAAGATTACATCAAGGTATGCTCAACGGCGTCATCCGCTTTAAGTGTTATCAATTTCGCGTCGTGCAAGATTTCTTGCTTTTTTGCGTTCAGTGAAACCTCACTCTATTCTCAGTCATTATAATATTTCTGGTTCATCCCTTAAACCGGTTTACTGCAAGGGGTAAGAACTCATGCTATCCAGTGTACAAAAGGCCTTGATATACGGTTGATATCCTTGATATCCGGCTGTTGGCTTCGGTCGAAACATGGCTTTTTTCAGCGATTTTTTAAGTTTTTTTACTCTCTGACCACTGTCTACTGGTACCTGGCTGATATTTAGGTATATCCAGCAGATATTTTGTAATATTTTCCTGAAATCCGTTAGATATGTAATTGAATTTTCGTCAATTTTCTCTTGATATCCGTTCATTGTACCTCTGATATCCGGCTGATATCCTTATCCGGTTTATAGATTTCCAGCAAGGTGTCGCCTCTTGGTTTACTGCAATGTTATTTGTTCGAAAACTCGCGTGATTCTGTTCGTTACCTTACCCGTTTTCGGAGAACTGTTCTTTTCCACGTAAATAAAAGCACTGTAATCGCGCGAAGAATATACGGTTTCTGACAAGGTAAACAGGTCGATTATGTATCTCTATATTTGACGTATGTATATTTTTCTTCTCTAGTCGGGAGCGCTGCTAGCCTGTGGTATCGTCAACTGTGGCGTTCGGAACGAATGTGATCCCGCCCTTGCGTTACTCAGCGATTACGTTCTGCACAACAGTAACGTCATGAGGATCGGCGCCATTGTCGGTAATTATCGTGAAAATTTTCGTTTTCCTCCAGCGCTTCATCCTTGTCAAGTTTGTAAACCGAAACCAGTTTAAAAACTGTAGCCCTCTTTTAACCCACTACCGCCCAGCGATGCCGTTCGGAAACAGAAAAAGATATTTTAGAGGATCTTTTTAGTTCAGTATCGTCAGATTTGAAAAAATATCACCCCTCTGGAAACCTAATATTTAATAATTTAGGCATTTTCCAAAGCTTCAAATTGCGTAATTTAATGGGGAAAATCCTTGGAATTTCTCTTAAGCTAAATTTCACTCCAAATACCTTGGGCTGTCATGGGTTAAGCAAGCGTTTGTGTTTGCAGGTCTGGGTCTGGCGTACGCCGGCTCGAACCGTGACACCGTCCTGGGCCTGCTGACGCCCGTCCTGAGCGACCCGCGCTCGTCGATGGAGGTGGTTGGCCTGGCCGGTATGGCGTGCGGCATGATCGCCGTGGGCTCGTGCAACCCGGAGGCCACCCGGGCAATCGTGCAGACCCTCATGGAGCGCAGCGAGGCTGACCTCCGGGACACCTACAGCCGCTTCCTCCCGCTCAGCTTGGGCCTCATTCACCTAGGTCAGTTCGGCTAGCTGTCATAAGCGCCAACGCCGCAAGCGCCACTCCGTAACCGCCAAGCGAGAAAAGTCGCAAACGCCAAAGTTTGTAACCGCTACACTAACCTAACTTAACCTGGCCTAACCCAACCTAACCTAACTTAACCTAGCCTAACCCAACCCAACCTAACCTAACTTAACCTAGCCTAACCCAACTTAACCTAACTTAACTTAACCTAACTTAACCTAGCCTAACTAACTTAACCTTACCTAACTTAACCTTACCCTTACCTAACTTAACCTTACCTAGCCTAACCCAACCTAACTTAACCTAACCTAACTTACATAATAATAGGCCTACCCATCATTTGGCGGTTACGAGCGTTGGCGCTTGCGGTTTTTGGCGCTATCGAATGCATTCCGGTCAGTTCAAACGACCCGACGCAAATGCACTCACTCTATTCAGTCCTGATCAATTTCCGCATGTGTTGGTGGGAGACGGCTTCAAACAACGTTCTTTTTTTTGTCTATGTGTTGCCGCTTTGGTCGTATATCGAGCAATATTATACCTACCTTGGGCTGTTTAAATTTCATCTCTTTGTAGCCTTTCAATGTCTGCGTTCGCTGTGTTAAAGTTTGATTTTGCAGGTCGCCAAGATGCAGTGGAGGCAATCACTGCTGCTCTAGAGGTTATTCCTGAACCTTTCAAATCTATGGCCATCACCATGGTCGAGGTTTGTGCCTACGCGGGAACAGGCAACGTTCTTAAGATCCAAGAGCTGCTTCACATCTGCAGTGAGCACCACGAGCCCGCCGAAAAGGTCAGTTTCTCCTCATTGTCGTGACAGTGTAGGACAGTTGCTTATCTTTAAAGTCGTAATACGACGTGATGTAGTCAGAAATCTTTTCGCGGGAGAAAATTATTGTAGACTTATTGTTAGATCATGTCACCTTAAGTTCAAGTGGCTTGTACATCGCAAGGCTTAGCTACCCGAGCTGTGTTACAATAGAGAATGCCATGTTTACAGTGCAGTATGTTATATTTCCTTATTACAGGAAGAACCTGCTAAGAAGGACGACAAGAAGGACGATAAAAAGGAGGACAAAGAAAAGGACTTGACTGCTAAGCAAGCGGTGGCAGTTCTGGGTATCGCTCTAATCGCTATGGGAGAAGATATCGGCTCTGAAATGGCTTACAGATCCTTTGGTCACCTGGTTAGTAGTGTCTCGTATTTTAAAATGTCTTACAAGAACAGAGAGAACATTGATATCCAATCGTTTGTATTTTGATGTGCAGTTGCGGTATTGTGAGCCTGGCATTCGGCGTTCAGTGCCTTTGGCACTTGGACTCATCTCAGTGTCGAATCCCAAATTATCCATTTTGGATACCCTGAGCAAATTCTCTCACGATAGCGATAACGAGGTGGCGCAAAACTCCATCTTTGCGATGGGGCTAGTTGGAGCGGGTACCAATAACGCAAGGTACGTAACGCATTCGACGTAAACCAACACGCATCTGCCTTGTAACCTACTTTACAGGTCAAGTCTGTTTTCGCTAACTTTTATGCAGCAATGTTGTTCAATACAAAAACAAGCTTGCTTGCCTATGGAACCTGGCCGCACATCGTCTGATGTAGTTATCGTTATGTATCACCTGACCTGCAGTAACCTAACATCATCTCCTACCCAACCTCACGTGACCTAACCTAACCTGACCGAACCTTCGTTAACTGACCTAACCGAACTTCGCCTAACGTAACCTGACCGGACCTTCTTTGACTGACCCAACGTAACCTAACTTCACCTGATCTAAATTCACCTGACCTAACTTGACATCACCTGACCTAACCTGACCTTCATCTAACCTAACCTGCCGTGTCCTGAACGGACTCAACATTGAACCAAACAAGATATCCTATACTCATCCTTGACGTTTGAAATGTCGCTCCCCATTTTAAGTGCGCCTCGAAAATTTCTCTCTTTTTTGTGCGCATGTTAGTTTGCGGCTAAACTTGGTAATATTTGCAGGTTGGCAGCAATGCTCCGACAGCTCGCTCAGTTCCACGCAAAGGACCCGAACAATCTTTTCATGGTGCGCATCGCGCAAGGACTCGTCCACCTCGGGAAAGGCACTCTGACTTTGAGTCCCTACCACAGCGACAGGCAGCTCCTGAGCCCCGTGGCGCTTGCAGGCCTCCTCACGACTTTGGTCAGCTTCCTCGACGTCAAAAACAGTGAGTGTCAACTTGAACTTCAAAATATTTCACACCGGCAAACGTTGTTGGTTTTCAAGGAATATCGAATTCCGTTATCGTGGATTCAACTACCGGTATGGAATCTGTTTCTACAGCCCTGTTTGTAAAGACTTCGCGTTATTTTAATCGTAATGTGGAAATTGGTCTGTTAACGGTAAAAACCGTCTTTTTCAAACCTCATTTGTATAAACTCGGATGTTTCTTAGCTTCTTAAGTTCCTAATAATGTTAACGGATGCTCGTTTGGAAACATGGTTTATTGCCGTTAACGACAATTAGAGCTGAGTTCACCGATCTTGGATGAATCGATTTGACTGCTGAACTTTGTTGTTGCAGTTATTTTGGGCAAATCCCACTACATGCTTTTCACTCTCGCCGCGGCAATGCAGCCTCGTATGTTGGTTACTTTCGATCCTGATCTAAACCCCCTACCAGTACCCGTCAGAGTCGGTGTGGTAAGTAGAAATGTTTGGAGTTTTCTACCTTGAAGATGTTATAAGTACCTGTTATCAGTACCAGTAGTGATAATGCAAATTTCGATTTCCTTGTGCGCAGGCGGTTGATGTTGTTGGTCAGGCTGGAAAGCCAAAAACCATTACCGGATTCCAAACTCACACTACGCCTGTACTTTTAGCTTATGGTGAAAGAGCAGAACTGGTCACAGACGAATACCTACCTCTAACACCTATTATGGAAGGCTTTGTCATTCTCCGCAAGAACCCAAACTACAAGCCTTGAGGGAATATGGTGCTTAGAGAAAGTGTACAGTGCAATATGAGAGCAGAAAGCAAGAACATTTTACAGCCAAGTATTTATTGTTTGTTTTCTGTAGCAGCAGCAGTGGGGCTGTGAAGACTGTTTTATGATTCAGTGTGTGTATCAAAGACATTTCTGTGGAACATATTTTTGAAGTTACATCTTCTTGAAGAATGATGATGAATGCACACTCCTTATTGGTTTTTATACCGAAAGAATAGCTTAACAGTTTTGTTTAGTACACATAATTTCATCTTCTGTACAGACTAGTAGAAAATAAAATTTCTTTATAAACTTTTGTGCTTATTTTTGTATTCTTCAAAATTACTACATAATAAATATTACAAAGTTATTTTTTATGAAAGTGGTCCACCATTATGGGAAGGAGAGGCCTGTCAACAAAGTAACTCATTTCAGAGGGTGAACAAATAGTCATAATGATACTGTCATACTCTACCTACCCATTTCTATCCAACTTCTTTCCTGGTGCTAATGAATTTCTTATTTGAAAACTTGGTACAGGTGCTGCTGAGAGTCCACTTTCTGTGAAATAGGGGAATTTATTTTAACAACTCTGGTGGAATTTACAGTAAGCTGGATTTTCCTTTTGACAATACATGCCTGTGGCAAGAACTGATGCAGTCTTATTGCAGCCAGTTGAGATCAAATATTCTCTGATGAGTTCATTTGCAAGTTGAACTTCACTGGGCATTGTCGGCTTTGTTATCTCACTGTCTGAAGATGAACTTGCTCTGTGTAACGAATGGGTTGGTTTCTTAAGCAATACTAGTTTCTCTTCCAAGTGCATTTGTAATAGAGCTAGATCTCCACTGTGTTCTAATGCATTTTGCATCACTGGAACAAACCAGACAATGCAGAAGGTTGTTGAGAAAATTTATTTGATGTCCAAGAGAGGGTTAATTGCAATGAATACATAATTTGATTGTTTTATTCCTTGCACTTTACAAGTATTATAACGCGTACCTTTGGCTAAATCTTCCTCGCGAGCCATAGTGGGAAGCCGGTGACAAAAGGAAAAATAAATTTAAAGTCCAACAACAATAACTTTTTGACAGCGGTTTGTTTACAAATAAGGTGCTGCCCGGCTGCTGGCGGCCTCTGGTGGCCGATCGCCGAATGCGCCCGAGAGCGGACGGGGATGGGGTAGTGGGGGAGGGGATCCGTGATATGAAAGGAAAACATCGGCAACTGTGTTACTGTGTTTATCTAGTTTGATGCGGAATAACCCTTTACCACGATACCATGTAGAATGTTATGTGCAAGACGGACCATGTTTTCAAGTTTTTGGAATCGAATTTTGAATGAACAGCACCGAGTATAAGCAAGGTACGTATGAATAACTTCCACAGAGAGGTTATGTTCACTGTGTTGTTCAATGTTCATCTTCATCCCATGCACATAAGTGCATGTGTATGTATTCATTTTTCGGCATAAATACATATTTTCCATTCTGTTTGCAGATGCAACCCAACTCAAACACCGTTCGTTCATTCAGCCGTGACAATTGAATCAACCAGATCGTTGCATTCTTTTCCTGACCTGAGTTAATGTCTATTGACTCAACATGTCTGTACTCCATCGGACAATGTTCACATGGTTTAGCATTCTAGTGTTTCTAATTTTAGTGGTCCTGAGACTAAAAGCTCATTCACAGTTAAACTGGTTCATCGTATTTATACCATTAGAAATTTATGATACAATCATTTTGACCTATGTGTTGTTTGAAATGATTTTTCATTGTATTAATGGAGGTAGCAACATTTCCCTAGTACGACATATATGGTATGTACTTGGAATGGTATTAAAGCTTATGTCTCAGATCTTGTTATGTATAAAGCTAGAGTATCCAACTTGGAATATCTCAACCTATTATGTTGTTGCACCAATATTTTTAGTGCTGACTGTATTATGTGGAGATATTTTCTGGATGTTGGCAAAGCACAGGCCAAATTATTGAATGTTGCTTAGAATTGGCCAAAGAGACTGATCATTGTTTGATGTTTATTTCAATTGCCTTGTAATATGCAAAGGGCTGTGAATTGTGAACTTTTTATAACCTTCTTTTTTACAAGTAGATGTGCTGGAAATATTATGCAAATTTTAACTTTTTGTTTTGTATGTCGGTTAGTCTTATGAGTACAATACTTCCCAGTGTAAACCAAAAATATTCTGCAGCCCACAATAATAATATTCAGTGGTCCTCAGTGCATACCACTTTGCCTGGCAGCTTTCATTCCTTCATTCTTCTTTTGTGCAATCAATTAACATATCTGAAACATATTTTGTAGCCTTTGCAACATCTTATTTATATTTTAAAGTTTGGCTGCTACTGTACAACTTGTAAAAATGTCTTGAGTATTTCAAGCAATGCTTTAATCTTCACCTAAAGATTTTGTTCTAAAATAAATCTATGCACATATAATAGGTTTTGTTAAAAGAGCCAATTGAAATCAGTAAATATTCCTTGATTTTCTTAGAGACTGCAACAAAAGAATTAGTGGCTCCTTTAAGTGTATAATAGGCTACGAACCATATTTCATTTTTGTGTGTTTTGTGTTGTATTTTGTATTTTTTATATCAATCCTTATTGTTTGTGTTACTTTTCTTTGTAGATTAATGGACTCTTGCCAAGGTAATTCAGTTTTATTGGTAAGATGCTGTCAAAAACTTATTCTCCTGTAATAGAAATCCACTGATACTCATTTTGAATCCTATGTCGTTGCAGCTGCCTATAAGTTGTAAAAATTTAAGTTTCATAGTAATAAATACTTCATTTCTTTAAGGATTTTTTTAAAATCTAAATTTACCCTGTCAAGCTCTTAACAAATAACTGTCTTCCAAAATTTTTACAGCATCTCAATGTAAAGCATCATAATGCGAGAATACAAAAATAAAAAATGTCAGAGGAAAATAGCTCGACATGGACTACAGTAATTATTGCGCCGTTGTGGCTTTTAGTGTAAAAATTATAGTAATCAGATCGTCAATTAAAGTCGCACCTCTTCTGGATTTTGAAATACCCGCTCTACGACCGAACACTTTTTGCTCTGAGTACTGAACTTTTGTTACACATTGACCAAAGCTACAGTTTCTGTCATCGCGTGAAACAATAAATACGAGTGAAAAAAAGGGGTAGCTAAGGGGTCATAAGCGCCAAAAACCACAAGCGCCAACGCCGCAAGCGCCAATCCGTAACCGCCAAACGAGAAAAGTCGCAAACGCCAAAGGTCTTAACCGCAATACTAACCTTACCTAACCTAACTTAA
>Ga0058701_10001964_pt1 | contig 15180 bp, 9 predicted proteins | sample AgamicOrMae_FD_97039 | JGI IMG/M metagenome (GOLD analysis project Ga0058701, IMG submission 97039) | Agave microbial communities from Guanajuato, Mexico - Or.Ma.e | ecosystem: Host-associated > Plants > Phyllosphere > Phylloplane/Leaf | place: Guanajuato, Mexico | collected 2012-06-04
TATGAGTTACTACGGACGATCTTACGAAGAACCGCGAGATATTAAAAATAGAGTATGCTCACCCGCAGACCCGCTTGCAAATACGTAGTTTTGCGATGGAAACTAGTCGATCCTATTCACCTAAAATATAAGAGGTTCAGACTGACGTTTAAAAACTAGCATGATTAAATCAAGGCTACCCATTGAAGGATGAATCGCTAACTACGACACTATTAATTAGTTTTGTCTCGATTTATAATCCGTAATTAGAAAATCTAAGTTGTAGTAATATTTGAGTTAGACCGTGACGAGGGTAGAAAATATCGTATAATTGTTTTTATTTCGTTCACTAATCGTTCCAATTCCGCAATATTTATGCGACAAAACTGGCGGAAGAAAGATATACTTAACCTAAGCTGTTTTTGAACCATATGAAACAAACATTCGCCAAGCCAATAAATTTGCACCGTATATCAGAATTTAGAAATTCAGCCCGTGTGTAAATTCCAAAAGGTCTCCTAAAATTTCACCCAAAATTTTTTCGGTAGTTGAAATAGACACAACTTTTAAGGCATCCTCAGATTGAGGATGTATGATGTTGCCGAATTTCCTGACTTGATTTAAGTCGTTCACCTTTAGCTCGAAATCAATTGAACACAAATTCATTAAGTATAATATTTTAGAGCTAAGCAAGACAATGATGAATTGAGTCACAAACTTGCCCTTACCAGTTTAAAAGTTAAACCAGTTCAAATTTTACGGAGTATCACAGTCGAAGATTTCATGTGGTGTTTGCTGCAGGACGTGAAACCTGTGCCGTAGTATCGGCAACCTGTGGACTTTAGTGTCATGTTGGTTGCCTATGCTCGGCGGCCTGATTGCGAGCAGATGTTCAGGTACCGACGCTAGGGCTGTCTTACTCCTTTGCTTATCGTTATTTTCTCTGACGTTAATTTCTTATCAATCCCTGATCCGCCTCTTTGTGAACAAAGTTGTCTACAATTTCGTTATCGCATCGTCCATGCGCGCGGTGGTCAGTGATAAGAAAAAAATGGCGAATCTTTTTCACAAAGGGGGAATAAGGATTTCCCTTCTGCGTTTACTTGCAAAGTTAAATAATTTCCGCATCTGTAACCATTATTTAATAGGTTTAATTAGACGTGTACTGAGTTGTATCGGTATTTATGAAAGAGGTGTTTTTTGTTAAAAACATAATTTAATGAATTGTTTTAGCGCTATAACATTTGCACCACACCATTTCTCCGAGATACCTTAAACACTGGCCCCTTTACAAGCTTAATCTAAGTGGTCAAAGCCCGCTTTTAAAAGACAAAATACTGGAAGTTCTTTATTGTTTGTCCGACATTGACGGATTTGTTACGAATGCGTGATATATAGAAATATATTACAAAAATACAATTATATAGAAAGAGGTCCTAATTATCTTGTAAAGGGTCGTTCTTCGTCATGCATAAAGAGATCAGAAAGGCTCTTACTAATGAATACCAAGGTAATTTCTTTCTAATCATTGAACTTCAGAAAGTTAAGATGAAACTCATTGTCAGATGTTAACTCCTATGAAATTAGACGAGTGCTATGCAGAAAGTTTGTGATGTAACAAAACCACTTTTAACTTTCGACTATCGCATCTACTCGTGGTAAAGCTATTGACTAATCGAATAGCCCATCAAAGTATCATCGTAAACACAAAAAATGACGCAGTATTAGAGAACACTCCTCATTCTTTTCTTTCTCTCTTTTCAAACACTTAATTTGATGTTTATTGATAGTTTTCTACTGTTGCGCGCATGCTTGCTCAACGTTTTACTGCACTATAAAACAATATACGCGTTTAAAATGCTGAATTGCAAGGCTCGGTTTGGCTTTGTGAAACTATCACACGAATTTCTAATTAACCGCCAAAACGTTCAATAAATATTGTTGGCCGCCTGAAGATTATCTATTCATATTTCAATTTGAGGAGATGTTCGGCAAAATCCTGTTTATTCTAATAGACGATTAGTTTGTAACGAGTTTTCCTGGGAAACAGCAAAGTTTTGTATGGTATTTTGGGATTTCATTCTTGCTTAGATAAAATTGTCAAAGAATTACATCACAGTCACCATGTTTTATTTTATAATGTATTTTTATTTTATAATTTTAAATCAGTGATTCGCTGATTTCCCGAATGAAATCGCTTCCCGCTCGATTTTTTAGGTAGAGCAATTTTCTCATCGAATCATTGAATTATTTCTGTTGACAACCGGTGATTCTCACTGGTGTGGACTTATGGAGAGCGGCAGGGAACAAAGTAAACTTGATATAATATTGTTTTTTGATCCTTAATTTGAGGTTTGCCGACGTGGACAAAAGACAGATGATAAGTGTCTCAGCGGCGGTAGTTACAGTGTGTCATATTTGAATTTCGCGCTCTTGAGTCATTGAGCATTCCGCGCCGCGCGCATACTTTCAACGGTCAAATACACTATGAGAACAATGTAGACAAAGGCGGAGAAAACTGGTTGTATTGTTTTCGGCGAGTAGCTCCGACTTCGCACGTGGAGAAAGAATAAAAAAATACAATGCCTTCTTTCAAGTGCTTCTATCTAAAGTTCATTGCAACCGATTATTTTAATGAGAGGGATTAATTGGTAATTGTCGCTATCGAATCGACGTGGTTTTAGTTTGATGAAAGTGCTCTGTTAAGGCAAGCTTCATTGGGGTGTCTTTCAAGTCACGTAACACACAATAATACGTGTATATCTTAAACATATCAAATTTCTGATACCGTAACGTTTACCCATCTGGTTTACTGATATCTGATAAATGTAAATAACAAAAGTAGTTTTTAAATTCCTTTTTTTTTAATTCAAGCTTTGCCTTTTTTTCGGAGTACTTATATATATCCACGTCAAACGTCCATTTAAAATGTATTAGGTTGGTGGCCGTGTGTCGAAGTCTCCGAAAATGCGTTCTAGTCCCATATGGAATGCATGAACGTGGATATAATTTTTTCATCATATAGCGCACGTTACGTGGATATAACCTCTGTCTTTTTTTAAGGAACCTTATGGGACTGTTGTACGAGTTTTGAAATTTAAGACAAACCTTATTTTTGTAAAAACTTTAAAGCCTGCAAAATTAAAGCACAATAAAGCCGATTTTGAAGTTGTATTAAGGAAGATTTAAGGGACAGTCTTTCCCACATGAATACGTTATCGAAGTTCCTTTGCCTCGAGCGATATAGGAAGTTGGGGAAAGGACGTAAGTACGGTAGACCTATTTCCCTGGCAGCCGTGGTTGAGGTATCGGTAACTTCAACGCACGGCAAAACATTCTTCGGAAATTTCACAGCCTTATTATGATCATGTGCCGCCAACCTAACCTTTTTCGAGCGCGCGAGGTCGAAGTCCTACAAGGCTGTGGATTCCCGATGCGATGAAATTGTTTTTCAGAACATTTTCCGTCCGCGATCGCTATTAGTCACTCCACGTTCCAAAACAGCCCGGTTTTCATCTCCGTCTCACGCATTGAGTCCTTATGAGAGAGAAAGAGACAACCATAGGGGGGCAGTTTCCGAATGTAGATACGAATTGATTGTTATGGAGAATATTATTGAGCTCTACAAAATTTAACCCAAGCCGAGGTAACGCTACAAAAAGAGAATCTTAAATTTAGATGCAACAAAAGTCAAATCACTGGTCTGGAAATAAATTTTTCAGACATCTTTTGTAATTTCCATAAACTTCTTATTTTAAGACTGATTTAATTAAAATTCAGTGAAAATTTAGGCTGAAATTTTTCCAGACCAATAATTTTTGACATTTGTTGCATCTGAAAGTAAGAGTCTCTTTATACAGTGTAAGTTCAATTCCATGCATATGAATCGAAAAATCAAACTGTTTCGACGCTAGACTCCTGTTGACTTCTATTTACTGCTAATTGAAACATACTCTGACTTTTAACTCATGAAAACTGTTCTCTTCACTAATTTCGTATAAGAAATGTTTCTAGACTTGATTATCGGTTTTGAAATACAGTTACGCACTTGCGTTCGTTTTGCAACATTACACCGCCTTGCGAAACAACTTTCCCGCGCAATCAGCTGGAGGAATTGGATTAGAAGAATCTTCCTTTCGCGAATAAACGATCACATTCGAGGCTAATAAACATTCGGAATGTTGCTCCGAGGGTTTTATGGCGGTCGATGTGCAGCGGGCGAATAAGTTGCAGCGAAAGGTGAAACTTCGGCGTTTGGCACGTCGCCATCTCCTTTAACTTCTCTTTTTCGGCAGCAAACAAAAGAAGGGCGCCATTACGGGGAAACATTGCACCAAACAGCAAACAATCTCTTTCGGATGTCATACATATCTCAAGCTTAACATGTATGCCTAATGTTTTCGACCCAATGCCGAATTGTATGTGCCCGCAGCAGTGTGCTCAAAGGGTGCGGTATTTTAAAAAAATGCAGGATTTTGCGACGTGATTTTTTAAAGATGATGTTTCATAGCTGATTAAATGTTTGACTAAGGTAATGAGAAGGTCCTATACTTACTTAAACCGCGTATTATTCTAGGGGACTTTTCTGATCTCTCCGCAAAAAATGACTAAAATTATTTACTGAATCTGTGAGTTTTAACCCATAGCAGCCCAAAGTATTGGGAGTAAAATTTAGCTTAAGAGAAATTGGAAGTATTTTTTCCATTTAAAATACGAAACTTTACGTTTTGAAGAGTGCCTAAATGATTAAATTTCAGGTATCCCGAGAGGTGATATTTTTTTAAATTGTGACAATACTCAACTGAAAAGATCCTCTAATAAATATGTTTTTCTGTTGCCGATCGGCATCGCTGGGCGGTAGTGGGTTGAATGTAACTTAACTTTGGCTTAATCAAGAATTTTATCATTTTCGGGAAGACTTTGTAACCTTTTTAGCAGAAGAGAAGTTTCGAGTTTTTGCAGAACAGCAAACTTTTCAGCATAAATTGGTTACTTATATCAAGATGAGATTATCATCTTTTAGTAAATATTTACTCGGTCGAAATTTGCAAAGATCGGTTTTTCTATTGAAAAACTCACTTGAACCATTCGGAGTAACTAGAAATTACGAGGTCAGAGTGTTGTTGTGTTCATGTCGTGTCACAAGGCGTAGCCTTTTTAAAAGACTTGGAGCTCCGCCTTCTCATATACGCGACTCCAACACGCCGATACCATTTGAACTATTACAACAATAAAGGGGGCGGGTGTTAACCTTGAAAAGAGAGAATGCGTTTCATTAATAAGTCCATTCCGATACTATCTAGTTTTACACCTAGAAATTGCTCTTAAAATTTCTAGGTGGAAAACCTAGAAAAAAAACTAGGTCACTAAAAACGTCACTAAAAATAGGGCTTACTAGTGAGCTTCAGAGGAGAAAGAGTTTTCTCTCGAGAAGAAATACAAATTAAGTTAACTTCTGACGCCCTTTACAGTCTCTCAACGTCTTTTCGGACCTTCGCAGGCGCCGCCGCGCCGGTTTATTGAACAAACCTACAAAAACCTCAAATACGTTTTCCTCGTGTATGAAAGGGAAGGCGCGCATTTTTAGGTTTAGAACAAAGCCACGTCCTAACTGTACCGGATACTCTTTCCCAGATAATACAGCAGACTAGTAAAGCGTTATTTACCGCTGCGAAAACATTCCTCCCATGGACTAACTAGTGTTGAGCGCGCTCAGGGCAGGAACATGGTTCTCGACCCGTTTCATAGGGCATTCGAAACTCGAGTGGTTCCGTACGGTGGAATGTCTCTGGCCTGTACCGTTTCTGCGGAATTTCAAATGAACCGTTTCCCGCCAAAAGAGTATCCTTCAACAGCGCCATTTTTTCGTGTCGAGATTTTTTAGTCGTCTTAATTTACACTGGACAGGATTACATTGTTAAGAAAAGGATTAGTTACTTTGTCGCAACGAGGGCCGAAATTAAAGCGGTTATGGGAATAATTCCAAGCTATTAGCCGCCATTTTCAATGGCAACTTAATAACCATAACCATAAAGCGGCTCAACGTAGCGGCAACTGCGCGCGAAGCACATAAGCATTATCAACCTAACACTGTCGACCTCCTTCTCCGTTTATTACAATTTTTAGGATTATTGTTATATCTGGTTTGACTCACTTTCCTTTCATAAAGCAAACTTCAACGAACCTTTAAGAACTCTTGAGGATGTTTCGTCGACTTTGTCAGTCAAAGTCAAAAACAAGCAGTACAAAAATGACCAAACTGTTTAAAATCTGAAAAGCACGAGAAACTGTAACATTTGACTAAATAATCAAAATTAGTTGGAAGCCAATATTCACGGTTATTTCAATTATCAAAATTGTCGCCACTGCTGATTGGACTCATTTTTCTTTAAGAAATGTACTGTTTTTAGAGGTTTTTATCAAATATTTTCCTTAAACGACGGTAAGATACTGGTTTTTTGTCTCAATTTGTGCATCTGAACTCGATAAAGCATGTGGAACGTTTTTTAAACAAATCGAGCAAATTTTCTCGTAAAATAGGCTATATATAAATAAAAAAAAAATCAATATTTTGGTTCACGTTCAGATAACGCCACGTGATTATTGTTATCTTTGAACGCCTAAAACTCAAAAGTTAGGACGGTGACAATTTATTTTTAGTAGTCAGGTGTGTGTAATAACATCTTAGCGGTATTCCTGATTAATAAGAAGAGCTTGTTATCGGCACCCTTTAACTCGACGAAACATTCTTAAGTATGGATTTGGGTAGCTTTATTTTATGAGCGTAGTTGTTAACTGAAACGCAGAGACCAGGTGGAAAAATTTTCCAAAGTTTGTTGAAACTTCTTTCCAGCAAACTTTGCATGGTGTATTCTGCGAACATACCGGACTTACAACAATTTGCACAATAAGGTATAAATGCTCATGATTCTTCGATTGGTCAGTGCCGCCTTGATCCAACTTTCTTGCGCCACTGGAAAGTGTGAACATTAAATTTCTCATAGTCCACATGACGCGCATAATCAACCAATCAGGATGCAGTGAAAAGGTGTATTAGCGCGAGATTCAACCTCGTCATAGTTTAATCTTAAAGAGCGAACAAGGCTCGTTTTCGTTACACACGGACTATTTTGGAGTTGTGATTGACATTGTGTAACGTTCGAAATGCGCTTTGCATTATGCAACGCGGCTTCGATGTACTCAATGGATGCGAGCACCTCTCGCTCACCAATTTTCTATTTATATGGTTCATTCCGGGCGTCTTGTCGATGCCTTGTCGTTTAGCGTGAGCGCAGTTTGTAAGATAATTTCACAAATGGAAGGTGGAGAGGCGGAGGAGGGAGTGGCAAGCCGCGACTGCGGTCACTGACGTCAGTTGTCATTGCCGTGGAAATCCACTCTTCTTTGAAACTTACATGCAAAAGATTTCCGATAAAAAAACAATTCCGTATCTCGAAATATACTCAATATAAGGCCTCTATTACGGACGCATTTTTTTAATGTTGCTGATTTTGAGGCTCCTTCGGTCAAATAATAACTATTTTTAAAATTGGTGTTGCTATTGACCCGACATGCGTTAATATAGGGATGCTTGAACGTACGGAACCCAACCTAATATATTTTACATGGGGCGGTCGGGTCAATAGACACTCCCTTTCGATATTTCTATGCCTGGAAATAATAAAGTGTAGCAACTTACGATTCCCTTTTTTAAAAAGAGTATTTTGAACAGACAAAATTATTTTTTTTTAAATTTAAAAGCAAAAATTTCTCTCTTTTTTGTAATTCTAAAGAAAGTATCGATAAAAAGTTTGATTTAGCAGTATTTTTAATAGAAATATTTCTTGTAAAAGAATGATAATCAAAACTGTCACAAAGAGAAGTTTTCGTTTTCAAAAAACCTTCCGGGTTGAAGTATCCTTGCCAAGTCCATGGTAATATCCATGCCTAAAAATCCATTCACTTAAAAATACTCGAATGGACATTCATGGCTTAGGAATATAGCATAGACACATTTAAATCCATGTGTATATTTCCAGTAAATGGATAATTAGTCATGGGTATTACATGGAAACGTCAACCCGGGCTCCGAACAAACTATGCAAAAATCAGTTTTCTCTTGAACACCTTCTTCTAGTCTTTGAACTTCAATGCAAGATACTTTTTCCTGCATGCATGACTGCTGCATACCCGTCGGTACCGATACACATAAAGTACCTAGTTGGTTAACCTTACCGCGCTGAACATGGTCCATAACCTTGCTATCCAAGAATTAAGCGATTCTTAATGAAACCAGGTAATGCTATAAAAGACGTAATTTTCCGTTCAGTTGAACGCGATTCGTGGACCTTAAAGAGCCAAGCTCGCATGACTTTCCCCCACTCCTCCCACCGGCGGGAAAAACAGCTGAGCATCGGCTCACGCTCGGCGCTCTGCCGTCGCTCGTTTGAAATTTCAGTTGCCTTGCCGGCGTGTTGACGTGCGGACCGTCCGCCCACGCTCGCTCCGTCCCGTTCAGTTTATCGCAGTGTCATTTGTTTACAAGTTTGTGGTGTGTGTGCTACGGTGTGCTATTTCTTGCCAAGCAGGAGTGTATTACAAGTGTGTAGTGTTGTCTCGATCTTTGAGAAAATCTTCAAGGTTACACATGGCCACGACTTTGGATTAGTTGCAGTGTAGCAGTCAGAAAGGTATGCATCAGACGTCAACATTTTGAGTTGCCCAACTCTGACTTTCGTCGTTTGTTTCACAAGCACTGTGCGAAAACGATCGAGTCTCTACCGGTACGAATCAAGCGTTGTTTTTAGCAGTAGCCCTCGTAACTGTCGAACACCTGAAACGCAGTTTCGTCTGCTATACTACTCCTCTTAATGAATTGTTTGATGGAATGAGTTAGCGACATGACTCATAATATTGGGAATTTGTAAGTTGCCGATTATAGCCCTACTCAACTTCACAACACTGAATGCATTAGGTGTACCGCACATACTGCACCTTTCTGTCAAGACTGTGATTAACGTAAGCCTTACAGCCTCTTTGGAATACGTATGAACATGAAGAACAAGGGCTATCGACATCACATTGGTACATAATTCCTTATTTCCGCAAAGAAAAATACTGGAAAACTTTTGATTTAATACCTCACTCACGCGGTCTTAATTAACGAATCGTAAGCCTTAAGTCCCTCTTACAGTTGATACGAAGATCGGAGACGTGAGAACTGGAATTAATGAATTAAGCTATATCGTAACAGTAAACACACGCAAGGACAATTAAATCGCCTCACAAAAATCCTATTTATTTCGTACGTACATCTCATAACTACCGGTACTGTATTCAAGAGGGCTTGAAACGCAGTAGTTCAGCTTGGAGTTTATGAACAGCTTAGTTTTTCTAGTTCTATAGTGCTATTCTTACGTTATGGACAAGAGGAAAAGTGTTAGATAAGAAATTCATCGCCGAACTATAACATTGATAAATAAAATCCATTCTAAGGAAACGTTAGGAGGTTAGAATTCTCTGTACCGGTAGCGGTTTAGGAGTCGGTCAGTTTAACAGGCAGTGAGTCGGTTGGCATTTGCAATCGTCTGTTCTGGGCGCGGCCACCATTCTGCTAGTGCCATTGTAAAATTGGCAGTGCCGTTGGCAAGATCCGATTCATGTCTCAAAGCTCTCGCAGGACTATAGTTCAGGGTCACATGTGATATCGAACACGGAATGAATGACGCAGACAGGCGAAAAACAAAGAATGGAGGAGGATCTGAATCGTCCTTGCCGCTCACGAGTCGAGTCGAGCGACTTTGAATGTATTAGAGAGAGTAGGCGTCGTGTTTTGACCCTTGAGCAGCTAAGTGGTCATGCTAGTTTCGTTTTTCTCGTTGGGCGCCAGATCAAAACAAAGACAGCGCCTGTTAAAACCAGGCAAACCCCAGTTGAGTTCGTTGTCGTCCGTTATGACCTTTATCTCGGACTGAAAAATATAGTCTATGCGTATCAACTGATATTCTTTCGAAGGAATGCCTTGGGGTTTCAGTAAGAACTCATTTGAGCGTAAAGCCATTTGTCAAGAAACGTGTCAGAATACAAGTTACGAGGAATGACGATTTTCCAATCTTACCGAAAAGTTTTCTTTAAACAGACGTCAGATTAGGTCCAGAGGATTAACGAGGATGTGAGTCATAGTGTTAGACAAACGTGCCAAGACGGGAAATTCTCTTCATATACAGTACTGTGTTGATTAAGCCGAAGTTCGTAAATATGTCTTCTAGTCAGTTTGGCGAAACTGAAACGAAAAATATGCCTTTAGCAAAACATGAGTACTAACTGCATTAACCGACGGCCTAAGAAGCTCGTATCAATCTGGACGACTGTGTTATTGTTTTGAAAACCTAATCGTTTTTGTCGGCGAACGTTATGATCCGCAAAAACGTGCCGTTTTAGGTTTGATTCGAGATCGGTACATCAGCGTCTGATTGGCACTTACGGGGCAGTTTGGCTCGAGGCTCTTAAAACTGGGAAAGACAAGTATCAACCGTGACGAACGAAACCGAAGGGGTCGTAAATGTAAACCTTAAGTACAGGTAGAGGCGTTCCTCTTTAATGTCTAACAAGGACTTGTTAGTTCACATTCTTTCAGGGAAAAAAAGTATAGGCCCTACTTAATGCCCTTTCCATGTGTTATTGTATTTGTAGAATTGAATAGATTTGTGGCCACAAATGACTAAGAAATCTTTCGTTCACAAGAATTTCGGCTGAAGTTTTTCTTAAAATTGTGTTTCTTTGAACCCGGAACCGATGAATTTCTTATGGGAAAACGAGAATAAGTTGTTGAGGTATTTAATGCATTTTATAACAGAAACCACTAAAGTTTTTTCTCCCAAAACTTTATAGGAAGGTTACTTAAAACTGATAAAGAAATCCTATATGGCCAAGTTCAGATTTTAGAAGAGTCATTACTTTAGAAATGGCTCTGTCAAGAGAGAACAGCCTAGTCATTTTTTGGGACTCAAAGTAATATTCACCGTTTGTAATCGTTTTGATAGCTGAATAGACTAGCTAGAATTCTATCGGTGATATCTACTTCGTAAGGTAATATATCTGAACGGCCATGGCTTCTTTCTGAATAACCGTTTTAATGTCTCTGGAATTCTCCGTGAATGATGGGGGCACATTGAATACGACGATAAATGATGGACTCGTGGCTCGTGTGACCTTACGTTCTCAAAAGTCCATTGAGCTCTGAAAACGTCCGGTGAAAAGACAAACGTCGAAATCAGATTTCTATTAAACTGTGTCCTTGCTTTGAACGTGCCCTAAATACTATATATTTAATTTTTATTGAACCTCATTATAGACGAAAGTATTTGGATTATTGCGGGTTGCTTTTCACCCCAAATAATGTACCAAAACCAAACAATGCTTCCTTGTCCTTCAAACATTGAAGTAAAAATTGCCGGAAATACTGCCAATCCAAAAATACTAAAAGTAGTTAGGGCTGAGAGAGAACTAGCGCAGCACCTAACCTAAGGTAGCCTCGGGTTATTTTGCAACCTAACCTAACTTAGCCTAGGGTTAGGTTGCAAAATAACCCTAGTCTAAGTTAGGTTAGGTTGCAAAATAACCAAAGGCTACCTTAGGTTAGGTGCTGCGCCAGTTCTCTCTTAGCCCTAACTACTACTAAACAAAAGCTTAAAAAGTGAAAAAAGAAAAGAAACAAAAGAAAAAAAATCATTAACCTATCCCTGAGTGCATCATCGATGAGTTAAGGGGAATACCCTTCCTGACTCACATACTTTTTCTTTCCCGACGGTTTTCTTCTTTGGTAGCCCGCCACTGGAAGATAGCGGTTCGAATCGGCTAGCATGATCGGCCACTTGGTTCGAAACTAGACCTGATCCCGTCTCGCGAAAGACTTTGGCACCTTTCTCGGCCCGCGTCTCGCCTCCTCTTCCGTCACGGATGTTCATGCAGAGGAGTGGCAACTACCGCGGAGAAGGTGCGACTCCCGGAAAATTCACACGCTAAATATCTATACACGTTTATTTTAGCAAGGAGATCCTCGAAATCTCGGAGAAAGGATGTTGCTGTAACGAAGGCATATCCTTCTTATACCAAAACTATTTTGTTTTCGTAAGCAAAATTTTATTCTTATTAACGAAGTTATTTCTTCAGTTTGTAAGTTCAACCTAACCTAACTCAGCCTAGGTTTCTAATAGACCTAATCCAACTTAGTCTAGGTTTTCGATAAAGCTAACTTAAAGTATATGTGGTCGCAAAAGAACTAAGTCTTGCTTAGATTTTTTATGTATAAGATAATTGTTCCTGAAAAGGTGAGGTTTACTGCTATGATTTCCCCTATAGGCTATGAAACATAACATCTGTGGCTTATAACGAGTAAATAAGATGGACCAAAATCGCCAGCGTAAAAATTATTTCGGTCAACAAGCTGTGGTTTAGCAAAGGCCCAAATCATAAGACCAGTGTTACCAACGTTTAATTATCTAATCGCGCTTAGAAGCCGTCCTGCTTTGGGTCAGTTGTGGATTTTATCTCGGGGGACCCAAGCGCCTTTAGGTCGGGGGGGAGGGGGGCGCACAGATGCATGTGTTATCACGCTGAACAGCTGACTCATAAGGAGGAACAGAAATAGCACTGAGAAAGGGATTCAGCCGCGTTTTTCTTTTGTTAGTCCCATATTTAAATATTAGCACACCAAACACGACTGTCGGTATTTAAAAAAAATAACAAGATAAGATATTTTTTGACGAAGTAGCGAAATTACAGGTTTCTCGTCGGCTCTTTTATCTTATCGCTTAGTGCCAGGTTATCTTTAAATGGTACAGATCGTAAAAATGTACATCCCCGAGATCGTAATAAACACTGCATTTATACGGGTTTATTCCGTTATGGTTTTGTGCTGAACCGAAAACAGCAAAGGGCCTTAGGAAGCTATTATACTGGGAACTATAACTATACGTTCATTGTACTCAAAGTAAAAATATGCACTGCTCATAAGCTTCTTGCCAAAAATTAATTACTTTTCCATTGAAATAAGCTACTTCCATGAAATGCTTCCTAGGTGTGGCGCCTGTTGACATCAGTTGACATTGATGGATTGCTTTGATTGGTCGTTCAGTCCTTGAATCCTCTTTTATACTGAAAGTTCTTTCTAACGATGGATAGCCGAGGCTAAAGTGCTCTACATACGGTACTAGTCTAAACAAATTACTTCTTTTGGCCTCCGAGAATTCCTTTGAGGTTGCCGCTATGCCCTTGGTCCTCCATTAACACCATTTTAGTTTAATTTTAAAGGTGTATTCGCTAACTTTCGCTTCACTAAATTAGACTTCCTAAAACGAGTAAGGCCATGCCAGACTTACAGGGTATTAATAGAGGATAAGATATGGTTTTCGCGTAAACCCCCACCGCTTGGAAAAATCATTATCTGGCTCGAGTTGAAGGCAAACAAATAGTACTGCCAGCTGCAATTGGATATCCTGCCTTATGGAAATAATACTTGTTATAATTCGCCCCATATCTGTTTTGGGTATGAAGATAAAACAGGTATACTTATAATTTGGGTTAGTTGTCAAGTCATATGATATAATAGCTTATAATTTAATACTGATAATTATTCAAAGAACCTGTTACAACTGTTTTAATGATTTCGCTGAAATTACGCAAACCATTTTTTGATCAGTTGTTCTTTTTTTTCCTTTGAAAAAACAGGTGATTTTCTTCAAGCGTATCAAATTCCTTAAATCAAGAAACGAGCTGGGTTATCTAGTGGATCAAATTAGCTACCCAGCTCGTAGCTCCGAGTCACTGTTAAATTAGTGATAGATTGGATATCTTTTTAGGTACCACTAAAATCTGATGTGGCCATACGGGTACCGTGTAGATGTCATTCAACGGGTGCTGGGATTCATAAGTGCCAATTAAAGCTACTCATCGCCGGATGAAAACTCATTTGGAAGAGAGAGATCGTATCTAACAGTAGCTCTTGCGATTTATAATACGAATTACTTCTGACAAGTTGTCTTCATTGACCCGAGATTTTTTGATGTACACTCGCTGTCAAAAGTTGTAAACACTATTCAAAGGGTAAAAAAACTGGGTCAAGGACCTATTTCCTCCGGAGTGATCTCGAAATAGCAGCCAAAGAAAGCCCTTTCAAAGAATGTATTTATTGTTACTTTATTACCGGTAGTGTTTATTTTGTATATATGATTTTAATGGTTCTTGTTTGTTCTTTACTATGTGATCATGACAAAAATTCAACGTACGTTCAATTGCTAAATTAAAAAAAAGTTTTATACAAAAATGTTTTCTGATGCTAAGAAAAAAATTCTTGCGGCAAGCACGTTTAACTCTGTCAAGAAATTTTTTCCTGGCGCAATTATATTTTTCGTGGAGTAAAAAAAAAATTGCTGCAAGGAAAAAAAAAGTTTTATCACTGTATATCAAGATTATTATTTTGTTTGGCATTTCAAAACATTTCCTTTGGAATTGTTGTTATTATTTCCTTTAAGGATGATCGAGTTTTCTTTGGAAACTATCAATTTAAATTGGAACTAGATGTATAAATTTATTTAGGAGCAAAAACCCTTTTTAAATGATTCAAAAATCGCGCTAAAATCACCGCCTTGCGAATCATACTTGCGATCCACATTTGACCGGAAGCGCAGCCATTAAGAACCACAGACCGAAATCCAAATCATTTTCGTAGATTTACCGTATTCCCGCGATAATTTTGGCTGAAAATGATAACTTTCACCTAGATCTTTGTGACCCACATTTTTTGGGGGTTTTCGTGCAAAGGAGCGAATTTTTCCAACGGGCGACAGCAGGGTGACCAACATGACAATCGTGACTGTGTCCCAGAAGGTTGCGTTTATCTGTGGGATTCATAGAAAGTGTATGAGAACAAAGCGTAACAGCATCACCGATTGAGACAGTTCATAGTTAAACTTTTTGCCTCCGGCTCTTTAGAAGGTCACGCGGAAACACCAATCAATCCATTTAAGAAGATGATCTGAAATAGGAAGGGAAGAGGAGTTTTTTCCAGCAAATAAGAAAAAGAGTCAGTTCCTTTTTTATCGTGAAGTAGGAAGTGTTTTTTCAGCTCCTGCGTGTTAACAGCTTTGCAGTACCCAGAAAAATTATTACCACGCGAGTTGGGACTTCAATGCTCTTACTGGA
>Ga0058701_10001966_pt1 | contig 15176 bp, 6 predicted proteins | sample AgamicOrMae_FD_97039 | JGI IMG/M metagenome (GOLD analysis project Ga0058701, IMG submission 97039) | Agave microbial communities from Guanajuato, Mexico - Or.Ma.e | ecosystem: Host-associated > Plants > Phyllosphere > Phylloplane/Leaf | place: Guanajuato, Mexico | collected 2012-06-04
AGCAACCAAACGTTTTGTTGATAGAACTAACATTTTGTTGTTGTAACAAAATATTTTTGTTATCCCTATTTTAACAAATGATTTTGTTGGTAGGCTATAAAAAAACAACATTTATACCGTGAACGTTTTACCTTAATTCAAAATGACGTAAAAATAAAATTTAAGGACCCTGAGAGATTGAAATAATTTGAAGTTATGGAAGGTTACGTCAAGACAGGTTAGGTTGAGTTCCGTTAGGGAGGTTTAATGCTATGAACCCGGGCTCACTATTGCACTACTGGACACTGTATAAAAGGTTTTGTTATAACAAAATCATTTGTTAAAATAGGGATAATAAAAATATTTTGTTACAACAACAAAATGTTTAGTTCTATCAACAAAACGTGTGGTTCCTGCAGCAAAATTTTTGGCTGCAGCAACAAAAAATTTATTTGTTGTCCCTAATTTTGTTGCCGTAACAAACCCATTTTTTTCCGTGACTGTTAACAAGCCTGATACAACTTATTGTATATTTTTAGCGAAAGTAACTACCACCGCAGATATTGTAGTGACATTGCGCTCGGCAACGATAGGTAAGGTTGCATTGACAAACTTCCGCATCTGGTTTCTCAGTTAGGTTGTCTTACTTCGTTTAACTGCACGGACTTCTCCGGAAGGAATACAACTTTTAGTCAAGTATTTCTTTAAGTGACTTTGTATATACTCGGCTGTTTTTACGTAAGGCTAGCAGCATTTCCAAGTAGGTTAAAGCTAAAGTCGACTTGTCAGGTTTCGGGTGGACTGATCACTTGAAATGATAACTAGAAACAACACATAAAATGAGCTAGACGGGCTTCATGAACTATCAATAGAGCCAAGACGACCACACAGAGTTCACGATACCAGCGCACTGCTATGACCTGTGCCCAGCTGGCCCGGAAGCTCTGCCCATTTCCCATGGACCCAAGCCTATGAATCATCTGGTGAACAAGGTTGCATAAATGACATGAGAAAACTAATCGTAACCTTTTTTTTCATCAGAAACCCATTACATCGAACAATTTGATCGTGCTGGAAATAGCTTTTTTTTTATTTTTCCCCCTTAAAATTTGCAAAATTTTGTCTATATTTTTGTTCTTTTTTTCGACGTGAACTTCGTCTTTAAAATGGCCGATTTTCAGCAGATAAATCTGGCGTCCAAAATTTTTGCTTCAAATTTACTTCCTGAAGCGAAACATCATAGGAAGGCACCATTGCTGATTCGCTATGCATCGGAGTACCTAAAAAAAACACCATAAAATATAAAAATCTCATGTCTTTCGGTTTTATTATGAAGAAATGAACGCCTTTACAGGGGCAATAAAATTTTATAACTGTGCTCCTTTGAATTGCAAAACAATTCAATCAACCTAAATCTCAGAATAACTGACGAAAAATGGTATTCCATGGGGTGCGTTTTAAAAGATAAAAATGCCAATATGCGAAGAAAATATATAATTTTTCCAGATATCAGTTAGTTTGCGATAGCCCATGAAAACGTAGAAAACTTCTGCATTCCAATGATAGGTAATATTTGAACCGGTAATACAAAAAAAAGAGGTTTTTTATAAACTGTTAGGATGATATTTATTTAAATTGATACTATTCCCAAAGAGTTTGAGTGGCTTAAAGAAAATGAAACGAACCTCATGTATTTTACATACAGGAGATGCCCCATTGGTTACATATTTCATCTAACAGAAAAAAAAATCCTAAAATGAGGACTAATTTGGTAAGAACGTAAGAGGGAACCTCACATGCCTATGTAACGTTGGTGAGCAGAATTCAATTTCTTTTCCTAACTTAATTAGTCAACCTTCGAACTTAGAACAAAAATTGCCCTGCCCTACTCTTACCCACCGACCAACCAAATGTAACCGAACCGTGCCAAACTTGAACTAACCTAACGCAACTTAACCTACATATTCGTAGTTTGAATGGGAGCAGTGGGGTGCAGTGTGGACGGACGCTCTAAACACGTTTCGAAAAAGTAGAGCGAAATTCGTTTTGAACGTGAGGGAAGAAATTCAAGAGGAAGAAATTTGAGAGATAATTACTTTCACCAAGCAAACGATCCGCTTAATATGTTCCATGCGAAATGAGGGCAATGCAGGCATTCCTCCATTAATACACCCTTGAATTTTTTTCTGTTCATTTTCAAGTCGTGATATTATCATCATGTCTTGATTATAACGAGTTCACTTTTGGTTCAACAACTCTGCGCAAAATTGACCTTCTCCTGGAAGGAGAAAAACCTCCTGGGTTAGTTTTTTTATGTAAGAATCAGGAGTGCGCGATTTATTGAAGACAGAAAGCTGGTTCAGCCCCAACCGTGAACAACATTCCGAGCATGCATCTAGCCGTTGTGAAAAAATAAATGCTCTTAAGATCTGCATCACATATCTTTGCCTTATGCTTCGCTCCGTTTGAATTAGCGGGGGGCATTCGATAGCGCCAAAAACCATAAGCGCCAACGCCGCAAGCGCCAGTCTGTAACCGCCAAACGAGAAAAGTCGCAAACGCCAAAGTTCGTATAGGTTAGGTTAGGTCAAGTTACGTTGTTAGGTTAGATTGAGTTAGGTTAAGTTAAATTAGGTTAAGTAAGGTTGGTATTGCGGTTAAGACCTTTGCCGTTTGCGACTTTTCTCGCTTGGCGGTTACGGATTGGCGCTTGTGGTTTTTGGCGCTTATGACAGCTACCCTGAATTAGCAACGAGAAATAAATTAGCTGGAGAAAAAAACACAACCTTCCTCATTCCGAGTGGTCAAGGAGTGTTTCGACAGTCCAAACCGCGTGATTGTTTTTCGCACTTGCAGAACACGCAGTTTGATTATCGCATCCCACGTGGGTGGACGCTATTCGCACGCAAGTGCGTTGCAGCCCATTTGCGCTGCGTGCCATCAAAAACTTTTGCAAGCGCATCGCGAAAGGCCGACGCGATGGGCCGGGACATGAGCGACGTATGCGAGAGACGTTAATTAGGGACGTAAAGCGTGCAGGACTCGCGACATGAGAGACGTTTTTGTTACCTCATGGGCCGCCGCGCCGCAACGCCGCCGCGCCGCAACGCCGCCGCTGCCACGACGCCGCGGCGCGGCCGGCACCGTCGGCGACGACACCCCGGGTCAAGGAGCGCCGAGCGCGTGCCGCCCCATTTTTGTGCTCAGATTACAGTTCCCTAAAAAGAATAAAAAAAGGAAAAAAATTGGACCTTCGTGGCTGTTTTCGTCTGTCTAATTAGCTCGTTGCAGAAACGGCTTCAGCGAGATTTGAATCGGGGACCTTTAGCCTCGACCTTTTCGGAAACTGCGGCTTAAAAATAAGCCGCGCCTCTTTTGGGCGCCAAAATTTAAAATAGAGGCGGTTTCAAGGAATTGTACCGATTATTGTGTGACAATAGCTACTACTTTTTATTTCAGGGAAGAAATATTCAGCTCAGTTTAATTTTCGTTTGAGTTAATTTAGTGTTTAAGATTCTTCTTTAAAATTTATTCATTTTTCCATTTTTTTAAATCTCAATTTTTCCAATAATCTTTAATAGATTTAGTTTTTGGTTTTACTTTTTTTTAAAGATCAGAAATGAAAGTAACAAACTTGTGCCAGTTTTTCAGATGAATTAACGATAACATCAATGGAAGCGCCTGGCAATGAGCCAAATCGCTTGGTATGGTTTTGTCTGCGTAAATTTGATGAAAAGGGTTACATTCGTTTTAAAATTTAACTAAAACAGATACAAAAGTTCTACCAGTTAGCGGATTCGACAACACATTAATCAAACACACGATAGCTATATGCTTAACAGAGCATATTTTATCTTCCAAAAGATAAAGACTTTTGGTTTAAACAGCAGGTATCAACATTCGTTCTGTTTATAAACGTCAAAAAACAGTAAAAACTGTCAACAACATTTCGTAAAACACTTATAAATTCGGTGTCGCAATAGTACAGTCCTAGAGGAAAATTGACGAGGTATGCAACCGGCTTGACATGTGTGTGTCGTGGTTGCCTACCTTATATCGACCAAAATAAGTGACAGCATCAAAGAAAAAGGGCAGCCTCGGCCTTGAACTTATAGGCCCAAGATATCGCTTTAAGAACAAAGATATGCCTCATCTACTGTACATGCTCACTTCATGGGATTGAACGAATCGGGGGGGCACTCGATAGCGCCAAAAACCACAAGCGCCAACGCCGCAGGCGCCAGTCCGTAACCGCCAAACGAGAAAAGTCGTAAACGCCAAAGTTCGTATAGGTTAGGTTAGGTCAAATTAGGTTAAGTTAGGTTAGGCTAAGTTAGGTTAGGTTAAGTTAGGTTAGGTAAGGTTAGTATTGCGGTTAAGAACTTTGGCGTTTGCGAAATTTCTCGTTTGGCGGTTATGGACTGGCGCTCGCGGCGTTGGCGCTTGTGGTTTTTGGCGCTATCGAATGCCCCCCGAACGAATCTACACAAAAATCTTTGTAACAACAAAGCTTGGCATGCATTTTGGCGCCAAAAATTTAAAACTATGGATTTACTTGACCCCTCGTTAGAGCCGTGCGTTCGATCGGGAAGGAATCGTGTGTTTATCTCCATTGTTGCAATACAAGGTTGCGAAACGTCTCGCGGTACGCGCCGCAAGATCAGCTCCGCGATGCTGCATGCAGATGGATAGCGGCGCTAGACTCCGCGAGGCGCCTGCAACGCTCGCATACGACTCGCACCAGAAAATGTAATGCTGCGTGAGAGTCTCAGCAAAAATGCTGCTTCATAACGATGCCCTATATCTCAGAGGAAGGATATACAGATATCCTTCACAGATATCCTTTTATACAGATATCCGGGTGTTGTTCGTATGGTTGGTCTTCTGGGTCAAGCGACAATTTGGCGGGTGGTTGGTCAGTGGTTAGTAACTGACTGAATTTGACCTAGCTGTGCCAGATATGACCACGCTCAAACTAACAACCGTAGCTAATCTAACCTAAGCTAAACTAACCTAAACTAAACTGGCCTAAACTAAACTGACCTTACAACCTAACCTATAAGCTTAATGACCAAAGCTAGCCTAACCTAAGCCAACCTAACCTTACCTAAGCTAACTTAACCTAAAAAAAACTAACCTAAGCTAGCCTAACCTAAGCTAACCTAACCTAATCCGACCTTAATTCACCTAAACTGATGTCATTTAGGCTGGTCTTGGTTGTAAGTTTACCTTACCTAAGACAAACTAGAGCCGAAACCACCCTAACCTCATTCAACCTTGTAAAAACCAACCTCAGTTTTATGAGGTTACCAGTTTTGGTTAAAACGGTAAAGGAAAGAGTATAATTTGTTGATTTTTTAAGAAAATCCTGTAAACAACTAGCTACATCAATTTGAAGGTCTCGTCGAGAGCACTCAATTGGGACTATCTTAAATAAAAATAACCAAATCACTTCCTGTATTTGATCTTCCTATGTAAAACAGGCCTACTCAAAACAAGGGGTAGTTTTTACTGTAGACCAAATTCAAGATCGTCAAACCAAACCTAATCTTGCCCGGGCTAACATTACCTAACCTAGCCTAACAAACTTATCAATGTCTAACCCAACATAACCTAAGTTATTATATCTAATCCTTAAAATAACACGAAATAGCTTGAATTATCGCACGCGTTGGTATCACCGCGCGGGTCCACGGGAATCTTCCCGCTAACTCTCGCGTGACTTGTCGCAATGCGACTTCGCCAAGGCAGCTGCCAGTGTACTCGGCCTCTGATGGCGTAAAACCAGATAAGTCATCTTTAGAATATCACACGTCCTTTTAAAACGTCGTCCAAAACGGACTCCAGTAGAACAGCTTCCTGCTTTGCAGATGAGCTTGCAGTACGTAGAATCATTTAATGGTCTATAACCTTTGAGAGACGCATCAAGGTAACATGGAATTGAAGGCTACAACTCAGATCTACATTTCATAACCCGTTTCAGGTGCCGTTCAATCAAAAAACTTCGCTGAAAGAGACTTTATTCCTCTGATTTTTTACGCGCGCTGAAGTTAATTTAATAGCCAGGTTTTTCGTGCAGTTTCCGTACAAGGTTACGTGTCACTGTCAGACCTTAGAGAACAAAAATTGCGGGCGAACTTGGGGCAGACTGATCGCTTTGCAAAGGCTGCGAAATGAAGACAGATTCTGCCTGCCATTTGCGTGCTATCAGATGCTCAAGACCACCAAATTAAAGGCTATTTTCGGGCTCTCAGATTATCCTCACGATGGTGGGGCTCCTTACAGAAATAAATACTTTTAACAGACTATCAGTGGTCCATATAACAACATGACGATCTTCTTGTCAGGTCAAGCGGAATTGTTAGGTTAGGGGACGTTACGTAAACTAGGTTACGTTGGATTAAATTACGTTCTCTAAGGTAAGGTTGGGTAAAGCTACGGAAGGTCACGCGTGAACTGCTTTTTGTCACGTTGAGAAACGCAGGGTTTAACAAGTTTAGGTTACTTAAGGAGAAGTTGGACTAACATGTAAGGTCAAATTCAGTTACGTTTTGGTAATGTAGGGTCAGGTTAGGTCAAAGTCAGCTATGTTTTGGTCATGTGGGGCTAGGTTAGGTCAAATTCAGTTATGTTTTGGTCATGTGGGGCTAGGTTAGGTCAAATTAAGTCATATTTTGGTAATAAGGGGTTAAGTTAGATAAGAAAGAGTGTTAGGCTACGTTATGTAAGGTTGTTACGTTAAGCAGTAAGTTTAGGATAAACTAAAATCATACATAAAAGCTAAACGAGAATAATTCCAGGAGGTTAACCGCAGATAATCGCCTACGGAGCAACGCCGGAAGACAGATAAAAAAACTTCGCAATTGTGAAACTCTGGCGACACCTGAATTCGCTGTTAAGGGAGGTCTGCGATAGAAGTTGGGTTTCTGGGTTAAGCTGAGACGGAAGCCGCAACCTGAAAGCCCTCCCCATCAAGTTAACTGTCCTTTTATCGCACCCTGCCATATTAAAACCCCATTCGCACAGCGAAATACACTATAAATTCGGAAGGTATGACATTACAGTCACTCTCGTTTAATTCTTAAATTATTGAGGATAAACAGCAAAACTGCATTGCTTTAGGCGTCGTGCCATGTGCATCGCTTCGCACCCGCTCCGCTCGAACGTCGTTAAGCCGGCCCTTAGGTAATCTAGGTTAAGTCAGGTTATCTGCATTGCACCTTACTCCGCAATGAATTCGCTCGTTATCGCTGGATGGACAAAAGGTCATGAGATAGAAATTTTCACGTTTTTACAATGCGCAAGCAATATTCCTATGGGACCCGTGTTAAGATAGAGTTCCGATTGTTTAGGCGAGGACTTCCGCCTTGTAGAGGTGATAGCTAATCGGCCTGGCCTACATGTAGACCGAATAAGTGCCCAGGAAATACAAAAAAGTCTTATGATCGTCGTAAAAAGGAGAACTTATTTTATTGACGCTCACCTCAGTTTATGCGGCTTTTGTCGGTTGTCATAACAACCGAAAGACCTGCATCCTGCTGATGCACTTGCGAGAGTATCGTGGATGCTGCAACACCGAGATAAGATGCACCTAAACGAACCCTATACCGTCATTTTTTTTCCTTTTATATTTTAGTTCCTGCTTAAAAATTTAAATTCGGTCTAAATGTTAATGATCCACGGAATACAAAGGTGTAGATTGGCTTCGGTGCCCTGTGACTCGCTATGCCATGTATCGTGCTCGGATGAAATATTCACAAATGTGTTATAGAATCTGTTGTTAAAGTTGTTACAAAATCTGGCACTTCAGCTTTAAAAATTTTCCTCAGAAGCGAAAAAAAAAATCAATTTTGAAAAGGAAGTGAATATTCACCCGTCTGGTCAATTTAAAAAACGTTCGAGCCTATTTTACGTGCGTTGAAGTTTCCCCACGTAAATGCGTTCTTGTAATTTGCCCAATCGTTGAGGTCTCCAATATAAACGCATGGCCAAATGAATCGACGTAACCTTTTTTTTAAAAAAAAAACACCTCTGCTTTAGGGTAGTTTTACAACTGTTTTTGACATATGAAGGTCATAAGGCATAATACAATCGTGTTTTGGTTAGTTTTCGATCTGAATATATCAAAAGCATTATCAAAGCTTTCGGCGAGAGGTTTCTATTGTTACGGCTATACATAATGTCGAAAAGGAAGTGAATCCAATCCATACTGGTGTAATTACCTGTGAATAGCCTAGCTAATCAGTGAGGGACTACAAAAACAAGTACATTTTTCATGGACAGGTTTCTCTTAGGACGTCGGGACTTATTGGCTTGCTGAGGCATCTTTACGAGCAAATTTTTGTCCGCATAAAAGGACGCGATGAGCGAGAAGATGGAGTTGCAAGTCTAGGAGACAAAACACCACATTCCGTGTTTTTGTAGAAACTCTGATTTTATGAGGTGAATATGATCACGTCGGTTCCGAATGGTCACAGATAATTCGTTTAGTGGCGCGCTTTTTTATGCATGGCGTCGGCTTCTCCGAAAGCGGCCGAAAGCCGTCGAAAGCGGCCGAAAGCCGCCGAAGACGGCGGGCAGTTCGGGGAGGCGTGCAGTTCGGGTCCTCCAGAGGAACTGGTTTTGAGCAAGGGCACCCAATTACCGCCATTACCAGAAATACTACGTTATTTCGGCTTTTCAATTGCTCGTGATTTACTGGGAAAAATGGGCAGAGCCCAATCTGTTCACTATGTGTGGGAATTCAGGCGAGAACCGCACAGAAATCTTGTTTGGGATCGCGCGGATTCCGAAAAGATACTGGCATAACTCAGGTCTCATACTTGATAATATCCTTGGGGACCAAGGTCAAGATACGCAAAGTAAGTTTGTTCCAGGTCTCACTTAAGTATAGAGAAAACCTCGGAATAAGATCATGCAAATCTAAATTTAGTCCACCGACGAAACTCTCCAATATATTAAAACTAGGCCGACGCCCAAGTAACACGAAATACATTTAAAGAACATAAAATATGCCTAGCAAATTATGCTTACTTTAAAGCTAAATTTGAGTTGTGTTTTCTAATGCAAATGACAAACTTTACAATTCAATAGTGGAAAAAATTAATCCTAAGAATTCATGGTATGTCTTTCTAATGAGAGCACTTTTAATTTCATAAAGATGTAAATATAAGGCTATTACTTCAGATTTAAAAGAAATGCAATCTTGAAATTTTTATTGGTCGATTTTTTATTGTATTTTTAGACGAATATCATTGGATATAAAATGTTTTTGGAATAGTAATCAAATGAACTGCGTCGAAGCACGAGTTAAATTAAGGACATTCTAAGAGTCCAAAATAAGCATGTGCAGCAAGGAAAGTACTTTTTTTTCGTAAGAGGCGTAGTTAAGAAAAATTAGGTTATCTACTTCTGCCGTAGGTTTACATGGCACTTTCTTCGCATTAAATTCTCAGCCACGTGCGCCCTCTGGGGGGCGAAAACGCAACCGTTTAAGGGGACGTCGAACGCGTGAATTATCCCGGCATGTGAGGTGAGTTTTTGCCAACAAGGCCAGGCCCACGGCAGCCACCGCGTTGGCCAATGGCCACTACACCGCAGATTAGCCTTCGTGGCCTGGCGCAGTGATCGCTGGCGATAGGGGTGCTAACAGCAAATCGATCAGAATGTCGATCGATCGATAAACTGTATCCCGCGATCTCCAGAATGAAATGCACATTTTTAACTTACCCGCCTAATCGATGAAAACATGACGTTGTTGAGGCCATCGTCCTGAGCATCACCTGAAACACAAGAGTTTGAAGTTATAGATTTCTCTTGTTCTTACAGTTTTTTTAAATAAAAAAATTATAGCAAATAAACAACTCCGCGGCTCTCTAAACTATCTGAAAAAAACGAAAAAAAAACCGCAATTGAATAAAAACGTCTCTGGCGTCTAAATCTCTAACAAATAGTTTGTCGTTTATCGCATGGGAAATTTGTAGAGTTATTGTTTTGAGAAAAGTTCATAAACTTGTAAAGTAAAGACATAACATATTTTTTTAAAGGTTTCCGGGATCGCCTCTTTAATTAGATTGGCCAAATTTTGGCTTTTAAAAATTTAAAACACCTGTTTGATTTAAAAAAATCCTTACTTGGACTAAAAACGAAAGAAACAGCAGCATAAAAATGCTGCATTTAAAAATTTTAAGCAAATAAATTTCGACACAAAAAATAGTTACCAAAAAAACAGGATCATTTTCTGGTTATTTATCGGTTTATAAAAAACGCAATCCGTTTGAGAGCGTGATAGCCTAAGCGTCGCCTCGATTCCGTTGCAACGCTTTTTCCGAATTTTTGCTCATCATAGCGTTTCTTTTTGCGTGCCTTTCGGATCCGTTTGCTGGTGCTCTCTTCTGCTCCTTTTTGTTTCAAAGTAGAGTTGGCCGCATTTTGCAAATGGCTGGGTGTGGCGCGTGCTGCGATCTCGCCTGGGAGACGTGAGGGAAGGTGAGCCATGATCCGAGATATTTCGGTTCGGTTTGCGTGAGCCTCCTAGCCGTTACTGCCCACTGCTACCTCGCCACCCCACGCCCCCCCCCACGCCACCTTGTCGGGAGGGACTAACATCCAGGACCATGTCCGCCGAAAACACTTCCGCCTAGGTAGAGAGTACAAATCCGAAGTCACGTCGCATTCAAGCTTTTTTTTCCAAAAAAATTATATTGGCAATACTATTGAAATTACCCGGACGAGCGCGAGGTCTTCCATAAAGGCATTAGTATTACCAACAGGGTATAGCTGTCATAAGCGCCAACGTCGCAAGCGCCAATCCATAACCGCAAAACGAGAAAAGTCGCAAACGCCAAAGGTCTTAACCGCAATACTAACCTTACCTTACCTAACTTGACCTAACTTAACCTAACCTAACTTGACCTAACCTAACCTATACGAACTTTGGCGTTTGCGACTTTTCTCGTTTGGCGGTTACGGACTGGCGCTTGCGGCGTTGGCGCTTGTGGATTTTGTCGCTATCGAATGCCCCCCTTACCAACACAATATCTTTAAAAATTAAAGTTACCAAATTTAAAGGTGACACGACTTATATGGTCTCGACGAAGAGACCTGATATTTCACTCGCTCTTGCATTCGCCAACCCTTTATCCTGGGTGTGACCCTTTGCGTAACGTTAAACGTATGACAACATTTCGATAATTTCAATCCAGCAGTACTATCAGTCTAAAAGGTAGTGTCCGTTCAGGTCGTGCGTCAAGGCGGAGGACAATGTATTTCCCCATACGGCTGAGCCTTCTTGTGCGATCAGAACTGGACAATACCTTCTGAACTGATAGTACATAACTCGCAAAGTGTTTTGCATACCGCCTAGCTAGCAGTGTTGTCAGATTCCGCGACTCCGTCAAATTTAAACGCGTCTAACTTTTTAACCGTTAAAGATAACACAATGATTAATCCTATTCTTGGAATGCTCAGCTCGAGAGCGATCCAAAACATATCCGACATGATGGGTTATCTTTAATGGTTAAAAAGTTAGACGCGATTAAAATTTTCGAAATTGCGGAATCTGGCAACACTGCTAGCTAGTTCGTTTTCTGACGAGAATTCGACCAAATCTTAACAGGATATGGCCGATTTAAATCTTTGTAACTTGTGCTCCAACTTTTATCGTTTCAATGGAGCGAGCCGCAAGGCACTTAACCTAGGTTAACTTAAACTGGTCAAAGTTAGCCTTCGTATTTAATTAAGTACAAATTAGCATTCAAACCAAACCTTGGATAACTCGCTTGGCTGTCTTTGATTACTGCATACGTGGATCCTCATAATGTAAAGAATGTTTGAATCAGAGTGGAACTCTAGGATTAGAAATGCAACTACTAAAACGAGTAAAAGAACGAGCCCAATCTGATCAAATCTACTCAACTAACCTAACAATTACCAATGCAAAGCTAGCGAAGAAAATTGAATTACCAATGATGATTCCGGATAGGCTATGCATAAGATGAACACGGCTAACTTTTGAATATCCCGCCTCGGGCGGGCAGGCGGAGCGGGCAGGCAGCACTGTGGATACTGGTGCCAAGCAGGCTGACTGCCCTGGCTGCCCACAGGCGCTCCTCCATTGCTAATTGTCCACTCGGGTGTGGCTTGTCTCGATTTGTCGTAGCGAGATGCACATCTCGAAAGATGCACAATCGATGGATGCAGCGAGCCAAGTTCGATAATGCAATCCTTTGGACCCCGGGCTTATTTCGTCGTAGCCGTGCAGTGAAACTAATTGACTATTAACCCACATCTCGATTTATTTCACATATTAAAGACGCCTACCGAAACCTCCCTGAGTTTCAAAAAAAAAGTTATAGACTAGATTTTGGAAAATGACCATAAACAGTTGGGTGAGATCAACTGGAAAGGTGAATTTAGTTCTTTGAGAGCAACTGGAAATGTGGAATTTTCATGCCATGCCAAGGGGCACCCGTTATTTGGGAGGAAAGCTTGCAACTTGGGTTTTGGATATACATCTACATTTCTGTGGGTTTCTGATCAGACCCTACTTCTTAATATACTAGTTTAGTCTCCTAGAAAAAGATATTGATACGACTGTGGAATTATCATTAAAACATAATGCAGCATCTCTTTTCGATACAATTATACCCTCGATTTGGTCCAGCTCTAAAAGTTAGGTTAGGTTACGTTAGGTATGCCAAAGTTGGATTTAAACAGCATAAATTTTGTGTCGGACAACTGAATACCTAGACCATTTCAAAAAAAATGCCCCCAAAGATATTTTTTTAAATCGTACACGCATCTTGGAGGAACGCATTCCTCCTCCATATAGGAACCAAATATTCAGTAAAACGAATTTTGAGACGGGACTCCACAATATCTTTGAAAATTACAAAAACTCGAGAGGGTAAAAACATTTTTTCGGGATTCAGTATTCTCACTCAAGGGAAGCAGAAACCGTTACGCCAAAGCTTAAAATAACAGCTACTTTGCGCAAATCAGATATCGCGAACACACGCGCGAGTTTACGCCCTCATTTTCGGCGCGGAATAGAACACGCCCTGTAAACAAGTCAAGGACTAAGAATAGCAGGTGTTGATGTTTGGAAGGCGCGAGATTGCGATCTGTCCGCGAAAGAGCCACGCGTTTAGTCCATGGGTTGTGCGGCTAGCCGAGCCGAGGCTGCTAGCGGCTGCTCGCCGAGCCGGCCGGCTAGCTAGTTGCCCCACAGCTTGGAACAGCGTCGTCTGCTAACAAGCATTGAAAAGGTGTGGAGCTTCGCGCATTCGTCCGGCGCAACCGTTTCGAGGCGGCGCAGCGCGGCGGCTGAGCCGCAACGCGCTGCCTGCTGTGGCGAAATACTTTCAAAATATTTTATTTCATCACAAAAATTGCTTACCAAGCGAATTTGAGAACCGACTGAATCTATCGATTGAATGGTGAGATTTTTAGCCTAAGCTCACCTAAACTACCGAACTCGACCCAACCTAACCTAAACTAACCTACATGAACTATAACATGCGATGGGACGTTCCCCAACTTAAGTCGATAATTTTGGCTAAAGACAATTACTGAGCATGAAGTTTACCAAAAAAAAAGAAAACAACTGAGCACATAATCATTTTAGTAAATTCTAAGTCATGAAAAAGTTGTTTAAAACAAGTTGAAGCCAACTCCTTCTTTTCTTGAATATTTTTTGTATGGGAAAATATTTTTTTTCCATGTCATAATTTGGACAAAGCAATTTTTGAATTTATTAAAAACTGCTATTTTTTATCAACTTACAATTGATAAAACTTCTTTCTTAAGTAAAGCTAGTAATAGAAATTTGTCCGCGAACGTCGTTCACTGTACCCTTAATATTGGTTATGATTGGACTAATTGTCAAGTTGGTGGTATGTTGGTCTCAATAATAATGCTTCAATAATAACTGAACATAAAGGTATAATAAAAAGTTGTAATCAACACGAATCAACGAAGTGATTGAGGAAAGGATTATATCAATCGCTCAGAATGCCTTTCCAGCCAAACGCCACATCAATTCGTAGCATTGGAACTAATAACTCTCTACGGAAGTCCTACTTGGAACGATTAAATCGTAATTAGATCACGCCACACTTTTCTGATAATTAAAAATAAATTATCGAAATGACCCGCATTGCATCACTCACCGCGCGTCCGCTCTTTTAGTATTGATAGTCCAAGAATTGTTGCAAAATACTCCTGGCACAGCGTATATTTATCGCGGGCAATTTACTATCACGAACCGTTACTTTCGCTGCAATGGGGTTCACAACACATTGGACGTTTATCTTACTAAAAAAATAATCTTGGAGATTTGACGGATTATCTATGCCGTCAGCTCTGAAAAATCTGAATTTTATTGAAAAAGGCGGCGGGGAGGAGGGGGAAATGGCATCATGTAGAGCTTTATCACCCGAGTCGCTTCGACAATTGTAGCTGGTCAAGATGAGATCGCTGGGACCAGAGCGGTGATCGGAGTCTGCCGACGAGCTGGACCGCACGCCCGTCCGATTTCCTGGCATTGTTGCACCAGGTCGCCACGATTTATAACTTCCAACACGCCAATCGCCACGAGACTTCTTGTAGCGCCAGGGATGCACTGCTCTCTACGAACTGGGACGCGGCGCCTGCATAGCTTTCAAAGCTAACTTGACTGCGCTGATCAAAAGAATATACTTGTTTCAAAGTGCAAAGTACCCGTTCGTAGAATCAAAGACACCACCCACTGGATGAGCGGGAACCGCTGGTAACTCGTCCATGGACGAGTTTATTAATGTCCGACATTCTCCTCCCGCCGGACAGGTGGCCAGAGACTAATACTCTTTTCGGTTTCTTCCGAGACCGTCACCGTTCGATTCAATTTGGCGCGTGCTCGCCTTCCCCGCCATGCGTCGCTTAAAAATTACCCGCTGGAATCGGACCTCATTATTTTACTCAGGCCCACGCAATTAGCGCCAAAATTAATAGCATCCAATAATCACGTAAAGTAAAAATATTCTTTCCGCAAAAAAATGATATCCGTGACACAAAGTCGCGGGTAATTCGACCGATAAACTCGATCATATCGAGGTTGTGGATGATTTCGACGGGGAGGAATCCTGTAGGCCAGCAGTATCTTGTCGATATAAATCGATCGAAATTGCTTCGAGTGACACGAGCGAGTTTAATGCAAG
>Ga0058701_10001967_pt1 | contig 15173 bp, 16 predicted proteins | sample AgamicOrMae_FD_97039 | JGI IMG/M metagenome (GOLD analysis project Ga0058701, IMG submission 97039) | Agave microbial communities from Guanajuato, Mexico - Or.Ma.e | ecosystem: Host-associated > Plants > Phyllosphere > Phylloplane/Leaf | place: Guanajuato, Mexico | collected 2012-06-04
AGTTAATTCAATATCATGTCACCAAATCTTATCCTAGGATTTGGCGACTAAAATACAAATGTGTATTTTGAAAACCGATCTTATCAATTTGACTTCCCCCCCCCCACCGCAAAAAAAGGCTTAACTACCCATGTATAGTAAGCTTCCTTGTGAATTTACCCTTTTCACCAAAACAGCAGAAACTACCCTTCGATAATACGCACCCGTATATAGTACGCATCTGGGTTTTTAGGACCAAAATTAAGACAAAAAAGTGCGTACTATAGACGGGAGAAAACGGTACTAACGGACTCGCATGACACTATTAAGTCCTTCTCCGCAAGGAGGCTGGCTTAAAAAGCGATTATTTCGTACCCGAAATTTGCTGATAACCGCATTGCGGATACGAAACTTCTTTTTAAGAATCTCCAAAATAATTTAGAGCATCGTCAAAAAATTTTGAGGACCCGCAGAGAGTCTGCGGTTACCCGCAAATTTTTTGGGGTGCGCTTTGACCAGACTTTTTTGAGTTTTTTTTGGACCTGGGTTGAACCGGTAGAAGATTTTCCATGACTTTATAGGACAACCATTAATATCCCTGACAATCAGTGGACGACGTTCCGGAATATCACATATTTTTCCATAGTTGAAGTGATACTGATTCAATAATGGCGTTTGCCATTTTCCATAATATTTCTAAGAATCTTTGTTATGTCCAATCACTTTTCTCGGACTTAAGAAATTTCCAGGCCTTTCCAAGTATTCCAGGATTTCAGAGTTAGCGGCTACACTGGAATCAGTTAAAGCCAATCAGGCAGTCTTCCTCTCACACATATCACAGATTAGGTCAACAAGAAATCGTGACCAATTTCACTTACTGAATGGGATACTTGACCAATTTTTATTGAAATAGCCCTCAGAAAGAGCTAAAAAAAATGACGAAGAAAAGTCAAAAGCAGCACCTAGATACAATAAGCCGATCACCAGGAAATTGAGTTCAAAGTTGCCTGTGACGTCGTAGAATTCGTGGAATTCGGCAAAAATTACGGATTCTATGACGTCACAGGGAACTTTAAACTCGATTTCCTGGCGATCGGCTGACTATATCAAGGTGCTGTTTTCAACTTTTCTTCGCCATTTTAGAGCTCTTTGTGATGGCTATCTCGTTAATAATGGTCAAGTACCCGATTGCACCAAACGTCTACATAACCGAAAGAATTCTCTTTTCATTTGAATTTCGGTAGAAATATTTCGGCAGAGGAGGATAAGAATTCTTTAGATTTACTGAGATAACCAAGCGGGTTAGGGGTAAGAAGAACGCCAAAGTACAACATCGAATAAGCCTCTCTTAAATGAAGTACAGTACATTAAAACGAGTACCAATGTGCTAACACAGCTTACCACGATCCGTCTGGATAATGGTTCTCTACATATCCTTTATGTATCCTAATCTTACGGATCCATCACAAGTGAAACTCTTTCAGTCTCATTTTCAGATTAATGCATTAATTGCAACTCGAGATTAAGATATTATCTTAAAGCCCTCATGTACAACGATGTAAACGCCCATCTACGAACGGCTCACAACACAAGTTACACCGTCGGCAGGGCAAAGCTCAAACTAAGAGTACGGTACACATCGAGCGCGTTAGGCGCCTTGCTACGATCTATACTTTCGTAAATCGCTGAAGAGAAATCACAGATTTAAGATGGCGGGCAGTGGGACGGGTTCCCACTCGAGCTGTCGTCGGAACTGTCCGTCGAAGACAAGAAAGGCCAAGCTGCGCCACGCTGGAAAAAAAATGGGTTATCAATCTTCTAGCCAGAGCACACCACAAGAATAACATTTAAACAGATGTTTATTTGAATTAATGCTAAAGCACTTCCAGCATCTCAAGTTACTCGGGATTAGTATGGAACTTACTCGAAGTGCTTCCAGGAAGACTTCTGCCCCTGCTACTGGCATACGTATTGTGTGGTTACCGTCGAGCCGCTGGGCCATATTTCGGTGCTGGTAGCTTTTTGAACGGATGTTCCTGGTCACAACCTGCGATACACAAAAATACAAGAGCTTAAAAAGCTAGGTTCAAATCTTTTGATGAAGCTTTACATTACGAGGGTTAACGACTTCCAGCCCTACACGCTCACTAGGGGAGTACTACAACTGTCCGTCCCCGATTTTCTTGAAACCCCCAGGACTTTAAGATAGCGGTATGGAAAGATAAGGAAACTGTGTTTCCACGTTTACACGACACCAGAACAAGGTGGAAAACACGTTTTCAGAGCCGCGATGCGAAAAGGTAAAAATCATGAAAATTTCCTCAAACTTACATGTTAAATAAAATCGATAAAATGTAAATAACTCCAAAACGGTTCAAGATATCTCAAAATCCTTAAAAAAAACTTTCCCCACTATTGATTTTTCGTAAGGGAACGATAGTTTTCCGGGTCTTTCTCAAAAAAAGTTGTTTGCGTCAAATTGTGAACGCTAATTTAGACATAGTAGTTATCAACTTCAGCAGCTAATTTTTGTCTTGAAACTCATTCCTCGTCTTCCCTTTAACACCCAAAAATTTGAAACAAATCAGAGGCAGACACTTGGTGAGGTTCCTTGTAAGCCAGCCAAAGTAATAAAGTCTATTAAGCTTACTCGAACGGAAAATATGCACTGACCTTCCTTAGGCACTGAGTGGTGAGGTCTGGCGCGACCTCGCAGCTGGGCACCCACACTTTCACGTCATTGTCCAGACCGCTAGTCGCCAAAATTGGCAGTTGAGGGTGCATCACCAGCGAATTCACCTGACAAAACGACACTTTAGAAATCAAATTCTCCCTCAAGTTCAAATCACAATTTTGTGTAATAAACTTACCACTCCAAATTCATCGCCTCTCATAAACTGTACAATTGACTCGGTTTCTTTTTCCCAGAAGAAAATATTGCCGCAATCGGAGCCAGATATGACGAATTCGCTGTTTGGTCCGAAGAAATTTACACTTTTTACTGTAAAATGAAAACAATGAATAATCAATCATTTTTGTGGGTGGTACGAAGTAACTAAATCTACCGAAGTGGCAAAAAATTGCTTTTGTAGGGACTTGCCAATTGAATTCAAGCGACTTTTAGCGATTCCTCAAAAGGGCAAATCGACTTCGTTTAGGTTCTGATGGGCTGACAATGAGTAGAACTGGGTTAGGAAAGAGGATTTGCTGGGGCTGGTCGGGTTCGGTGGTTGGGGTTGGGTGGTCTAGTAGCGTGATTCGGTTGGGCAGCGTTACGTTGTGGCTGGGTTAGGTTGGGTAGCTGGGTCAGTTTTGGTTGAGTTGAAAGAGGGTGGCATGGTTGACTTGGATGCTTGGTTGGATTTAGGTTGCGTGCTTGTTTACTTTGAGTTGAGTCATCGGAACTCGGGAGCCCAATTCGCGATTCAGATAGTTCCAGCAGGGCCACTTCCAGAAGTGGTGCGGACTATCGAAATCGTGATAACAAACTCTAAAGAGAGGGAACTTTCTCAGTTCCTCCGCTGGCTCAATATTTCTTGTCGTGCTTATGTAGAAACAGTTCATAATCGTAATCAAATTCTGAGTGTATTTTCGGATACGTTAGAGTTTCAGAAACCATACGCATAGTTTGAAACTATTTTTTTAAATAGAAATTTGTTTGTAATCGAATATTTTAGTTCCCGGCTAAAAACCATTTCAAAGGGTGCGTATGTAAAAATGTTCACGTTTTCCGAAAAAAAATATGGATGCGACGTGAATAAGAACGTAGGCCATCGGAGGAACACCGAAAGCCTAATGTCCTCAACGCATATTGCATCACGGGCGGTTTGAAGTGGCGTTGCTGGAACTATTTCAATCAAAAGTCTCGCAGTATATAAAGATCAATTGTTAAACTAAGCTATTGGAATGTTTGGCAAAAGCTGATGACATTCCTGATTCGCAGTTCCAAAGCGTGAAGTTACGATCTCGTGTCGTGTAACAGGTGCGACACATTTCATCTCGACAGTACTCTGTAACTTTAAAAGCATATTTTACGCTACAACCTAAAAAAATCACATCAACAAAAGCAAGAATGTGCGTTTCCCCATAAAAGCAACGCATAATTCAATTTTGTTTGTTTCGAAACCGAGTTCATTTTTTGGGAAAAATTGATTCGGCGTGACCTAAAGGGCAGGCCACAGATATTTGACGCGATTATATCACTCGACCAATGTCGAGTCTACTACTTTAAATACACCATCTAGAACACACTTCCGAGGAAAAAGCCACTCTGCGAAGTATGTACTGAGGGGAAACCTCGAACCATAGTCTAGATACACATTTTGATCTAATCCATTTGCAAAAAGGTTTCTCGGTCGATACTACCCTCCGGTGGAAGGTCGACATGGCTACCCGATTCCTTAACCTAAGTTATCCTTCGAAGGATATCACGTGCCTTGAGACTTGTCCCACTACAGGTCCGCGGAGCTATTGCCACGCCGGATGCCGCTTACTTCTCAGCCGCCAAGAAGTAAGGGGCATCAGGCGATCCTTAGGTTAACCTCGTTTAGGTTCCGTCAGGTATATAGCTCCGCTCGACTTATCTACCAATGTTGGAACACAAGAAAAACTTCCAGCTCAAAGTTACAGAGTAGTCGTCATTCTTTTCTTCACTTCTACGAACAGGCCGTCTGTTTGAAAGTGCACGTTTGAGGACTTACTGGTGGCGCTGTTCCGATGCCCTTCGTATCGGTGGTACACGTGGTCCGGCCGCTCCGGGTCGTCTGCATTCGTCCGGAACAAGTACACGTCTTCGTCGTTATACGAGCCGACAATCTCTGTGCCGTCATGGCTGTACACGGCGCTGGTAACATTGTACAACAAAGTACTGCTCTTCTGTTGACAGAAAACAAAGTTAAAGCACCGATTCCTTCCCGCTCACACGTTATCTCCCTGATTAATCCATTTATGAATCGTGCGAATCGAATGCTTCGAAAACAAGCCGTTGATAATTTGGCTTTAAGGATGTTTCATTGACTTAGCTAGTCAAATTCGTAAGCAATTTGTGCAAAAATGACAAAACTGTGTTCAAAAATCTGAAAAGCAAGAAAAACTCAAGTTTGACTGAATAAATAACCAAAATTAGTTAGCAGCCAATTTTCAGTTATTTCTGTTTTTATTATAATTATCGCCATTGAAGATTTGACTTATTTTTCTCTGAAAAATGTACTGTTTTGAGAGGTTTTTATCAAATATTTTTCTTAAACGACGGTAAGATACTGATTTTTCAGTCTAAATTTGATCATCTTGACTCGATCAATCACGTGGAACGTCTTTAAAACAAACTTATTACGCAAATTTTCTCGTAAAATATAAAAAAAAAAAACTTCTATATTTTGGTACACGTCCATATAACGCCACGTAATTCTTGCTATCTTTGAATGCCTTGGACGGTGACAAGTCGTTTCTAGGGGTCAGGTGTGTGTAATAGCATATCAGCTGTATTTCTGATAAATAAATCCTGTTATCGGTACCCTTTAGCTCGATGAAACATCCTTAAATTACTCAGCATGAGCATGCCCATTCCTCAAACTTGGGAAGAGATCCGTGCGACATGGCGGCTTTCAACTTACGAGATTCGTGGGGCAGTATTTCTTCAAGGGCGCAAAGTCCGGCGCTATCCTGCGCCTGTCGTAGATCCTTATCCACCGATCGACGCCACTCACGCAAAACTCGTGGTGGTTCATTGGGTGGACATCGATGCTGTACAAGCCCACCTTTTTCGAATTTTCCATCACTGTGACTATTCTGTTAAGCGGAGAACAGAAGAAATACCATTTAGTTTACAGACGACGACAGAAGAGACAACTTTCTCAGACATAGAATGGGCTTCGTTCTTTTTTTTAAAACACTTTTAACTCAAGCGTTCGACACTCGACCTCTTTAGTCACCAAGCCGAGAGACAGCAACCTAGGTTGATCAAACCTTGGGAGACCTCGCTGCATCTCGGGCTGATCCGCGGAGCACCCTCGCATTTTCTACGTCCCGTGTTCCACCTTAAACCAACCATTCATTCCACCTTGCAGGTTGACGACCTAAAGCCAACGTGATTCGATTGAGAGCCTCGCTTTGGCTTCCTCCAGCTGCCGCTAACAAGAAGTCAGCCGCAAGTCAAGTAAGCGGCATCGGCATAATGCATTTGAAAAAAAAATCGTAAATGGAAAAATCGGGTTGATTTCATTGAAGTGCTACTATATGCCTTGCGCATCACTCCAATCAGCTCGGCTCAGCGAAGAAGTGAGGAACACCCGGGGAGGACAATCAAACTCTCACATTAACAATCAGCGTTGTCACAACATCTTAGTCTCGAAATTTCCTATTTCCTAACATTCCCAGAAAAAAATGATAATTTTTTCAGCAGTTTGCCCGCTGAGCTCCGAAAAGCGTTCAGGAATTCCAGTTTCTCTGTCGGCACGGCGTCTCGATCACAACCAAAGGACAGTCTTTAATGTAATTTGGTCAAAATAGGAAATTTTACTGACTTTGCTGTCATTTTCCCCTGACTTTCCCGACCGACATTTTTACTTCCATGTTCGTAGAACGAATGGAAGTATTGGAATACCGAAAATATTCGAGGTTGCGCTAAGCACATTTCCTGACTCTACCAACACAGAAACGCCAAGAAAACAGGTTTTTACCTGGACGTGTGTGTGTGTTTGTCTGTGCAAAAAAGTTTGTCAGTGGATATATTACGAACGAGTAGACCGATTTGAATGAAAATTTCGGTTTATATGGGCAATTGGCCTCGAATCGAGGACCTTCCCTAGCCAGTACAATCGGACCAATATTTCCCCACATTAAGGCGAGGGGACTGACTTTTGCAATACTTTTAACCGTTTTATCTCGAAAACTATCAAAAATAACGAAATACAGGGGTGACCTTAACGATGAAAAATTTGAAGACCTACAAATTTGATTCTATACATTTTTGCAATACCTCTAACGATTTTTGAGATATTTCAAAAAACTATTTTTTTTTTAAAGTTTGACAGGGACTAGGGGTCTCGAAAACGTCTAGATTTTGGCCGAAGTAAGATTAAAATATTTGTCTTAACTGGGCATTGAGAGTATCCCCGAGACAGCACAGTCGGATCAATATTTCCCCAAAAATTAGGGGCGAGGGGTGTTTTTGGAGATATTTGGAGCCCCGTATCTCAAAAACTGTTGGAGATGGAAGTGTTAGGTCGTCTTCGGCCTTATTTTTTTTTTTTTCACTCACTTTTTCCTGATATATGACATCCCTGACACTAGTAAACAAAGGCATGCTCTAAATTTGTCTACGACGCAGCTTACGTTTCGGCCTTCTTGTGCCTGGTGTCGATGCTCATGACGAGCGCGTCCTCGCCGCAGCTGAGGATGTTCCGAGGCGTGTTTGGGTGGGCGGCGAGCTTGTGCGCCCCGCGCCGGTGCTGCGCCAGGCGGTGCGTGGAGCGGCACTCCCCCGTCGACGACAGCACCGCCAGCCGCACCTGCCCGTCGCGCGCGCACGACACGATGTGCGAATCGTTGCACTCGTATAAAAAACGAGCCTGCGACAAATTAAAAAAAACGCTAAAAACAATGCATACACAGAACGCTAAAAAAATACGTTTGAAAGAATTAGCAAAAATCTCTGGATTGAAATTTAGCACGATGAAACCTGAGTTACGCGTCTGTATATAAAACGACGACCTCCGTCATAAACGGTCTCTCTCCAGTTCCGGCGAAAAGCTTACTTTAAGACGCCTCGTTATGTGAAGTTTATAGTCAGTCCGCTGAACATCGTACAAGGGCCGTTCCAATTTATTTCCAAACTGATTTATTCGACCTATTGATTCACCGGTAATGACTAAGGAGTTTAAATTATAAGAGTTGGTGAATATTTTTAGCTGAAAATTCGATACAGTAATATTTCGAAACTGGTTAATTCAAATACTTTTTGCCAAGGGAGCGCTTTTCAAAAATTGTGTAAAAAATAAGAGCAAATATTTTTGACTACAAATTTTGTAAAATTGTGGTATGAAACTGATGAATTGAAAGTATTTTGTCATGAGAATACTTTAAAAATAGAGGTTTGAAAAAATATCAAAAATTTTAGGTATGTTGTTGAGATAATCGATATTCTGAAACGGATAAATAAATTAATTTGGATGAAGGTAAGCTTGTTTCTCATTGGATGACATAAATTATTGTATTAGCCCATGTATTCGGCGCACCCGGGTTTTCAGACTGATAAGAGTGGCAATGATGTGCCCCTGATACTTAGTGATTAATAGCTAATACGGTATATTTCATCCTTCAGAAAGCCGACCTTTCAAAACTGCCGACCTGATACATTCAAGTCTTGAGTGCTGGAGCCTGACTTGACCAAAAAACTTTGATTAAGCCTAATTTACGTGTTAAAAGATTTCTTTCTTTCCGCACATAGCTAGGCAAAATTTGTTGCTTTGCTTAAAACAATGAAGACTCGTTTCCCAATCCCACGTCAAAGAGAATGTTGAAACACCGTGATCAACTTCTACCGCACAGGTTAATTTTTCAAACTCTTTGCCCTTAAATTTCAAAATGTTTTTTTTTTGCTGTTTTTGTTTGTCACCTTGAATTACCCTTTGCAGTGATGTACTGATTCAGTTTCAGATCATTTAAAAGACCTCCAGAATAGTTACCTGAACAATATTGCTTGTGTGACCACTTTGATATGCTAACAATGTCTGGCCTGTACTCCAATTCCAGACGACTACCCGCTTGTCGTCCGAACCACTGATGAGTTTGTCGCCTGAATCATTGAACTGAACAGTGTTAACACTGCCCATGTGATTCTTGAGTTTAGCCATAAGTTCCAGTCGCTGCACACAATGCAGAGAGCCAGCAAATTTCTGAGTAAATTTCTGGGGAGCAAGTAGAGGACAGTGTGTGCCATATTGCCTGGAAATATTGTCAAAATTAGTAAAGGAACCAAGGGAAACTAAATTACACAGGGCTGTGAAAATGTACACTTACCTTGCCAATATTTCTTTGGTAACAGACCATGTGTGACGAGGTTGCACTTTATTCAAGCACGGTATAGATGCAATATCAGGAGCCTCATCATTGTCATAATGTGAGGAGCCTCCAAAGTCTAAGATTATGTCTGTGTCACTATCTGAATCATCTTCAACAGGGGATCCATCCGTTTCATCATCATCACTATCAAACGGGTCACTCCTAAACATAAACGACAGCTTGTAATGCTATTGATGATGTACTTTTACCTCATTACCAACAATAACCTTACCCATTTCCTTCCTCCTCTTGAGGACAATTTCTAAAGGCAGCTATAAATGCGCTTCCAAAGGCACGAACAGCGGCAGAAGAATCACTTCCACCATCATCATCATTCTCATTCTCACTTCTGTCCTGGGTGGGTGAGCTAATACCAGCTCTCTCAGTCCGCAGAGGCATCTCATCTGCAAAAACAGTGGATACATGATAATGTATTACCATGTCATTAAAAACCATCATTTAGAGAATTCTCCTGAATCTCACCATCAGAGCTTGAAGACTCATTTCCATTATCATTTGATCTTCGGTAGTTACGAGAATTTTGTCTGGATCGGCAAACAAATGTGGAGCTGCTACTTTCTCCCTCATCTTTGGAACAATTTCCATTATCTACTTGATTGCCACCTCCACTTGCTTGTGATGATTCTCCAGCAGTCTCATCAGCTCTTTCTCTCTTTGATGCTTGAGGACCATCTTCCACATCAGTCTTGTCCGAGCCTCTGCGTTTCTCACCATTTTCAGTAGCCTTTGATGAGGCAGTTGAGCCTTCTCCCGACTCCATTATTAACTGTGGGAGTGCAAAATGTATTAAATCCAAGGAACACTCAAGCAGGTCCTGGCAAGGTTATAAATAAAATACTACAAATGAAGTGGCTGAATTTTATTAAAGATTTGAAAGAGTGGGACATTTGAGTTAAAATGACACCATGGAGTCCCTGTCCATGATGATTCAAACCCATTCAGAAAACATTTATAACGCAAGTAGCCATGTTGGTGTTCCGTCGGTATAATTAAAATAATCGCACAGGACGCACAAAAGCGAGCCATAGAGGTTACAGATAGAAATACAGCTTGCAATATTTCCCAGACTTCATCGGCACTCAAATGCTCAATCGTGAAATCAAGCGCAAATTTATTTTAAGACTCAAGTATAGGTTCGCTACGGCATCTACTGTGAGGTTAAGTCCACCACAAAATACGGGTGCAGGGCCACAGATAGTATCTCCAGTGTATGATAACTGAGATTCCAGAAAATGGGATGTTTTTTCATAACTTATTACACGAAGACTAAAATAAGCCACTGTTTTTCGACATGTTTAATAGCTGAGCAAGTAGAAGTTACTTTCAACTTACCGCTGGCAGAAGATCACAACATTCCTTTCAAATGGATTCTTCTGAATAACTCATACTTTCTTAAATTCACAAACGCACCTATGGACACACAATTTACCGCAAATCACGCTAAATACGTCCACGTTAAACTGAATGAACTCTGTGTCGACGTAAGTTTGTTATTGTGATGTGCCAAAGTTGTGGTGTGCTGTGCTGCGAGCAGATGTTTCGACCTGCAAATCCTGACAAAATGAAAAGCGACTACAATAAACACTGCGAATTACCCGTAATAATAAGATTATTTTGTCAGAGATGAAAACATAAATGAATTGAAGTTGAGTAAAAAAGTAGCTTCGAGCTGTTCCAGTCGTTTTAAAAAGACCTTTTAGGAGGATTTTCATATCGTCCTTTTCGTGCGTAATGTTGGTGGTAACGTATTAAAAGCCGCGGTTCCGGGTTTGCTATTCAAACGTGTCGCTGATTTGTAGTCGGAGAAGGAGAGAGGGTCAGAGGCATTTGAAGGATCTCTAAGCAAGGTGCATTAATTCGCCTTGTCTCTAAAAGTCAGTGTGGTTGCGGAGACCGAATGAATGTGTTTGGAAATGGCATCAGTCGAATGGCAGCGATGCCTTGAGGACGCGGAAAAAGGCTCATTGCCTTTTGATATCCACACGGCTGCCAGTTTAGGTGATCTAGAAGTGGTGCAATATTATCTGGATTGGTGAGTAAACAATACGCTTTCAACTCTGTGGGTCATCAAGAAAGGAGATACCAAGTGACATCACAGCGGGAGCCATTCATAGAGTTTGAAGGAAAACAATAGACTACTCGTCACCAGTGGACTTAATATATAATCAAACGAGAACTCTGACCAAAGCCCTTTCGTCTGTCATGTTACTTGGCAAATTTTCGATTTACATTTACGATAAAAGGTTTGATCCCAAAGTCTTGTAATAAGACCGCACAGTAACAAAGGAACTGGATAATATTTTGCGACTCATCCCGGGTTCGGAGCTCGAATGAAACGACGCAATGTCACTAATCAAATGTGTATCGTCGTTGCCCACCAAAGTTTCATACGCGAACTTTGCTGTAGCGATCCTGGTTTGAGCTGTGCGAGTGACACCGGCAGCGGGGAGGTCGGCTGGAGCCCCTTGCTGCGCGCGGCGTGGAACGGCCACACGGACACGACGGCGGCCCTCGCGGCGGCCGCGCGCAGCGTCGGCGTCGACCCCGGCGCCGCGCCGCTCGACCCTGGCGGCCGGACAGCGCTCATGCTCTCGGCTTTCCACGGCTACGACGATGTCGTCAAATTACTCGCAGAGGTAGGGAAAATTACGCGATTATTTTTCTTCTACAGAACGCGTGTCCTTGTCGCATTCTCAAACGTCGAGGGGCATGAAATAGATGTCAACAAATGATGTCGAAACAGCAAAAACATATCGTATTTTTCTCCAACTTAAGCCAGCCCAAGGAGTGACACAGTATGCCAAGTTTTTACGGGTGCCGCTAGTACAATCAAGCGGTGGAATTGGGACGTGATCACAGAGCCCAGCATAGGCAACGCGTAAGAAAGCTTGTCATGCTGGTTGCCTACGCAATCTCGCTGTTGAGCAAAACGGTTTGTTTATCCGAGATTGAAATGAGGCGATTAAATATGTCCACCGATAGGCATACAATATTTTAGGGAGATTCATAGCCAAATTCACTTCCTCCTTGGGCTTATTTTCAATTGAGTAGACCTCCCTTAAGTACCGGTAACAGGTTTATACAGTTGAAAAAGAACATATTTATATGTTTACCTTCGTTTCGTACCCAAACCAGGTTGGAGTATGGTTTTATTAAGCGCAGCCTATTTTTTCCAGGGCAGCGCACCACTGGAAAAAGACGACAACGGTAGAACAGCCTTGCATCATGGAGTTCTTGGCGGAAGCGAGCGAGTAGTGCGAATTTTACTCAAGGCAGGAGCAGATCCAAACGATCCGTAAGTGTCAATCTTGATTGAAGTTAGGTTATGTTAAGTGTGCTTATCTTCACTGGTTGTTGCAGGGACAAAGAAGGCACTACACCGAAACGCCTCGCGGAGCTTCACGGGCGAGCGTCCATCGCCAAAATGCTGTCGCAGCCCGGTCCAATGAATTCACCTACACCGCTACTAGACGCGAGTGCCGAAGGAGGTAGGTAAGATTTAAATTACGATGGTAGCCTACTGAGCGTAGACTTTGAAACACCTCAAACTTACTGACAAAAAACCGGTTGTTATTCTTTAGTTTATGAAAATAGCAAACCATAAAAACGAAAACTTCGCAGAGAGCTGACTTGTTTGAACCCATTGCTGCTTGGGTTTGATATACTGGCTTCTCGCTAGCGAATATCAATAAGTAGGTACAACAAAGCTAATGATCATCGTCGATTAAATAGCTACTCCCAATCAACCGCACAACCCATCATCAATTAAATAATGACTTCATCTCGTGAATATTGCTTCTTTACTGACTGTGAGATAAATAAAAACTTTTTTTTTTTTTACAGGACGTGCTCTGTACAGTTTGCTGAGTAGGCTGAAACTCGAAAAGTATTGGCCGGTGTTCCAAGAACGCGGTATTGGACTGTCTCATTTCCTGCATATGAAAGATGGGGACCTGCGGAATATCGGAATAACGTGAGCAACCAGCAAACTATGAGAGCCGCACTCTCATTGTCACTGTCTTTGGCCACTACCGCCCATCGATGCCGTTCGAAAACAGAAAAAAAAATATTTTAGAGGATCTTTTCGGTTCAGTACTGCCACAATTTAGAAAATATCACCTTCAGGAAAACTAAAATTTAATTGTTCAGGCATTTTTCCAACGCTTAAAATTGCGTATTCCAATGAGAAAAATACTTTCAATTTCTCTCAAGCTAAATTTCACTCCAAATACTTTGGGTTATGGGTTAATTCAAAACATGGCAGATTATTGTGTCTTGAGTTGCACCTTCCGTCGGCAAGCGGATCGCGGCCCAGGACACGTTCCTCGATGTTGGTAAGCCTCGTCATGTAATAAAAGGGTTAGAACGAGGCTAGAAAATCAATCCCTCCAATTAACAATCGATCAAGTATGTGTTTCAAAAATCGATCAACTATGCTTATACATAGCAGTTGATCGATTTTTGAAACATGCACTTGATTGTTTTTTCTGTGGAAGGATCGAAATGCAACCTCGGAAATTGAGAGTAGGCTAAAGAGACTTTGTTTTACTCCCTCGTTTTTCTAAGGTACTTACGGGAATGATTTTCATTTTTTGCCACTTTAAAGATCTTCTGAGATTGATAAACGACCAGTAAGATTTCCTACATTGATAACGGCTCAAAAACTTTATCTTTTGAATAAAAATTCGAGATAAACAAAAAAAAATCAGGGTTCTATCGCGAGGATAGGTCTTTCTTGAAGTTTTCAAATGTGCGAGGTCATTTGATGAAGACTGTGCGAGACGTACTCCAGCGCTGCCACTTGTTTTTTTACCCTCAAAAAAAAAAGAATACGCGGAAGAAAAAAAGTAAAAATGAGTATTTTTAAAATGCTATTGTGATATTACACTGACAAAAAATAATAATGAACATCGAAGTGTTCAAAAAACGAAGCGTTGGTAGGAAGTCCACGAGGAATTCAAACTTCCCTAGTTTCATGTTTCTCGCTGCCCATACGAGTGCAATGAATATTCGTGTTTTAAATAACAGTTCTTGATAATACAATTTTTAAACTTAATCGATTTTGAGAAATTGCGTCTGTTTTTGATTTTAACAAAGAAAATGTTGTCTGGTAATATTATAATCCAAACACCATACGAAACCCAACCCCAATCGCAAAACGGAATAGGAATACGTTATTGTATGGCCATTAATTTTCAAAACGAACTGGCTATTCGCACGCCTGCCCCATATAAAATGTATTAGGTTGGGTTCCAAGCGTTCAAGTTTCCCTTTTATTAATATAGGCGTGCGAATAGCCAAGACGTGTTTAAAAAAGCTTGCTCTTATTTTATAAAAATGCCACTGAAATACGTCGAAAACTTAAGCATATCGGTATAGGAAAAAGAGTTTAATATCAGTATTATAACCGCAGACCTCTAATTTTCAACAGCTCTGGCTCTCATGGACGCGTGTTACGTTCGAGATTTTTATATCATTACCCCTCTTTATGAAGAATCCAAAATTCCTCCCCATCCCCACCCCCAAATTTTGTGGAAATATTGCTCAGATACTCATCGCTATGAAAGGTTTTTGAATTAATTTTCGTTTCACCTCGAACACCTCGGACTGGAATGCACATTGACATTTACCAAAATTTGTACTTCTTTGTCGTCTTTCAAAACATACCGGTATCTCCAGGAGAACCGATAAATGAGCGTAAATCGACATTGCACGTTTTCCCGCAATCATTCGACATGCAGAAATGAAAAAAAAATCAGCTTGTATGCAGACATTACTAATAATTCAACAACTAGATAAATGCTCGGATGTTCTTTCCATCTCTTATCGTTGCTTGAATGGCAATTATTTTTTATTGTTTTTTTCCTTGCCCGTCTAGCGTTAGAAAAATAAATACAATAATAGTGAGAATCGAAAAGACTGTGGCAGCTATGCTGTGTTTATCTATACTTTTTGTATTATTATTTGCAGGCTTTTTGGTCCCCGAAGAAAAATGCTCCTGGAGATCGAAAGGCTGCGGTGGGGAGGTCTTCGCTTTCAAAGTGTTGGATCAAGTCGAGTGTAAATTCTCCGATTTTCTCAAAATGAAATATTATTTTCACCCTGATCAATAC
>Ga0058701_10001968_pt1 | contig 15172 bp, 14 predicted proteins | sample AgamicOrMae_FD_97039 | JGI IMG/M metagenome (GOLD analysis project Ga0058701, IMG submission 97039) | Agave microbial communities from Guanajuato, Mexico - Or.Ma.e | ecosystem: Host-associated > Plants > Phyllosphere > Phylloplane/Leaf | place: Guanajuato, Mexico | collected 2012-06-04
AAAAAAAAAAAATATATAAAAAAAAAAAAAAAAAAAAAAAAAAAAAAAAAAAAAAAAAAAAAAAAAAAAAAAGGCCGTTGCCTTAAAATTAATATTAAAGGACACTTTCCTGGCTTGTACCAGAAAGACGATCAACTTTAATCTCTCCTCCAAGGGTTTCACCGGCAAAGCAATGATAAGTTTTGAGTAGATTAATTTTTTCTTCTTTTCTTTCTAATCGAACAAACAACATAAAAATACCTAATTTCAAGTACCCCACAGGCAGGTAAGGTTAAAAAAGGTTAAGGTTAAAAAAGGTACAATCGGGACCCATTTCGCGACTCCGTTACATTGAACGCCGTTAACTTCAAATTCTAGAAGTTCAACTCTATTAACGGGGTGCTGAAAGAGCAATCTAAAACACGCCCAAAATGCGACGCATAGACAATTCCCTTTAAAGAGGCTATTTGGCAACCCTGTATGTACTTGTGATTCGAGGTTTTCAAAGCGATTTCGAACATATGGTCTACCGGATTGGAAAACAAAATGTGTATCAGGTGTCACGAAAATGTCCTCTGAACGAGTTAATCGTCCAGAATAACTCCGTGTTGATTTGTGCCTTCATTTTTGTAGTGAAGAGTGAAATAGACCGTGGACGAGCACTTCAGGTGCACTAGGCTTCTATTTCATTCCTCACAACAAAAACGGAGGTTTCAAACATGACTGCGATTAACTCGTTCAGGGGACATTTCCGTGACAGCTGATACACACTTTGTTTGCAATCCAGAAGACATTTTGTTCAAAATGGCTTTGAAAATCTTAAATCTCAAGTACATACAGGGTTGCCAGGTAGCCTCTTTAGGCCAGAAATGGAATTGCCTATCTAGAAGTTCTGGAGTTTCACGCGTTGCTGTTATGTGGACAAAACTGCAAAATAGGGCATCACTTAAGTCACATTACCGCTTTCACCGAGGCTTTCCGATAGGAATGGCACTTCAGAAGTCCTTCTTAAAAAGAATATGTGTGATGACTATTTGAACTTCAAAACCAGAAACCAAATTTTCTTTGATCTATGATAAGCTAACGGCTAATAATCGTCTTAACTATTTTCTGGCCCGCTTGGCATGGTATGTCCCATAAGTTTGTAAAAAGAAACTTTTGAGGAAAAAAAGTAAAAATAAAAAGCAAGATAACAGCAAATTTGGCTCAGTACCACGTTTGATTCCCATGGCCCGCTAGCTGTCCAGTCAGCAGTGTCCAGTACCCTTGGTGGCCCTTGGTGGCCGTTGGTATGGAGAGACCCGCCCTCTCAAGGCACTTCGGGTGAAACCTGGTAGGGACAGTATTTCTGAATTTGACATCTTCCTTTTAAGCACAGGATTGTTTTAAGTTCCCCATCTCAAGTAATGGCTTACAAAAGTATTTTGGCCCTTTCAGCACAGAATCAAAAGTACACAACTGGAATGGCACAAGCACAGAAAATTTATGAATAGAAATTAGAGACAATATCTAATAAAACGCAATGCCTTCCTCCAAACTTTTGCATTCACTTCACTCAACTCTCTGAAAAGAAATTACATCAAGAAGCCTGGCTAGAATTTACCAAAAATTATTCTCCTTGATTTTGTGATAATATATTATTTTCCACAGTTAGAATAGTGTGATTTCTTGAGGCTTATTATCTCAAATGTTTATCCTTCCTATTTTTTCTACTCAAATTTGATAAGAATTCTTAATAGTCACTTCGACTCAGCATAAAGGCAAGAGAAAACAATCAATAAATTTTAAACAACTTTACACTTAATAATTTGTAAGATCTCTTTGTGTTGATGAAGTGAACTATGGCCAGCCACTATAAAATTTAAAGTAAGAATTAAGGCCTCAATAAGAACATGCATCAAATGCAGAAAGTTTGGGCAGTTCAGGGTCAAAATTATAGATAGAAGTACTTGCCACTAGTTATACATCAGTAATGGCTAACTGAAAAAACAACTGTGTTTTGTTCAAGTGCCAATTTCATATGCAGTGAAATTCAGTTCTGTTGTTGCAATTATAGGAGGTCACCCTTGATTATAAACAAATGATTCATGGAACAGGACTGATTGAGGAGCAGAAAATGGTGGAAAAAGGGAGCAACGACAAAGCAGCACACTACCATTAAAAAAGTTCCCTATTGGTATTTCCAAAGATGGTGCTTGTCTGTAAATTAAGTGTTCTATAAATTTAAATGAAGAGCTTGAAATCATTAGATATATAAACCAAGATACTTTAGGAAGACTAAAACTAATTATTCTTCTAAGTTTTCATTTGAACAGCAAGTAATCAACAACTATATTGATGTGGAGATTCAACTTTACCTGAAATTAGTGCTGGTTTACCTGTGTACTGACTACAAATTGCATAATTTTAGACAAACTGTCTCCTTAATCATAGTGAAAATATCTTACTTCATTTGCAGCACCCAAACCACTATTAAAGCCACATGTGCAAACTTTAAAATATTCAGAAAAAAATATTAAGAAGGGGCAGACCACAATGTGGATGTAAAGACCTTCCTTGGAAAAGGCCAAAAAAAGGGGAAAAAAAGAAGAAGAAAAAGAACGAGTGGTAGTGAGCAAAATGATGGATATTTCCTTTACTGAAGAAACCATTTACATAATGTAACACTTAAAATGCTTCATTCACCAATTGAAAATCAGACTCTTCAACAGAAAAAAAGACTGAAATAAGAGAGCTGGTATTTTAAAATGTTATGCTGGCAATGACAAGAATTAAATTTAAACACACCGAAGTGTGACTCAAATATATATAAGGCAGTAACTGAGGCCAAGGCTATCTCACCAACCGAGGCTGCAAACAAAACCATTCAATGGCTGACACAGTTTGGGGTGCTAATGCAAATTACAATGGTGTTAATGCACTGGGCTAACTGCTCCTCAAAAACTTTTACATTTGTGAAGACTTTGGCTTTAAGTTGGCCAAACCACAGACCGAAACAAAATAGTTAATTCACGCTTTAGAGCTATCATTGACGTGACAACGCATCGGAGATTTCTTAGCAGAAATCGAGGGCACTAGGAGATATTTTAACGAAACCGGACACGGTTTTAACACAATTAATCTACATTAGGGGCAGAAATGTGGCCGCTCACTAATACTATTGCACTGAAGTAGTGCACGGACTAGTAAACTACGCTCATAAGTCGTAAGGTACCGTGATTACGTAAATATCGGTATGAATCGTGTATAACTTACTCGTCTGAGGTAGAGAAAGAGTATGAAGGCTCAAAGTGCTGAAAGATGAAGTGCAGCGCACACGTTCCCAAAGCCAGACGACGGGACCCTCGACGAAAGGACACCGCCGTCAACTCCTGCCGGAAAATAAATCCTCCAGATGATCTTCCGACCTCGAGAAGTTTTGAAGACGATGCAAAATGGATCCTGATAACACAAAGGTCTGATGGAAAACAATTCAACGCCAGATATCCTTGCTCCACCTAAAAAAGAAGATGGCGACCCTCAAATATGCAATCTATAGAAAAGTACAGTCTGGTGCACGAGTGTTTGTTTTGTTCTAGAACATTCGACGATCAATACGTTTATTTATCTAATGGGACTTACGCGTCTCAGAATTTGCTAAGGTAGCGATGAATAACAATCCAGTGACGAAGGAGTCTCCACGTCAAAAACAAATTATATTCAGTACCTATCAAAGAAATTCACCGCCAAAATTTTTTCTGAAGGATGTTGCGCAGACTGTACATCACATTACCACCACAACGACGGCAACCACGGCAACTCAAACACAACCATGGGATTTTCACTCTGATTTTAGAATTTATGTCATAACGTCCTGTGTAAATAAATAAACTTTGAGTAATAATTTGCTATCCATGGGCTACATCTCCCATGTTTTCAAAAGTAGTGAAGCGAGACAACTGATAAACGAAACAAGCTCCCGTAATATTACATAATTGGTTCACGAATACATACCTCCGAAAATTTGAACTCCAGCGCCAAAATATGGACAATATCGGTGGGTTGTGAAACTATCGGAATTTGTGGAAGGAAATTTTGGACTTATCCTCACTAAAACATGTGTCAACCATCCAACTCCGGACGTTGGTCAGGATCGCTCGTGCGTGGCGTGGTTAAGATCTAGGACCTTATCTCTGCCAAGCTATCTGAGGCCGTTTACTGCTGCTAAAAACTATTTATATAAGGCGGAGACCAAGTTGGCAACTTAGAGAAAGGAAAAACCAGAGCAGAAGCAAGCAAAAGCCAAAGAAAACAAAAGGAAAGATCGACTATGGGAACGCACTTTTGTTGAGTCTTCCAGACTAGTTCTTAATTTCAGTATTTTATCGGATTAATATAAATGAAACTTTCTTTGATGTCTTAAAATCGTAAATACTTATGCGTAATGTGTCAACCTGGCACATTTGTCCTCATTGGCCGACTCGATTACCCGCTCAATTCAAAACTCGTTACCGAACACCTATCACGTCATGAAACACGAACTTCCGCGTTCATTAATAAATAGAACTTCATGCAATCAGAAGCTCAGGAAGGCGCCCCTGAATAATGTTAATGAGCTTAGACTTCACTCTCACCATTAACATGTTAATTAACCTATGAGCATTCCGGAGCAGTACTTTCAACAATAAAACAAACAGTGCTAGTTTATTTTTACTCAAATATGCTATTGTAAGACAGTTACTTGTACCTTGATAAGTGCCCTGATATCAAAGTTATCACAGTTTCCCACTTACACAAGTTAATAGGTTGAGATCCAGTCCTTAAAATTAATTTTTGAGCTAAAATTGACAAATCAATCCAAAATAGAAAGGGCAACTATGGAGTGCACAGGCTTCAAGTGTACTAGCAGTCAATAAAGTATTGCGCGCTCCAATTTCTTTGCACCTCCGTAACTTTGAAACGGAGAGATATACGTAAGAAAAGCACGAAATAAAATCGATCTTCAAGGGATAGATGAATTTGATTTTAACTTTTTTGCCGTATCACGCTTTGTTCCAAAGTTACGGAAGTTCAATAAAAATTGGAGCGTGCAATACATTTATGACTGATAGTACCAGTACCTTGCTAATGAGGTTTACCAGAAATGACTATCAACTTTTCAAAGGTATTATTTACTTTATCATAAATGACATGAAAATGCTTTAGAAATACTGAAAAATATCTCATCACACAAATTAACACTTTCCAGTACAACAGGTACAAAATGACAAAATCAGTTAAGTTAAATATTTGGAGCTAATGTGGGCTGAGCAAAGGTTGAACTTTGTTGTTATTGTGATCAACAGCCCGAAGCAGAAATGACAACCACGATTTGTCATTTTCTCCAACCCAATGGCTTTTCTGGCACAATTCAAGAGTTTGCCTTACCGCCGTCACAACTGCAAGGGCACATCCACTCACTACACTTTTGGTCATTGGTGGATAGATACTACTCACAAAATCATCAACAGCTGGACTCAAGAGCTGAGCAGATTCAGCAATAGCATCCAGCTGTGCAATATTTTCAACAGTGTCACAGTTGCCTTGCTCCCTGAGAACCTTCCTGATTCTCTTGAGTGTGGCTTGTGCAGTATGAACCAATCCAACACATGGGGGTAATAACTCGCGGTCCTGATTTGTCCATGTTGAGGTGTTGTCCACTTCCTCTTCAACTTGAGCCAGCTTATCTGCCTTTACTTCATCTTCAATTTCCTGTGCTGCATCTGCTAACTGACTCTCCTCTTCTGCTATAATCCTAATCACCATCTCCAAGTTATCCTTTGGTAGTTCTATGATTGCTTGACATGATTCTAGTACACAGCCGGTCATCGCCAACTGGTTACGGAATGAATTTTCCTGTTGAAGGTATGTGAAAAGCTCTACTAAGGACTTGCCCAGGGTATTGACAGCTCTCCTCAATTGATTTCTCAACCAGAAGCCTTGAGATACTGGGAGAGTATTGGTAAGAGCAGTCAATTCCAACGCAAGAGTTTCAATTGTGTGCAGCACATCCTGGATTTCACTGACCGTGGGTAGAGGTTTTTGGGTCATTAATACTGACAGCTTTGTGATCTCATTGCACAGGGAAGTCACAGGTATTCCTGCAACAAGAATATCAGATTAGTATAACAGAATAATAGTACAAGACATAAGTAACTTATACTTTGAAAAGAACTTACTCAAATTGACCCAGAAATTCTTCATTTGGAACTGATGCGGCTTCTCCTTCTCAGATTTGCAACAGGCATTTGATTTGTCCTCTGAAAGACATTGACATGTAAATAAACAATAATCCTCAGTGATGACAACAGACTATGTAAAGAATGCCACTGTGCAGAGAAGGCAGCTCCTCTCCAGCTTACCAATATATAACAAAACCATCTTTTAAGAAGTTAACCCATACAAACATTAAAAATAAATAGTTGCGAATCAGCAAATACAACAGGGTATACATAACCACACTTATGCGTGATTGCACGTGATTGTGTGAGGATTAGGAGTTTCACATGAGCCTACCACATGTGGCAGGATATTACATAGGGAAAAAAATAATAGGGAATCTGTTAGCTCAAAATCTTCGCTTCAATCGATAAAATAATAAAACGAAAATTATCTTAGTCACGATAAATGTGTCAGCAGTGTACATGAGCACCTGTTGCTCAGAAGAGTTTCTTTTAAGAAACTTATCTATTTACCTTTAACAGACTCGAATATTCCCTTTAAGTTTCCACAAACATCTTTAATTGCTCCAGGCAACGAGCTAGCCATGTTAAGTTTCTCAGCTACAAACGGAAATATTGCCACTAATCCACAATCCACTTTCCAACCTGATGACGCAAGGTTAGACCGGACAAGAGATTTGGACCATAGACGACTACCGCTGATATATAATCGAATCCGTCTATCCGTGATAAAATGGCGGGGGTAGCTCTTGACATCCAAGCAGCACCTAAGCATGAAGTATAAAATAGATTTTTTTCATTTTATTTTTTGTTTATTTATTTGCGTACATTGCTTTGACGTTCAGAGGAAAACAGCGATAAAAAATGGTCTCGGCGCGCCAAGAAAACTTAAGATGAAATGAGTCGCGCTGGTCGCGCCTTTCGGTAAGTGGAACGTCCAATGGGAATAATCGCGAACCGGTACGAAGATGTCACTGGGGGGGGGGTATCTGTATCACGACGGGTCGTCTTTAAAACACTTGATTTTTTAAAAATTTATTAAAAGAATATAATAAGAGTAAGAATAAAAATGAAGAGGGACGGAAATGCCTAGATGTCACGCACGGGCGACCAGCAATAACACGGCGAGCGCTCCCACGCGATGAACCACTCGTCAAACAGTAGGCACAGTAAAAAATAATCCAATCGTTTATAGTAACTCAGGTAATACCTCTTCCGTCTATTTATTCCCTTTCAACCTCTTTTTTTCATGAAAACGCGATTTACCTTGCAAGCGCCTTACGTCCATTGCATAGGCAACCTCCTGGACACTTATGTATTCAGTTTGCCTACCTCGCTCGTTTCGCACCGAATTGAACCATGAGTATGGTCATTCTCTCATGCCGGTACCATATCCAGCAGCCTCTTCCAGCGACTCATCCTGAACCTTCGACTCATTGGTTGCTGCAATTGCGATTGGTTTTTCTGTCGTGTCGACGAAAGAGCGAGCCAATAAAGTACGCGCACACATTCATAATGAAAAATTTTCATCCTATTCACCTGTTCAGCGCACGAATATTTAGTTTTCCTCAAACACGGGGCTCTACAGCTCTCCACTGCCTCACACGCTTCGAAATCGCTCGTCTTTTCCATATGTTTAGTAAATAACGAAAAATCTTTTTCATCGTGAGAGAAAGAGAAGGGCGCCCTCCTCTTATGCTTTCATTGGATTAATACGGTGCGTTATGTGCTGTGCTGGTGCTGTGGCTGTACTGTATTGCAATTGCGAGAAAAGAGCTTCGAAATTAAAAAATACAAACTCTATGATTATCCGAAGATTCTGATTCATGTATCATGAAAATTCTGATTCATGTATTCATGTTGAATCTGAAATTCCATCACGTCAACTAATTTTATCGACGTTTTCTTTCTGTAAAACAGCGTGTCGCGATCACAGCCGATTCATAAAGAGAAATAACCGTGCAATATCCAGCGAGGTGCGTTTCATTCTTGTTCTCGACGGGGTCGTGAGTTCCCTCTACAAACCGATCAACATCGAGCAGCTCAAAAGTTTATTCCATGCACCCCTCTTTCAGTTTAAGGGAGAAGACCTAAACATGTAGCTACGGTTCTGGCGTTTGCGAGCGCTTTTATTTGGATCGCTCGATCGAGGTTTCCCTGTATTCATTCCTGTTCTCCCCCCCCCCAAAAAAAAATATAATCAAGAAGCGGAAACTTACTGCAAAGCCAAGAACAAAACTCGCGTTTCTACCCATATGTGCCCTACCACGTCTAGGATAACCCGACATAAGATCTTCCTGGTACCTTTGAAAAATAAGAACACTCGGACAATAAATAAGAAACTGCGGCGTTCTGATAAAAATAATCCCGGTTGTGTGCACCCCTTCTGCCTTCGCAAAACACACATTGATTCAAAAACTGCTCACCCGAATTCATGCATTCTTTTAAAATCCTAGTCATGATCTGGAACCCCCCAATACAGCTGCCGGCATTTTCCCCCTGCGCACTGTAAGCGCATATTGGCAGTTAAGATGCGAAAAGGTTACTAGTCGATAGCCGCAATCCAATTTAGACTTTTTTTCAAAAGCTGTTTTTCTCTTTTTCGCATAGTAGGCCTACTTAAAGCGCTTTACTGCCGTTAGTTAAAATCAGAAAAATAAATAAGTAAATAATATTCCAAGTCTTTACAAGACTTGGTATAGACCTAGACATTTGTTTCCGCGAGAAATTAGATACCATAGACATTTTTTTTTGTAGCTGGAGAGCCAAAAGCAACCTCTTCATGGATGACTCTCGTTCTGGATGACTCATTATGGATGACTCTCTTCATGGATGACCCTCTAGGTCAACTGTGATCCGCTGTGCGCAATTTGAGATAGTGGATGCCACAAAGTACAAAGTCGCAAGATTTTTTTTATAAAACTTTTAAGCAATATATTTGTGTTTTTATCCTTAACAATAAATTATTTCTGAAGGCAGTGGATCCATGACCATGGGCCTGCCCAATGGGCCTTGGGCCTTCCCAATGGGCCAACCCAATGAGGTGACCCGAAGACGGAAGGAAACGGAAGGGTGATGAGATCCAAACAACAATGTCAAAAAGGTATCTGTATTTGAGGAAAATCGAATGTAACAAAGGTCACTGCGTCGAGCATAAAAAGTTTGTTCCTATGTACAGTTAGCCGCGCGAAAAATATCTTCTGAAAAAGTTATCACAATGGGTGGGGTCCGCGGCAGAAGGTCCCGCCAGCACTGGCGCGTCCACGTCCACGCCCACGTCGGCGTCGGCGTGCACCTCGGCGTCGACACGAGCGCCTCACCGGCGCGGCGGGTACCGCCCGCTAGAGAGCGTTGAGGTTCAGAGCGCGCCTGTCCACGCGGGGCTCGCCTCCCCCTCTGTGTTGGCGGTGGTCCATATGACGGCCCCCAGCTAGCGGCGGCCCTGCGGCCCCGGGGCCGGGCCCTGGCCCGGGGCCGGCTCCCGGGGGCCCGCTCTGGTACGAGCCACGGTACTCGGCCGGGTACGTCGAGTAGGGGTCGTGAGGTCCGCCCGGTCCCTGCGGGGGGAGAGATCGGGGCACTTGTGGGGCGGCCTCAGGAGGTGGTGGTGGGTGGGTGGCCCTCCAGTACGCTTCCAGGTACTCCGCGACGTGCTCGCACGCGTCTTCCAGCTGGTTCTCGTCCAGGATCACGTCGAACATCTCGCTCGGGCACTGCGACAGCTTCTCCGCCGCGACCATCTGCACGTTCAGATGGCGCGCCTGCGACTTGCCTCGCGATTTTATCAGGCGCTGGAGCACTTTCGGAGAGGAGATCTTGAGGTACACGACGGTAGGGGCGAGAGAGGTCTTGGCCAGCTGAGAGGGGTGGTTGATCGTATCACAGTCCAATACAACCAGCTGAAACATACCATCAACACTGTTAGAATAATTCCATCCTCCAATTCATACAAATCTCCTTTTCACTTCCAGTACGTCGCTTAAGGAACAAAATCTCAAACTGCGCAACTACGATGGTTTGCCACGGTGTCGACAAAAAACACAAAAAAAACACGCAAACCCAATAATTGGTAAATAACGATTCTCTGGGTATGAATAGGTTAACGCGAACTTGAATTCGCGTTTCAAATTCGTAATGGATTGTCGTGGACGGTCTCGCAAAATCCGTGATGGATCCTTGGAATTCGGGCGGATGAGTAACATCTCGCGACCAACATACGGTTAGCTTCCTTGGAGATACTCCTACCCGGCCTCCAAACTGAAGGATTGCGCGTAAGAAGGCACCCCCTAAAACACACAATCCTAACTGGAAAGTTAAGAGGGAGCTTACCCACGAATAGGTTTAATCTTTTTTTTTTCTATTCCCCATTCATTATCGCCGAAGTAATTACCGTAATTACCGTAGTAATCAGTAGTGATAACCGTGTAGAACCCGCATCAGTTTTCGCGATAGCGGTAACAGTTCATGTGGAAGCCGTAATAGCTATGGGAGTACTTCTATATTCCATATATTTTCTGGTAACTTCTGACCCGACTACTTTTCTCTTTACTGGAAGCGCTGAAGTACGAAAAGTGCTAAAAAGAGTTTTTCATAATATGGCTATAGCCAATCAAAAATCGTTCTCCACAAGTGTGTGACTATCCATTAAACAAACATGCTTTGTCATTTAAGGTCGAAATAATGTCACAAAGCTCAATAAAAGTATACGCGTTAAAAAGAAAGGTCGTCTCTGAAAGTTTTCAGGAAAGATCCTTAAATTACACTTTTTTAAGGTAGCAATTTTAACCTTTTGGTTTAACCTTCCGTCGTCAAATCGAGCGGAACGACAGCGGAGCGAGGCGAGAGGCATCCAACTTAACTTAACCTATCCTAACCATGCCCCTTGCCGTTTACCAAGATTAATTAAAGTCCCTTGTGCCTCGCTTCGCTATCGCTCCGCTCGGCTGTAGCCAAGCCTGATGCCGCTTACTTCTCGGCGGCCGATTTAGGGCCGCCGAGAATTAAGCGGCATCAGGCTTGGCAACCGTTTAATTAGGTAACCCTTGGTTAAGTTAGGTTAGGTTACGTGGCTTGTGCCTCGCTCCGCTCGGCTTAATATCGTTGGGGTTCAACCGAAAGGTTCAAAATGCAACCCTGAAAATTTAGAGTGTACAGCGCCAGAAAAAGACAATGATGTCGTTGAACTTATCAGCTGTTGACTGCTCAAAAATAACTCAAAGGGCGACAGGTTGTTGGGCGCGAAGTCCGCGCGGCTCTCGCACCGCCCTCCAGTTTCTTCCAACGAGCCTCATTCTTTCCGCTTAGATGGAAATTGAAACTGGCCTGTCTGTAATCTATAGGAACCTGCCACTTTACACAAAGCAAAGAGGGAAGAAAGACTGCCGACCGGAAGTTGCTCAAAGTGAACCTACAGGCCATTCTCGCCGTTATAATTGTTCCTTGACCTTACTTGCGCGCTAGGGTTGCGCGGGTTGCTTACCTACGTCGTTGCATGGTTCCTATTCGACAACCCATAAAACCTTATCGAATTTTTAATCATTGATTACGTTCGTTAGATAAGAAGAAATGGGGGCTGGGAATTCGTCACAGATGTATGCTACGGGGAGTGGATCAATCTTACGAACGAGTGCCAAGATGCTCCTGATTAAAACTTCAGAGATGTCCAACGATTATACGTAAGTTAGAGTCATTATAGTTCAAAACATGACTTTCTTGTTAAAAGCGTGTCCCTCTTTTAGTCCCGTCGAAGTAGAGCCGCCTCTCAAACAAAGTTTCAAGGCCTTCCACTCAGGGCCAACTTAGTTGAATATGACGTCGAGAGGTCTATCTCCATCAATTGAGGTAAGTTTAAAATAGAATAAGCAGGCGGTGACCGAGTGCGGCCATGGCTTCTCTTCCCCGCAGGATGGCCGCAATGAGGGGACTCGGCCAGGGAGGCGGGGGCCGAGGGGAGGGCTAAACCAAGGTTACTAAGGCGTGGAGCACTTTGCGTGTCCAAACGAAGCTTACAGTACTTGCTGACCGCAACGCTACAACGCCAAGCCATCTCCCTGGAATATGCTCTCGTTTATCGAACGATCTACTTTCGGCTATATTAAGATTTCCCCCGAAGTCGTTCGGTTTATTATTGCGCGTGACTTGTTGAAACAGTTCAGATTTCGAGGGCAAGCACAATGGGGTCACTGAGGATAACAATGGGTTTCGGGTGGCCCTTAACTGTAGTTTTTTTTTGTTTTTTTTTTAAAGGAATATTTGTTCCCCTTTGAGACACCGAGCGGAAAGGCAAACGGCACAATTCATAACCGAGCTCATAACCTAGCTTAACGTGGTGGTCACCTAGTTTTGATGCCGCTAACGTCCCTGCGGAGGGTGATGCCGAGCCGTAACAGGCTTTGTGATATTCTGGTTGTGAAGCAAGGCACACGGTGCGGTATGTGACTTTAATTAAAACGCATTGGTTGGCTCAACCTAACCTTCCTCAACCTCGGTGGCAGTTACTTACGCCGGAAAGTAAAGCGACACTTAGACCGTTATAGGTTAAGTTGAGCGCCTTTATGCCTCGCTCCACTAATAAGATGCCGAGGATATCTTGTTTAAAGTATAAAGTGTACGGTGCTTATTGATGCATCTGTTCATGAGAGAAGGGTGCCATGGTTCTGCCATGATTTGTTGCCATTCAAAGAAACATCCGTCACGTATTGGCAAGGCCCCAAAATCTTATGTCATCCCATAGTCGCCGTAGCAGTGTACAAATACAGTACTGACCGTCATTTCCCAAACCGATCCTGTCAAGAGACTTTCCGGTTATAAAGCGAGTGCGAAACCACTTACTGAATAGCCCGAAATTCAAATGTTCTAAAATCTTGAATTAGATGGTACTATTCGCCGAGCAGAATGACTCAGAAACAGTTGAAATCAGTGCTACGAAAGGCATTGCCGCCTTCGTATGGCCAGAAATAGATGAGATATCGATTCCAATTATGCTGCCTTTTGAGATCTCCCGGAAAGGCCTTTAGCCCGAAAATCCGCAACCTCAAATCCCTTCTTCTATCCATTAACAACCCTGCAAACATGACGTCACTTTATGGATAGTCCTTTCGAGATCTTCTAAAGACGGTATTCGGTCCCTCCCAGCTCACTCCCTTTTAGAACCGTATTTCCTATCCACGCATTACCACTGACGACTTCCTGGAAACGTGACGTACTTTGAGAATGGTCCATGTTGCCCTCCGGGATAGTCAGACACGATTCTTGGCCCTCTAAACTAATCCCCTTAAAAACACCTCCTCCTATCCAAGCAGTGTATTTAACGGCTTTCTAGGAGCGGGAAAAACTTTTTTGTAAGGTGGAAATGTTTACTTTTTACGGTACATCCTGTTTTAATCTTTCAGAACATTTTGACGATTAACGACAGTGATTCGATTGACCTTGGTTTGGTTACGTCGCGCGCCTTGGGCCTACGCTGTTGCTCATCTGTGACCAAGCTTGAAGCTGCATGATTCTCGGCGCTAATGGCCGAGAAATCAGCAGCGACAAGCTTGACTACCGCTAGGTTAGGTTACGTCACGCCTTGTGCCTCGCTCCGCTGTCGCCCGGCTCCACTCGGCGACAAAGAGGGAACACAAGAGGTAGGAAACTCACTCCTCGAAATTATACGAGATGGTCTGACTAAAGAAGCGCTCTCTAGCGACGAGGCTGTTAATCTCACTCAAAACGAAACACGTGTTTCAGGGAATTCTTACCTGTTTTGGATAAGAAAACAGAACGCGGGTAGTACGTGTTTTGGTGATTTTTCAAGATAAACTTGTTCAGCCATACAGTTAAAGAGGTCTCGGCGAGAGCTTTCGATTGATGGGGCTGAACGTAGGTCTATCTTGAGGAATAATCGAAAAACGGTACGGATTATCCCCGTGTTATTTTCACATACAACCACACATCCAAAACAGGTAAGGATTCTTTAAAACGGATGCTTCTCTTTGGTGTGATTGGCCCCGTTGGAAACGAAGCACTGAATCGCTCACCTGCAATGTCCTCGCCAGCTCAAAAATTCGTTCGATCTCTGTCTGGACCTCCGCGAGGCAATTGGATCGCGAGTTGGATCGCTCCATGATGGCTCTCTTGGAGGGGTTATTGAGCAGGGAGCGTTTGGCCAGCGAGATGTCCGCCGTGACTCGCGTTATGATGATCCTCCCCTCGAAGCGATGTTTGAGGTAGTCAAAGAGGGCCTTCTGCATCATGTCCGTGACCTCGTAGCCCTTGAGCGACGGGCCCACCAGCACCACGGGCCTCATGCTGGGCACCACGTCGTAGGGCGTCGTGGCCTCTTGCTTCTTGAAGAACGGCTTCCTCTTCTCCTTGGCCGTGAGGGTGGAGGGCCTTGCCGCCGCACCGGCCAGCGACTCCACGTCGTCGCCCAGGTTGGACGACGAAGACGTCTTGGACGAGTAGAGCTTCGAGTTGCGAGCCTGCGTCGTCTGCTGGCGCAGGTTCTCCAGTTTCACCGGGGAAGGGATGAAACCGACGTCGGAGCCCTCTCGCACTAGCCGCCCGATCCACCAGTTGTTGTCGTACTTCTCCTTGATGTGCAGGAAGTCCCGGACCTCGAAGGAGATGGCGCTGCCGTGGACGGGGCTGTCGTCGTCGATGGTGCCGTCATAGCTGACGTTGGTTCGGACGGCGAAGGCCACAGGCTTGCTGCGAGCCTTCTCCAGCTGGCCCAGGGCCTGCCGCTCCTTCTCCCGCCGTAAAACCTCTTTCTCCTCATCCAGCGACAGGTCGGAAGAAGGCTGGGAGTAATTACTGTCGGCCGAGCCCTGCAACAACAACCCACCACCGTCAGCCAACAATGTCCCACAAACCCGACAACCATACCGTTAGTCCCTAACTAAAACCTCCTAACAGCCAGCGGTTTGTTAGAAACAGCATAACACCCGGAGTCCGGTTTGAATCCTCCTATCGCGCAGTGGCCGGTTTGAAACCTCGTAACCACCAGG
>Ga0058701_10001969_pt1 | contig 15171 bp, 5 predicted proteins | sample AgamicOrMae_FD_97039 | JGI IMG/M metagenome (GOLD analysis project Ga0058701, IMG submission 97039) | Agave microbial communities from Guanajuato, Mexico - Or.Ma.e | ecosystem: Host-associated > Plants > Phyllosphere > Phylloplane/Leaf | place: Guanajuato, Mexico | collected 2012-06-04
GTCTAGTACCGTATAGACGTCTATTTTCTGTTTGGGCTGCAATTTGTTTCCGGAAAGCGTGCAAAACATTTCTACACGGTGCATTTTTTTCTGTGTGCGAGAGCGCAAAGTTTCTCCCCGTCCTACGGCTGCGATGCTGGTTGCCTATCTAACTACAAGTGACGCTTCCCAGGAGATCTCGTTGACAAAGCATTGACATGCGTTTTTTTTCTTTTTGGTTTCAGCCCCGTACATAAAAATCTGCAAGAGGAAAGATCCGAAGATAGACGCCTGCATCCAGAAGTCCATCGAGGCCCTCCGACCTAAGTTGAAGACTGGTGAGCTCGTCGCAGTGTGTGAAACATGTTCGTGTTCACTGTGAATTTATTCAAAGGTTGAAGTTTTCAATTCCTGTGTTCCACCTTGCGTCGCCGAGCAGAGCGGGCTGCAAGGCATTCGTTGACCTAACGGTTGTCAAGCCTGAAGCCGCTTACATCTTGGCGGCGGTTCCCTGGTCTAACAATCCATAGCATATCCATGAATTTCCAAAAATCCACGGTTATCCATATGGATATCCACCATTTTTGGATATCAGTTCTCAATTCTCCATACAAGAGTGGATATCCACATTGATATCCAAGCAGGGATATCCATGCAATGACATTCTACAATTGTGTCTCTGAAATACAAACAATAATAAAACCTGTTCTTCAAACAAAGTAAGTTCTCAAAGACCGAGGAACTCAAGGATGGGCACTTGAGACTTGTACGTGTCCTGATTATACTTTAGCCCATTAATTTAATTACGTCGGAGGTAACCTTGTGTGGCGATAATCAAAACGCAGGAATGCAAAAAAGTTCCGTTTTTTAGGAATTCCCGAACTGGAAGTACCCGGGCTCGAACCCCTGTTCCTGCAGGAGATCAACGTGTCGCCCGGCAGGGGTGGACCACGATTCAAGGCCATCGGCAGGAACGTAAAGGCCACAGGAGCGGGAGATTTCAGAATTAAAAGCATCAAGTAAGTCCATGATGGTTATAACAAAGGGTTGATCAAATATCGTCTGGTCGATTAAAAATAAAAAAAAAAAACATTCAAGCCGTTTTTACGTGCGTTGAAGTCTCCCCCATATAAATGCGTGAGTCATTTCCTCGAGCGTTGAAGTCTTCAATGCAAAGTCGGGTCATCATTTTGTTGCGACAATGTTCAATAACTACTACAGTGTTGACCACTACCCGAATGCAGGTTTTATTGGAAAAAATGAATGTATTTCCCCTTCCGCCGCCAAGCCAAGCGAATAGATAGCGGAGCGAGGCACAAGACAAGCAAATATAGTCTAACTTAATGGTTTTCAAGCCGAATGCCGCTTACTTCTCGGCGGCAGTTACTGCAGCCTAACTGGTGAGACAGTAACTACTAGGCGAAGCAGCATTATCAGCAGTGGCAAGATGAACCTTGAGAGGTTAGCCATGGTTAACCCACTATCGCCCAGCGATGTCGTTCGGCAACAGAAAAATTTATTTTAGAGGATCTGTTCGGTTCAGTATTGTCAAAATTTAAAAAATACCACCCCTCTGGAAATATGAAATTTAATTATTTAGGCCTTTCCCCAAATCTTGAAACTGCGTTTTTCAATGGAAAAAATTCCTTCGGATTTCTGTTAAGTTGAATTTCACTCCAAATACTTTGGGCTGTTATGGATTAAGACAGATAAGTCACGCCCCATGTGGCAAGCGATGTCGGCAGCCTCTTCGCCAATATCGGCCCGATATCGGCCTAACGTCAAAAGATAGCGGTATCTTCGGCTAATATAAAGCCGATTATGGCGGGGGATACAATTTCGATATCGAACGAACATCGCGAGACGATAAGTTGCCGATATCTTCAAATATCGGTCCAATATTGCGCCAATGTCTTTTCCTACATATTGTCCTTCGCCTTTCTTTTTGACGAAAGGCGAAACATAAGAGGTGAGGAATACAACCTCCTAACCTCAAAGGGTGGCAATGTGATCCTGATGCATGTTTTCAGGACCGACCTGGATAAATTGACGTTTGCTGTCAGTTTGGAAATCCCCGTGCTGATTTTTGAAGGAGAGTACGAAGTAAACATTAACTTCCTAGTCGTGCCAATCAAAGCGCGAGGACCTCTGCATGGAAACACAAGTGAGTACAAGTCGATGCAAGAAGGGAGTCACTTCCCGCCTTTGCACGATCGTGTATCAACGGCCATCTTGTTTGTTCAGCGGATGTGAGCGGCGAAGCGGTGCTGCATGGCCGCCTACAGGAGCGCAAGGGAAACAAATACCTCAAGTTCGATAACTTGGATCTCGACTTGACTTTGACCGACTACAATATATACCTAGGAAACCTGTTCGGAAACGACAAGGGTTTGAGTAAGTACCCACGGAACCCGAAATATATACAATCTTATTACAGAGATCTCTCCGCATAACGTTTTTTCCAGCAAAGTGCTAGTTTTGAAATACGATCTAAAAAATATTAGATAAAAAGGTCATATAGGTTGACCAAAACAAAGTTAGCCCAACCGAAGAAAACCTAACCAAAGTTAACCTAAACTAAGTTAGCCTAACCAAAGATAATCAACTGAGGATAGTCTATCCTTTGGTAACCTAACCAAACTTAGAATTGTATGTCCTCTGGAGATAAGATTAAAGCAGGGTGAACACACAAGACGTAGAAAATTTAAATGCAACCGTATACAAATCTACAGGGAAGTAATTTAAGATAGGTTCTTGCAGAAATAATCGCAGTTCCCACAGGAAAAAAATGTTTGCAGTGGCAGCTAACGCGTTTATTGATATACCAGGTGCTAATAATTTTAGCAGCCATTGCTAACGTTAGCTGTAGCTACTAATAAGTTAGCAAGGGCTACAAATTGAGCAAATTTGTATTTTTAGCAGCCGCTGCTAACATTTTAGTAGCTACATCTAACGTTAAAAATCGACTGCTAAAAGTTAGCAATGTCTGCTAAAATTATTTGTACCTGGTATATCAATAAACGCGTTAGCTGCCACTGCTATTTTGTTTCCGTGCAGCATAAGGCTGAAAAGAACCAGCCATGTTTTAATTGAGAATGAAATACCCGTAAAAAGAGCAATTACGGTAGTAAATCACTGAATAGAAAATCTTTCTCACAATTTCGCTTGACGCGCGTTTGGATGATTTCATAGCCAAGAGAATTATTACTTACCGCTAGAACTGATGCGCGCAACCGTAATTGGAATCATTTTTATAATCATAACTTCCACAAAACAGAACATCTTGTTTACGTCTGCTGTTTTAACCGATCAGTTTGATTACATCCAGCCTTGAGATTGCAATTATGAAACGGAAGAAAGTTAAAAATCTACTTTTAAGATTAAAATGCTGTTTTCTTCGTTAGCACATAAAATGCATTATGTTGGTTACGTGCGTCAAAGTTACTCTATATTAATGCATGTCGGGGTCGGGTCAATAGCAACACCCTCAAAAGAAAAAATATGCTGCATTTCATGCAGAGAAAATACACTATTATTAGTCAAAATATACCTGGGAAGACGTTTATATATCCCAGCGAATCATTGAGTCCAATGGAAGTTCGTCTTTTCGCGGACTTTGTTAGCCAGGCGTCTCTGGCAGGGCCAGTTCCAAGAGTCCATACATGCGAATTCCCATGTGCTGGAGCTTCGGTTTGGTAGTTACATTACTATACTTTAGTGGATACGGTAATAACAGCCTTTTATAGTCAGTTCTAAATTTTGGTCGTTGTCTTATTTCTATGTTCTAAATTCAGTAGGTATCATTTTCTACATCTCGTGTTCCATCCTAGTTTAATCTGTTATCACGTTATGAGTAGAAAACTAAAGTCGTTGGTTAGGTTCGCTTAGGTTAACCTGGGCTTTGTTCCGCTCGGCCGTCGACAATTCTAATGCCGCTTACATCTCAGCGGCCGTAAATTATCCCCTGAAGAACGTAACAGGCTTGGTGACCGTTAGGGTAGGTTAGGTTAAGTAAGTTTAGGTTAAGTTTGGCTAGGTTCAGTTATGTTAAGCTATGTTAAGTTATCTTAAGTTATGTTATGTTAAGTTAGGTTAAGTTAGGTTATGTTCGGTTATGTTAAGTTAGGTTAAGTTGGATTAAGTTGGGTTAAGTTGGGTTAAGTTGGGTTAAGTTGGGTTAAGTTAGGTTAAGTTGGGTTAAGTTGGGTTAAGTTGGGTTAAGGTAGGTTAAGTTAGGTTAAGGTAGGTTAAGTTAGGTTAAGTTAGGTTATGTTCAGTTATGTTAGGTAAGGTCAAGTTAGGTTAAGTTGGGTTAAGTTGGGTTAAGTTGGGTTAAGTTGGGTTAAGTTGGGTTAAGTTGGGTTAAGTTGGGTTAAGTTGGGTTAAGGTAGGTTAAGTTAGATTAAGTTAGGTTAAGTTAGGTTGAGTTAGGTTAAGCTAGGTTAAGTTAGGTTAGGTCCTAAGGTTTGCGTAAGTTAGCTTAGGTGCCTCGTGTTGCTTAGCTCGGCGTATCGTCAAATGGCGGAACAAAAGACGGGGAGTATCCACCTAGCAAACATAAATTTCGTGAAGTAAAAGAGCGCCCCGACATTGTTGTTCCAGGTGAATCGGTAAATCAAGCCATCAACGCCAACTCGAAGGAGTTCATCAAAGTGATCAAGCCCATGGTTGAAGCCACGGCAAAGGAAATCATCTTACGAGAAGCCAACAAGATCACAGACCACTTCACATACGATCAACTCTTCCCCTAGGCGAGCTCGCTGTGCGACCTACCGTCAAGGACAGTCCATCAGGAGGTCCGACCCTCCCCGCCCAGCCCCGCGTGCTTCACCAAAGATTTTCAAGTGGTTCCAACATGGTGGATTTACTTTACCATTGTTATTAAGTCACGAGACACGATTGTAAATAGTTAGGGATTGATAATAAAAAGAGGAAAAATCCAATTCAATGCCTAATCCCTGTCTTTCAGCAAGTCCTTATCTGTAGATCACAAGGAAGCTATCTTACCACCAAGTCACCAAAGACATATGAGTGTTCTTGATTTCTGGTCAGCAATAACTTGTGAGAGTTTTCTACCTCTTGTGTTCCACCTCGCGACCCCGAGCCGAAATGAGCGGCAGCGGGTACGTGATCAATATTAATCTTGACTGACTTAAAGCTCATTTTATTGCCCGATCCCACTTGAGGCTTGCTTATACTAGTCTTCCTTCGAAGTAACATTCCCTAATAGCTGATTAATCAAATCGTAAATTTGAGAGAGCGAAACCGCAACTTTTTCTTGCTTCAAGCTACCTTATTTTGCATCTTTGTCAACTTAAGATAACCTGCTTGGTAATCAGGTCATTAAAGAACAAATTTGAAACAAATGTTAGGGATTTAAGATTTAGACGTCTGATGGAGGTTCTTCGCTAAACGGGTAACTCCTCCGTAGCGGTAAGTTTGAATCGGCAAGTAGCAACCTTCCCAGCGTTGCAGTCTCCAACAGTTAGTTCTTCCAATAAACAGTCTCCTCTAGCGTAAAAGTCTCCAAAGGAAGGGACAAGGAGGAAAGAAACTTGGAAGGAAAAGAGCATTCTCAAAAGGACCAGAGCGAAAAAGCTCCCACCCTTGCCTATGTGGCTAATGTCTCGTTAATCATCAATGAAATAAAAGTTTGATCGCAATTTTAGAACCACGGTCGAACACATGTTCAAAATCAAACTGATAAGGCGAACAAGGCCTACCAAATTCTTCAAAACATGCATGCCGGTAATTTTTTAACGAAGTGACTACACGCTGCCTCTTTAAAAATGTATTAGGTTCGGTTCCGGTTCCGTGCGTTCAAGTCACCTCCCATTTAAAATGCATTAGGTTGGTTTCTGTGCGCTCAAATCTCCGTACGAACATTTGGTGTGCGAATAGAACTGACCATTTTTTGACGGAATAGTCAAATGCTTCGTTGCTTCTGCTCTGCGTGATTCAACGAAGATTGCCGATACTTTTGCTGTTACTTCGGTATATAACAATGAACGCGCGATTCAAAAAGTATCGCTTGAGAAGGTGCCTTAACACAAGAGTATCGTCGTGACTACCTCAACGACACAGCGCCACCTGTCGGAGCGCTTGCCAGGCGCTCCTAATAAAGGCCGAGCGGGCGATTAAGGTTAGTGTGAGGTAGCTGGGAGCAAATTGGTTCATTACAGAGGGCGCTAGCGCAGGCAAGAGCGGGAGCAGGGTCAGCGCCGGTCAACGCTCTTAAATCATCATCGCAGCGTCCTGCGCGTCAAATCCATCTGCGAGATCCCTCAACGAACAACAGCAACGCCAGCGCGCCAAATTCGATTTTTCTTATTGACAGTCGTGACGGCTAACAGCCTAAGTTTCAAAGTTATTCGCAGGGGCACAGCCAGTTTGTGAGTTGATGATGATGAGCCACTATGTCAATGATCTGCTTTTACTAATTACGTCGCAGATGCAATTAAAACATACTAGGTAGCATTCGCCTTCTCCAATCAGGTATATTGCCGATACTGTCAGCGAAAAGAGAGGCACAAGACAGGTAACTCAATCTGACTTTGCCTAGGTTAACCTAATTAAACCTCGCCTACATCCATTTAACCTAACAATAACAATCACCAAGCTTAAATCCACTTTCATCTCGGCGGCTGATACAGGACTGCCGCCAAGAAGCGGCAAAAGCGCTGGTCGAAGAATCCATAGCTATGGATATCTATGGATATCCACGATCCTATGGATTTTTCGGCATTGATATCCATAGCTTTTCAGGGAATATCCATAGGAAGCCCATGAATATCCAAGCGTTTACAATGAATATCCATAGCTATGGACATCAATGGCTGCGGAATTTCGCACTGATGTCCCAGCTATGGATATCCATTAATTCAATGGACTTTCGACACTGATATCCACAGTTTTCTACGGATGTCCATATCCGGTCTAACGATATTTATAAGATCGCTAGGGATATCCATAAAATTATGAATTATCCAAAGGTATGGATTCTTTGACCAGGAAACTTGGCGAGAGCCAAATGAATCGGCAGAGAAGCGAGGCACAAGGCACGTGACCTGGCCTTGGCTTACTTAACCTAGTATATTGTTAATCCTCACTAATGCAATTATTGATTAAACCAGGATAGAGCACAAAAGGTACAAAATTCCATTCTCTTTAAATTTTAGCGTACGACAACAACAAAAAGTTGACTGGAATTGCCTTAGTTGATGTATTGAAAAAAAAATCACACGAAAAGAATGATCAGAATACGATTGCCAACATCGCTAAAGACATAGTCTACTTACGCCAAGGTATCCTGGGTTCCTAGATCGAACTGTCCGACTGTCCGTGCTATTTTTTTGGCACGGATATTCGTGCTTTCTCTGCGGATATCCGTCCTATATCGTGCGGACATCCGTAAAGCACTGATAACTGAACAAGCATTTCCGCACCGGCATGGATTGACAGGGATATCCGCGTGGGTATGCGTGGATGCCTGTGGAGTCACTGATAATTGGACACTGATATCCGCGATTTCACCGATATCCGCACAGATATTCACACGAATATCCGCATTGATGTTGAACGGACAGTTGGATCTGGGTTGGTAATGAATACCGCTCGCTAGACAGCTATACTGTAATGAGTACGGCCCTATTACTTAATCAGATAGGTTGCATAGGGAAGCAGCCATATTAGCGATGATCAAAGAAGAAATAATAATAAATTAAAGAATCAATATTTTTTTGGCTGGATAAGGTTTTGATTGCCTGTGTACACAAGCTCTTAAACAAACCCGTCACACAATGCCTCTTTAAAAGGCAGACAAACAAAAACAGTCCAGATTCCAAACATGGATCGCAAGAAAAACCTTTTCGCCACGAAAGATATTGCAAGAAAAAAGAAGAAAAAAAAGATGAGCCAAAGACTCTGCCGCCCGCAAAGGTGACCCCCCCCCTCTGGATCTAATTATGGCCGTCCTTCCCTTTCATGAGATGGGTTTTGGTGGTTACAGACAGCGAGTATCAGATGTCAGAAAAGGTACGGGTTGCGCGCCAAGCGCCGTAAAAGAGCGTCATTTTCAGTGTAAAACGCCGTCCCGGGTCACTATGGTTGCGGTACCCAACGGGTATCCTCTTCACGCGAGGATTTTTTGATGAGGAGTCAGTGACTTGAGTACTTTGCATAACAATCGGATTGGATTCCGTGTTTCTAAACTGGTTCAATGCACTTTGGCCAAGCTGGTTTTTGTGCTAGACAAGTGGAAGCAGCGTTCAACACATTAGCGTCTGTAGATAAACATTTCCCCTCACAGATTTTACAGCGAATTTTTCTCGCTGTATCGAAAAAATGTAGACAGGTAATTTTATAAATATAATTAAAATCAAGCTTAAAAATGTAAATATTCAAATTTTCTCGTGCTAACGAAAAAAAAATGGGGGATATATTAGGTTGCATTATTCGATTAGCATACCGGTACATGGGTTAAAAATAAGGCTTGCGTAACTAAAATTAGGCTACGTTGCCTTGTACCTCGCTCCGCTGTTGCCCCGCTTGGCTCCTCGACAAATAGTAGAACACAAGAGCCCTTGAAAAAAAAATGATCAGACCTGATCTGCCTGATCAGGCACTGATCAGAAATTAAAAAACAATCTCTGAACAGTGTTCCAATTCTTCAGGCCCTAACCCGCGCTTGATCAGAATTTGATCCGTCCGATCAGCTCTGATCAGACACCTTCCGCAAGAGAGGTAAAATATGCAGTCTTTAAAATTAAGAGTGTAAACGGGTTTTATCGTAGCATCACAGGAAAGACTAGCAGCCCCTGTTTTAGGTAGTCTTACATCAGTTTTGGGTGTGAAGGTGGAACAGGGGGAGACCGTAATTTTGTTATTTTTGAAGATAAACCTATCAACAACGATATCAATGAAAAGGAGTCGTCGAGAGGTCTCCATTGATACAGTTATTCATACGGGTCCTTTTAAAAGTAACTAAATTACGCTCTCCCCCTGTTTTACCTCTTCATCTAAAACAAGGATTAGTTTTTACTGTGAAGGTGGAAAATGCTCGAGTCTAAATGCACGAATCTCAATATGCAGCTATGCATGAATGGGTTAAAAGCATTCTGTTTTGATTGCGATCCTGGAAGAAGACAGTGCCCCCCCACCGGCCCGCCTTCCCCAGCCTCATCAGCGCAGAGCACCGCAGGTTCCTTGCCGTCAGCTCCGGGGACTTTAATAGTCGTTGAGTCGGCGATCTTCACTCTCCTGCGGCCAACAGCCGGTCTCGACAAACGAACCCATGGCTTCACAAAGTGCGGATACCATTTGCGGAATTTGAGTGAGAATTAAGTGAAGTGCAATACAGTGCACCATGGGTGCAGTGAGGACTAGCGCACCACTAACATGGTTCATTCTGATGGTTTGTGGCTTGCTTGTTGTTATTCCGGGTAAATCGGAAGGCCGTCTTGGTAAGTGCAGTTTTTTCATTGTACACAGTTTCCATTTTTCACCTCTCTTTTAATCCTTTCAACTGCCAACACAGTAGAACTATAACACCTTTTTTGGCCATTAAGGTAAAAAGGGGGGAGAGCGTTATCAGGTTATTTTAAAAGATACTCCTATGAATAACTATATTCATAGAGAGCTCTCGACGAGACCATCTCATTGATATGGTTGTTGATGGGTTTATCTTCAAAAATAACCAAATCACGCTCTCCTCCTGTTTCACCTTCACGCCTAAAATAGCAGTGACAGCTAAAATAGGGGTTGTTTTTACTGTGAAGTCGAGCAAAACGACAGCGTATAATGAGGCACATGCGACTTTGTTAGCCTAACTTTACCTAATTTAACCTAACTGAATGGTGATGTCGCGTAGGGTCGCTGGAAAGATACTACCGTTGAGAGGGAGACTAGGCGGCAGCTGAGGGGAGCTATTACCGAGGGAGGCTCAAAGTACCCAACCTACGTTAACCTAACCTACGCAGATCCTTGCAATGTAAAGTTTAACCAAAGAACAAGAGAAATGCAACCTGTAAAGCTAAAGTTATGGCAAAAATAATTGGATAAAAAAAATACCAGTGCCCTAAAATTTGCATTTTGTAGAAACAAGATATAGATTTCGGGTTTCAAGGAGGTGAAAGGGGTGGTAGGATATCAATACTATCAATAATACTATACAGTTATCATTGTAATTATTATTGAACAACGGGGTGTTACTATTGACCTGACATCCATTTACACTGAGAGACTTCAACGCTCGGTAAATAATGAGAAGAACGCAATTACTTGGGGAAGAATTCAACGCACGTAAAAAAAGCTTGAACTTACTTAATTGGACTGGCGGGTGAATTGACAGACCGTAACCAATATTATTATTGTAATATTCATGTGATTATCAAAGATTTAGAATTTTACAAAAAATAACAAAAATTATTATCCGACGTTTTTCGATGTGTTATCAATAAAGACACTCTTATGGTACAAGTCGTCGACTATCCTAAAACTCACGTGGGTAAGTTGATCGTATTATTTTTTGCAAAAAAAATCTTACAAATCTTACAATCTAACAAAATAAATCTTAAATTGCGTTTTAAGCAAGGCAAAACCAAATCTTTGACCATTTACCACTGGTGGTTAGATGTATAGTGAGCGGTTAAATACTAGGACTATGTAATCAATCTACAAACCCGGAAAAAAGCGTAATTAGTGTACTTCTTAATCCAGAGAAACGCCCTTGCCATACCTAAGAAATTTTTCAGGAGAGCTTTTCAGACCTGTCAGTGAAGATCGAACTATTTTGTGTTACGTATGACACGAAAAAAGCCAAGTCAAAGTGAACTCGTCCTTGGTGGGCATTTTATATAAGCCATCTTAACAGCATAACCCAAAAAGTCCAATATACATCCGACTTATCTCACCCGCAAAAAAAAGAAGTTAAGACCTACGCGTTGTTGTGTAGGCTTTGATCACTACGCCGCTATTCATTCACGGCAACGACCTCTAAAATTGTCTGCAAGTCATACGACTCAACGCACTGAATGGCGAAGCTCTGAAGAATAGCCTTCGGAACATAAAAGACTTCTTTAACAGGTCCTCAGAGGGAATGATATCGATGAAATTCGAGTGGCGATGGCGTGCGCCTCAGACGGAAACATTTTGTATTCGTCAGTGCTGGGCCATAGATTGGCAAATTATTCGACGTAATTATGCGGTAATGGGGTGCGAATTGAATAAGTGCTTAATCAAACGCTCGTAACAAGGTCAAAGTTTATAATCGTTCTAGGATTTTTTTTTAGACGCAACGCAAACGTACCGTTACCTTACGTACTCTTACGGTGTTGCACTCTGAATAATACGGGTATTTGGAAGCTTCCGTGAAGTCACTATATCTAACAATCGAAAGCGAATTTCCCGTACTTAAATTGATTTTTGTGCATCGATTTTAAATTTGCTCATTTTTAACCCATAACAGCCCAAAGTATTTGGAGTGAAATTCAGCTTAAGGGAAATTCAAATGATTTTTTCCATTAAAATACGCAATTATAACTTCGGCAAATGCCTAAATAATTAAATTTCAGGTTTCCACGGGGGTGATATTTTTTAAATTGTGACAATAGTGAACTGAAAAGATACTCTAAAATAAACTTTTCTGTTGCCGAATGGCATCGCTGGGCGGTAGTGGGTTAATTCTCAACTTGAGCATTTTAAGACAAACTTTTCTTCCAAGACATTACTCATTATGACTCATTTTACACTGACTCATTTTGCACTAACGTAAGTTTTCATTTCAACTTGATTGAACAAACACGAAATTTTTATTTTGTTTTATAAAGTACAATCGTTTAAAACTGATTGAGATATGAACTAATCAACGTGAAGTGCGTTTTAAGAGACAAACGGCGGTAAGCTTTGAGAGATTTTTTTCCTGTCATTTTGTTCATCTAATCTACGCAATGTTAACACACAGCCTTTTAGATTTTCTTGCGAAGCAAATAGGTCTCTCTAGAAGGCAGTGCCCTTTGTTCTGACGCTTCCGGCAATTTACGTCCGGCCCCAGAATTACCAAGTCCAAGTCAAATTTGAGCGCTGCAGAGGAAATGAACGCTTAGATGAACTTGAAACGAATTCGCGGTCAAACCATCGTAACTTTAATTTCTTCTACGAAGTAGTGGCCCCTACTTTCCCAACGTCGTGATTTTAATCAACAATCATATTATTCTTTACTCTAGCGCAAGAAATAAGATGAGCAATTTGACGGGTCGGTGATTTGGAAGGCGAAACTCATCCCTACGTGCCACTTAAACCCATTCTTAAAGTCTTCCCTTCCAAAGCAAAATACAAACTCTTTGAGTGATAAAAATAGCGCAGACTTCCCCTTTAAATCGATTACAAATATCTTCGGGGCCATAAAGCTGAGGGGCCATTAATGCATTACGCAAGGTCTGAATGGGGGAGGGATTCAAAGTTTAGGCTATCTTACTATCCATACATGCGGTATAGGAAAATGACCTCATTGGGGCATTGATAAGAATAATTTCTCTTTTGGGTACATCTTTGGCTATCCCCATTTTGATATGAAGGTAAAACGGGACCATATCGCATTTTTACTTAGTTTTCAAGATGGGCCCACCAACTGCCATATCAATGGAAAGGGATCGCCGAGCCCTTTCCATTGATATGGCTGTTTGAGGGCCTATCTGAAAAACTAGTGAAAACACGACCAGGTTCCATTTGGCTTTCACCCCAAAATGGGGACAGGTTGTTATCATGGGGTTAGGGATGTCTCAAGTTGTGAAAAACTCAGTTGCGTCAGTGTAGATTGGCTCCTGAGATCCGTTCTTTTTTTCTTCTTTAAATTCATATCTATGACGTCAAAAAAAGCAATATTATTGAATGAGAATTGAGTACAGTGGGAATAAGTAGGTCAGTCCTTTTCAAACGCCTATGTTAATTCAAGGGAGACTTGAACGCACGGAAACCCACCTAATATATTTTAAAGGGAGGTGACTTGAACGCACGGAAACCCACCTTAAACATTTCAAATGGGAGGTGACTTGAACGCTCGGAAACCCACCTAATACATTTTAAATGGGAGGTGACTTGAACGCACGGAAACCCACCTAATACATTTTAAAAGGGAGGTGACTTGAACGCACGGAAACCAACCTAAAACATTTCAATGAAGCAGCATGTGAATAGTCACTTTCGTAATAAATACGTCTTACAATTAGTCGCTAGCACCGAAATTTTAATTATTTTGTTTCGATCTCAGCTCGCCCCGGACGAGTAGGCATGACAAAAAGAGGGTCTTCAAACGACAGATTCGGGCGATCCATGGGGCGATATTGCTCGAAATAAGTCCCTGTCATTCGGTCAGTGTCTCTTAATCATCAGTCATCTCGGTCACTGGCTGTCAGTGTCACGTGGTGCTTTTTCTGCGATCATAGTTAACCCTGCGTGACTGCGTATCCTTTTTCTTTTTTCTCTCTCCAACAGGTAAGAAACATTTTTGAAGGCCAGAATTTACCGAGGAAGTTTAGCGACCGTTTCGGCACCGGTCCTCATCCGAAACGGTAGTGATAACTACCTGTCAAATGATTATGATCAAAATATAAAAGTCTTAACGACTTGCAGATTTGATTATGAGAAAAAAAATCTGCACGCCAAAGAAAATCGCCCTTTTTCCCGAGCGAAAATGTCTGATCAGGCACTGATCAGCTGTCCGATAAACTGATGTCTCCAATCAGTTTTTCGGACATTTGATCAGTGTCTGATCAGATGTCCGATAAACTGATGTCTCCAATCAGTTTTTCGGGCATTTGATCAGTATGTCTGATCAGTGCCTGATCAAAGTCTGATCAGTGCCTGATCAAAGTCTGATCAAAGTCTGATCAGACTCTGATTAGCCCAAGAAGGCTTTTTTTGCATAAGTAACTGAGATGACTGAAGCGCAGGTTGCAGTCGCGATAATAGCGTCATTTAAACTTGAGAATAAATCACACTTTAATCGGCTATTTTGCCTTCTTTTGGATTTCTCACTTCTTGTTTTTCTTCTCTACGCACATACTGTAAGGCGAGCGGAGCAAGGAACAAGTCACTTAACTTAACCTAACTTAACCAGGGTTAATGAAATTTGAGGGTCAGCAAGTCTGATACCGCTTACTTCGACCGCTAGTAATTACTACCACCTATTTAAGGTCGTACCGGTAACGGAAGGATTTTTTTTAAACTGACACAATGTCGTCACTGCTTAAAAACTTATATCGGATAAAGTTTCTAAAAACAACGGATAATTGTTTTACAACAATATTTTTTTAAAAAAAAACTGAAGTAGGTAGCCGATAGCTCTTGTCGGTTGCCTACCTTTGGCAGCTCGCCTCGGCACTGCCATAAACAAATCAGCGGCACGCCCATGAGGTAGGCAACTGAGCGTGTCGACGCAATGTGGGTTGCCTAATTCTTTTTTATTTTAGTTTCCTCAAAAAGTTGCGATCAAATACATAATTTATCCTTCCTGAATTGGATTAGGGCATACCCCCAATAAACAAAACAGTAAAAAACAACGCGAACTCCTCAGGGTTGATTCGAAACGTTGTTCAGCGACTGGCGCGGAAATTGCTTAAGTTTACCTGATAGCAACTTTAGAAAATATTTAAACTAATTCAGGTTAATTTACTTACCAAACATTTAAAAAAATCAATTAAATTCAATGTCACTCAAAGCTTTACAAAAGTAACACTTTAGAGTGTTAAAGTATTTGATTATAGCCCTCAGAATAAATAAATTCATTACAACACTTTTTTAAGGGGAAACCTCACAGACGCCATTTTGAAAATCGATTTTTGGCGCATTAAGACTTTGATATCAAGAATCACCCGATGTACAGTACTTTTGTAAACATATTCATTAGCCATCTGTATATTAAAAAATGACCCACATAACTACCGGTATTACCTCACGCCTAGGAAATTTAAAACGCTCGTTTTTTTGTTGTTTTTTTGTTTTGTTTTTTAATATTTCAATGCGTTTTAAATTTCCTGGGCGTGAGGTAATAGCCTATGTAGCTACCTTTTTGAAAAATACAGACGGCTAGTGATCATGTTAATACATATATACATTGGCCAATATTCTCCATATCGCTGCCTCAAAGAAAGTACTGCGCCAAAAAGCGAATTTCAAGATGGCGTCTGTGGGGTTCAC
>Ga0058701_10001971_pt1 | contig 15169 bp, 9 predicted proteins | sample AgamicOrMae_FD_97039 | JGI IMG/M metagenome (GOLD analysis project Ga0058701, IMG submission 97039) | Agave microbial communities from Guanajuato, Mexico - Or.Ma.e | ecosystem: Host-associated > Plants > Phyllosphere > Phylloplane/Leaf | place: Guanajuato, Mexico | collected 2012-06-04
GCCCGAGTATCGCCTGAGCCGCTTGTGGTACCAGTGTTGCCTATGTTAACGCGGGATCCAGAGTCCGGATTACCGCGCTGTCCGGACTAACGCATGTCCGGATTAGCGGGAGAGCACTGTATACACTGCGCGATGAACCGAACAGAAATCTGGCTTGGTGCATCTCTTCTCCAAAGTTTGCTCCTACTCCACCAACGGCCAATTCTTTCCAAACAACATAAGCAATTATATTTTTGACTTTACAAAAACTTAAATAAAAACTACAGAGTTTATAGGAACATTAACTCAGTTATTTTAACGGCCTAGAGTATCCCAAGATACCTCCATTGAGAAATACTACGATTTCGCGGATAGTTTGAATTTTTTGTCCGCGGTTTCTTGAGCTTTATATTACTGTAAACGCCCATTTTGGGTAACAGCCATGTTTGATAATAACTAATGCATCAAGATCTTTAACTGCACTAGCTGTCAAAACAAGATCTCGTTTCATACAACAGTAAAAACAAGCTCAAAATTCTTAATCTAAGAATACCGCGGATTGAGCCCCTGCGGGTACGCAGATCGTCAAGACAAAATCTCAATTCAACTTTGATGCGCGTTGCCTAACCAAGCTGTGAGTAGGCAAAACGCCTTGCAGCCGTATCAACGCTTTGCCTAGATGAATTTCTTCCAGTCCTCGGGAATTCGAAAGATATGCGATGCAATACGCTGTCCAGAAGGAAATATTCCGGACAATAGGAACACACACACACACACAAAAACACTAATAGGAAAAGCTGCGCTTATTTTAACTGCCTCCTAAGCAAGAACGTCGTTTTGCTGTGTGTAAAAATACGAAGTAACTATTTACACGCTGCCCAATTTAAAGTGTGTAAGATTGGTTTCCATGCGTACAAGTTACCTCCTGTTTAAAATGCGTTTGGTTGGTTTCCGTGCGTTTAAATCTCCCTTGTATTACATGGGCGTGCGAATAGAAGTGACAATAAAAATGACACGCAATCTCGCTCAAGAAGTGAATTTACTTGGAAGTAGCTGCCTTCCTGCCCCAAAAATCTTCAAAACCCAACATATTTTACCAAACATATTGTTAATTTTTATAAAGTTAAAAATTGAGAGCTTATCAAACATCGCTATTAAGAAATCATTATCTTAATGTGTATTCTGCTCAAAATATTTTTTTAAGGATTTATGAAGAAAAATTAGACAGAAGTTCCCAAAACTGCTATTCGAAACCGGTTCACAACATGGGGAAGAAAACTGAACGAGAAGAAAATGGTCCATATTAAAGGCTGTCGTACAGTGGGCCACAAAAGACATGACCCTGATTCCATAATAAATACATGGATGCGGGTGTCATAACTTTTGTGGCCCACTGTACATTGCAAGTTACAAAATGAGTAACTATTTAAGCAATACAAAAAGTCCCATTTAGGGTTCGTCTCACTTAAAGACTCAAGATCTTGAAGCAGCGTAGCTTATTTCTATTTAGCAGCGAGGCATCCCAAGGGAGGTGCAGTAAACAAATTGATCCTCCCGTCAAGCTTTGAATAAACAGCCACAGCTGAGCTTGAACATGACCGAAACGCAGCCGTGAGGGGAGGCCCTTGCGACTCCAAAGGTCAACCGCAATTCGCAGCCTTACAAGAGAGATTTAACCAGACTTATGGTTGAGATCCCTCGTGTTTACGACTATTTTACGAAGGAAATAAGGGGAGAGAATGTCATGATTTCGTAGTCAAATTCTGATTAGAAGACTTTCCCTGACAAAATTTTACGTAAGACTGACCCGCAATTAAAACAAAAAAGGAGAACTTCCGCTTCGGAACAATTTTCCGGATCAAAAAACTTATGTTTCGGAGAACTTCCACGTTGCAGAACTTCCCGAGTAAGAAAACTTAACGTCGGAGAACTTCCCGAGTTAGAAAACTTTTGGGTCGGAGAACTTCCGGGTTGGAGAACTTCCCGAGTAAGAAAACTTATGCGTCGGAGAACTTCCCGAGTTAGAAAACTTTTGGGTCGGAGAACTTCCGGGTTGGAGAACTTCCCGAGTAAGAAAACTTATGCGTCGGAGAACTTCCGGGTTGAAAAACTTTTGCGTCGGGGAACTTCCATGAGGGAGAACTTCGGCGTCGGAAAAATATCGCGTCTAGAAAGCTTTCGCTATGGACGGCATTGTTCAACTCAAAGAACGTAACTGGACATACTCCAACCTAACTTCGTACATTCCTTATTGAGCGATGTACTTCACACTGGTCGAACTTCCGTGTCAAAGAACCTCCTCAATACAAAAGAACGTATCCTTGACTGAACTTAATCTGCTCTGCATGAAGAAATCGAATCCGCGTTGGAGAATGCCCGCGTCGAAGAACATTCATCTACCCAATAATTACGAAGGGTCAGCTAACCTAACCTTGCTTAAACTAAACTAACCTACTTTAGTCTACGTTCACGTGATAAGGATTACCTTACGATAATTTCGTTTAAAAATAATAAACCAATAGAAACAAAATCGAGAACAAGATAGTTTGCCACCAGCAAGTTATTTAGGCAAAACTAATCCTTGATACTTTCCGGAAATTTTAGGCCTAGCCAATATGGAGTAAGTTTTAACTTTCAATCGTGCAACAACCATCTGTTTCCTCATCAATATAATACCAAGATATTTCTCGCAGGTTAAGGGTAATCGATAAATACGACCTGTAGAATAGGCCAGAACACGCCCGGATATGACTCTTCTAGAACTAGCTCGCCCCTCCCTTATCGCAACTTTTCTCGCGTGAACTCAAGCTCCCGCAAAAGAAATTGTTTGTGTAACTTTTGATTTGCTGTATTGATAACTTCTGCAAAGAGAATGATATTTTCATCAAGAAATTGTTTCTGTTCTTCGTTTAGGGAAACAGGAAAAAAAAGAGCCTATTCAGAAAACATCATTTATCGTGGCTGAAATCTTCCTCTTACAGACCCATTAGCTCTCTCCTCCGTGAACCAATCGGGCTCTCTAGCGCATTGCGGGCTCTCTAGTTGCCATTGCGTGATTTCAAGAGCATCAAACGGACATGAATGCCCTTAATGACTGTCCTCTCTAAGTCATGTGACGAGTTGGCAACTCTCAACCGGACAGCTCTCTAAAAAGCTCTCTAATGTAGAGTTGTAACACGACGCGATATTTCCGAGAGCCACCCCCCGGTCTCAAATCAGCCAAAAGTGGCATCGCTCTCTAGGTCACCTTACAAATTTGTGACTCTCTACCTGGTGGCTCTCTAGTCGAGGTCGCGAAGTGATATTTTCCAAGAGGGCTTTGCTTTCACCTGGCGAGGCGGTTCAACAAGTCCCCAGACCGGATCTCCTCGACTAAACTATAGAAATATCTTGAGCACCTTAAAAAACAGGCTGAGAGCTCTTGCACCGGAAGTGCCTTACAGAAAGACACTAGAAACAATATTGGTTATTTTCTATCGAGTCCTGTCGTGTCACCATCCAGATAGAAAAAAAATTCATAGGCAAAAAGAATTTCAAGCGAAAATGCAGGAAAACCGGCCACGGCTCTGTATGAGGTATCGTGGACACGGTTGTTTGATTTTAGTTTTCCACAAACAACAATGTTTCAATAAGATTCATATATCCACATAAACATACTCCAGAAGTACATCCAGAGTAAAAACTAACCCCTGTTTTGGATAGTTCCATGCATGATTCGGTATGAAGGTGAAACATGAGGAAACAATTTAGTTTTTATTGAAGATAAACCTATTAACAACCATATCAATGAAAAGGCTTCGTTGAGAGCTCTCCATATTGCTGTTCATCGGGGTATCTTTAAAAATAACCAAAAGACGCTCTTCCCCTTGTTTTACCTAAAACAGGGAACAGTTTTTTACTGTGTTCCGCCACAAATTTGAAGATGATTGATTGATCTTTATTCGTCCATTTCATTTAACTCGCGTTTCGGAAAAATCGTTTTTAAAGGAGGACCGAAATTCAGATGGTAATTACTTCTGAAAAAATATAAAGCAACGTAGCCAGATATACAGTTTCATCATCGCACGATAAGGCACTTTCAATAGTGCTGTAGTTTAGAGTTAGTCTAATGATTCGATAAAGTTTAAAAAAAAATCACGTTCGAAGAGTCTGTCGTCATTTGTCGTTATTTGAAGGCGGTGATCTGCTAATTGTTCATTTTGAAACAAATGAAAGAGTAACACCCTCGTAGCAGCCCTGTCCCAATGGAGCTTTTCAACTTATCTTTCTTGTGAGTTGTGAAGCCTCATTTGTCAATGTAATATTGACGATCGCTGACGGCCGCCATGTTATGGATCGACCTTACGAAGGGAACTGCAAGAATACAGGAGATTATGGACCCATGACCTATAACTCTCTTGACTGATACATCACAAACCCTAATTTATCAAAAAGTGTGAAAATTATACAAACAAGCGCGTCCTCATTCCGATCATAATCAGATTTCGACCCCCCCCCCGAAAAACGCTACATTTAACAATGCTTGCTTTTAGGGATTTTGTAAGCACTATGTTTGCTTTTGGGAGCAGGCAATTATTTATCAACAAATATTTCAGAAAAAGACAATCTCAACTAGATATTTAGAAACATCTGTTGGGCTTATTTCAAAATGTTATTCGACTTACCTCCGCAAAAATATACCTCTCTCACATTAAACGGCATTTCTGAAGGAGTTATCTAAAACGGGGGTAAGGCTTGGATAAAAATAAAGTGTTTACAGAAATGTAAACTGTTTATCTCCCGGGCCGAGTGAAGCATTCACTAATGACCTCACTGGTCAAGTGAATAAACCGCTATTCAACTAACTGGTCAAGTAAACCAGTATCACTAACTAGCTGTTCAAGTGAACAACTACCTTTTTTCGCTTACTTGTCGAGTTAACAACTAACACATCAGCTTATGAAATGAATGAATCACAATTCAGTTCACTGACGCAGGATTTAGCTGGCTCACCAAATAACTCAGAAGTTAGCAAACTGGTCGAGTGGACAACGCACAACTCAGCTCGGTGGTAAAATGAACAATAAACAGTCCACATTTAAGCTAACTAGTCAAGTGAACAACTCGCAACTCAGTTTGGTGTTCAAGTGAACAGCTCAAGCTAACTGGTCAAGTGAACTACTCACGACCAGCTACATGGTCAAGTGAATAGCTCAAGCTAACCGGTCAAGTGGACTACTCACGACAAGCTAGAGGGTCAATAAGAACAGCTTTCGATATGACCAAATGGTTAAATGAACGACTCAGAGTCAAGCTAGCTAGCCAAGTAAACATAGTTTAGCTCAGCAACTCTATCTAAAAACCGTAAAAAGCTGGGGAGTGCGAGATAAAGGGAAACCCGATAAAGATAAAAGGTAGCCAGAGCAGGAACAGCTCGGCAGTAATAAGATTGTGATCCGGTAAGTTTAGCGTCGCGTGACGCGAAGTAGGTTACAAGTGACATAGTGACGTGACATACTTGTTGCTGGAGTGGAAGTGGCCAGATCTGAGCAGTAATCAGCCCGCCACAAATATTTAATCCGAGGGACTCGGTGAAAAGAGGGGGAGGGGGACGGGTGGGCCCGGAGACCTGTTGCGGACCTTCAAACTTTTCCGACACACTCTGAATGGGAGATGTTGGATTTTCCACCTTTGGTTCCACCTTTCAACAGGGCGAGCAAAGGAAGGCAAAAACCAACCCCTGTTTTAGGTAGGAAGATAAAACAGGGGAAGAGGGTCGGTTATTTTTTAAGGTAACCCTATGAATAACCATATCAATGGAGAGTTCTCGACGAGACCTTTTCATTGATATGCTTGTTGATAGGTTTACCTTAAAAATAACCAAATTGCGCTCTCCCCCTGTTCCACCTCCACTCCCAAAGTAGGTGTGATAATAAACAGGGGTTGGTTTTTACTGTGTGTGTTACCCTGACGGTCACCAAACCTGATACCGCTGAATCACTAGCTAGTGTACCAAATTTGGGGCAAAATTTTGATATCCCCAGAAGTCAATATTCTGAATAGCAAGGTCATTTCCATCCTTCGTATTTTACAAGGGACCTTTCATATCCGGTACGAAACCTCCAATATCCGGTTTAATATCCTTGTTACTTCACCCCTTCTCCTTCCGAAACTTCTGCCGCAGACCACGGAGCGAACACAAGCGTTAGTTCATAGTCTACTTTGATCTAAATAGAACTGACCTGGAATAAAACACTGTGCCCTTAAAAAGCTCCGAGACCACAGATGGGATGATGCAACATAATACTATTACGTTCCAGCAATCAGGAATTATCATGGTTCCGAAAACAAACAGCTGTTTCACGTGTCATTAGCAGATAGTCCATAAACTGAGTAACACGCCTGTCATGTTGACTTGTCGTGTAAATAATAGCAACATATGCTCTAAAAAAGGCTTGTAACGAGATGGAGGAGAAATAGTTGTGCATCGTTACTCTGATTTGAAAGCTACAGACCATTTTGTTCGACAATACGGCATAGCTGCTACATTCAGGGATCCATGACAACTGAGGCTTTAATGATAACTACCTTGTTCAGGGTAACCCCGTGAAGTGTACGGATATAGTTCAAAAATAGTTATCGGAAATAAAGTAGTTTTCATCGTTTCTCTTTTGACGCTCTCACTGAGCCCTTTCGTTTGATATATGCTGTCTACCTTAGACTTTAATCTGGATAGGTGGCCTGTTTTGAGTATGATCGGCAAGAATAATACGTATTTTAGTTTGTTTACAAGGTATAACTTTATCAAACGATATTGCTCGGCAGGATATCTGCAGATGGCTGCTGATAGGTCAATCTCGGAAGCCAAACGAAATACGAAAAACAGTTCTTAGTTTTAAAGGTAGGATTTTTCATCCGTCGAATTCTGGCAAATAACTTTGGGGATCGACGACATACATGTGTAGATTAGCTTACACGGTAAAAACAAAACCCCGTTTTAGGAGAATGCTATGCCTGTTTTGGATGTGAAACCCAAACGGAGGTAGTATGTATTTTGGTTATTTTTCAAGATAGGCATATGTTCAGCCATATCATTCAAAAGGTCTCGGCGAGAGCTTTCCATTGATGTGGCTGAACATGGCTCTAGGTTGAAAACTTACCAAAATATGCACTAACCACGTTTTAGTTTCATACCCAAAACAGGTGCAACATTCCCAAAAACGGGACTTTGTTTCGACGGTGTAGTTTAGGTAAAGCTAGGTTAGGTGCGTTTGCCTCGCTTCGATAAAGCTCCGCTTGGCTGTCAGCTAGCATATGATTCCGCCTTGTCCTCGGTGACAGTCACTGCAAAGAAGTAAACGGCATCAAGTAGGGCCACAATAGGGTCAAGTTAGGTTAGGTGCCCTGTCGTTCACTTCGCTCGGTGACGAAAGGTGGAGCACAAAAGGTGGAAAATGCAACCTTTGAACTCGGGAGTGCACATCCTGTTAACTCCACACCAAAAACAGGCATATGACAACCCGAGGTGGGCTTGTTTTCTTATCCGTGTTTTATTTCGAGCGCGTATTGGGCCGAGATCGTCTCTTCGCACTCCCCCCCACTTCTCTCCAGAGTTGTTTCTAACCCCACTTCCACTCCACTTCCACTCCTGGGCACAGAATAAACAAAAGAAAAGCTTGGGGAAACGGAACTGGTTAAAAGGCAACGGTCGGTCCTCAGACTCATCGGCCTCTGGATCCATACAAACTCAAACAGAGATCATTCATCTTCTAACGGGCGACTTCAGTTGACCATTTTTCAACGGTGGGGGCTGAGGGCATAGCCGGGGCTAAAAGGCCGGGGGACCAGAGCGGAGGGTCAGGGTGGCAGAGCACGGGGGTTCCGCTGCGCTGGCCTGGACTGGGCAGCTCGCTCGGGATGTGCACTTTCCACAGGCAGTGGGGCCGCATCCATCACTGTCGCCGACCTCACTGCCAGAAAGATTGCTTGGCCTGTGTGCTTGGCCTGTGTGGTCAAGCTGGAGTAGAGAAGAGAGGGCGGGCGTTGTGGCGCGCGTTGAGTCTCACCTGGCCGCGGTCGCCCTGGCGGCTGCGCCTGCCCGCCGGCGTGGTGGTGCCGGAGGCGGCGCGCCGCTGTGCCTCGGCCTCCTCCGCCGCCCACGAACTCAGCACGTTCTCGATGAAGTTGAAGAGCTGGTTGACCGCCCGCGGGCTGTTCTCCTCCTGGCGGCGGCGCTCCATCTCCAGCAGGCGCTGCTGCTTGTGCAGCTGCGCCTGGGCAGCTGCGAGTCCCTCGCCAAAGTGCACAGTCTTGTGTCGCCGGCGGTGGTTCAGGATGGCGCCCAGCGCCTGCTGGTGCTGCTGGAGCTGGGCCGCGTTGAGCGCCACGGCCGCCCGGCCGCGGCCGGCCGCCTTGGGCAGCGTGGCCGCATTGCTGCCGGGCTGGCCGGCCGCCCCGCCGGCCGCGCTGCTGATGGCCGCATTGCTGCCGGCCGAGTTGGCATTGTGGTACTGGTAGGCCTGTCCGCCAGCTCCGGATGCCCGCGCCTTGGCCGCTGCCGTGGCCGCCGCCGCCACGGAGACCGTGGTGAGCGTGGAGCTCACGCGGCGCGGCGGGGTCGGGGGCGGGCCGCGCCGTGGCGGCGGCGGCGGGCCCCGGCGCGGCGGAGCCGGCGGCGGGCCGCGCTGCGAGTCGCGCGGCGCGTCCAGCCCGCCGCCGCCTCAGGCGTCGAGGCGGCGCGACCGCGTCCGCGACGGCGACCGCGACCGTGACGGCGGCGCCCGAGCCCGCCGCCGGCCGCGGCCTCCTACGCCATGGGCCGCCACCCCTTCGCCTGCTCCCAACGTGGTGGCGACCAACTCGAGCGAGATCCAACGCTGACCGACCCGAGCCGTGTCCCGACTTCCACTGAGGCCCGGAGCGCCGGGCGCCGGGACTGCAGCCGCTCCGCTTTCAGGGCGACTGCGCCCTGCGCCAATCGATACTGCCCCCTGCCCCCTTCCCCCACTCCCGCCGCCGCCGCCGCCGCAGCGCGCCCCCCTCCCCCGACCCCTGGCCGAGCGAGCGCTCACCTCCTGCCCTTGGAATATTTCCACATTACTTGCACATTTTACTATTGCATGTATCGACAACATTTCAAGAACCTAACGAAGCGAGTAATTCCGCGATTGACTGGCGAGGCGCGGGTGGGCGTTGGCGCTCACGCCCCCCTTCCCCTCCCGCGATTTCTTTTAATTATTGCGGCTCGCCGGAAGCGGAAACGACTGCAATCAAATCGCCCGGAAGAGAGACCGAATGTCTCGCTGCGCCCGGCCCGGCCCAGCACGGCCCGCTGGCTTGTTTAATAAAACGTCGCGCAGCTACAGTCCAGCCCAATTTCAGCTGTGCTGCACGACCAAAACCGGGGCCACGAACCGCACCTTCCACTCAGAAAATTATAGTGGCGTTACAAGTCAATACCTTAATGGCAAATAAAAAAATAAGAACAGGGACACGAGAACGGCCCTCCATCTATCTTTTTTGTTTTAGTGTTTCGCTCCACAGCAAAATCCATTTTCTCCGCTGGAAATTGTTGGCGCTACAACTTGGCAGATTTTGCGGGAACCGCGAGGAAAATCCTAGACTGCAGAACACCACACCCTTTTAAAATCAGGCTATCTGAGGCAGAGCGAGGGCTCCATTGTGAAAAACAACAATACTACTTATCCTCGCAAGTAGACTGCAGCCTGACTAGGAAATAACAGAGGAACACACCTTCGCTCTTTCTCTTTCCTATCTCTTAGGCCAACATTTCTTAGCGCAGGTGAAAATCCCCAAATTCCATTCCCTGCAAGATGGATGCTTCTTCCCCTCATAAGAAATCTCCGCTCTGGCCTCATTTTATTTACGGGTTTCAAGCTCAGTCATCTTAATCTTCATCCAAAACCTCTTCCCTTCTGACGTGAAAAAACACACGCGAGTATTTTACTGAACAGATTGATTTTTATCACTCGAAAAAAAATAATAACACGGATGAACGAGTACCTACGCGGTTCTTCCTATTTTCAGTCTGACGATAAAACGGATTAATATTTTGCGTTGGTTTCTTATCACAGGATTGTTGCGCGTTGCCCAAAACGATAATCCATGATTTTCCCAGGTTTTCCGGAACCAATATAATTGTTTACAAGGATGTTGATGGCAGCATGCCGTTTAAGAACACATAGCAAAAATTTAGATTTTTAGTGTGTAAGAGTTATTATAATGATTATTTTAAGTTTACACGATTGGTATAAAACGTGATTTTCACTCAATTATATCACTTTTTGTTGAAAAAAATAAAAAATCTCGTAAATCAGTATTTTTGACGATGATTTTTTTTTTTTTATTTTCGGGGAAAAATGATAAATTCCCTATAGTTTGTCCACGACTTTTCCAGGGGAAAAGATCCGAGAAAAAAATCCCTGATTTTTCCAGGTTTTCAAGGTGCGCAACAACCCCGAATCAAAATAATCTAACAGCCATGTCAAGGGGGGACATTTCTTTTAAAACAGCGATTGATACTTAAGTTTTATCGAAAAAATAACAAAAAATTGCGTGAAACTTGATTTTCCTTGGTACCTAAATCATATCCTTTTTTTTTTGTCCGTTGGGGGTAATGGTGTAAAAACATAATACATCTCAAATGAACGTCCCATAAATACACACAACACAAGCTATTGTTGAATACCGGGAAGGCTCACTGAAAAAAGAAATAAAAGCAGCCCGGTGCTAGAGCCCATGCCTCCCCATACAGTAACTTTTACTCTACGACCTCAATTAAACCGATCAAACTCTCGAAAAAGTTGCACTTGCCCCTAACCGCTTTTGAAGTAACCTCACGTTGTAAGATAAAAGCATTTCCATAACTGAATCAAAATTAGTTTTAATTTTGGCAACAGTTCGTGTTGTAGGAAATTGGCAGACATTATCTATACTGATATTGCTCCCTCTGTGCTCAGAAAGAGAGCAAAACTTAATGGGAGAAGGGAAACTTTGAAAGAGAGATTTTAGGAAGTTCCGATTCCTACTACCAGCCGAGTTGAGATGGTTCAAACAGCTTGTGCTGATAAAGCAATGTATGTAATTCAAAAACATATTTCAAGCCACGTGAAAGAAATTAAAACGAAACTTTGCTCGTCCAAGCAAAGATCAAGATAGGCAACATGCATTGCTTTGGCGTATCGGGGTTGCCTACCCGCAGTCCCTTTCGTATTAAGCCCGTGTCGCAATACCTCCGCCTGGATGGTTTCAGTGGACTGCCTCGGCAAACTTAAGGGCTAAATTTTTGGAGTTTAGGTTAGCCAATGATTATGGCTGGTTTGGAGGCTGACAAAGATTAAATTCTTGGGATACGCTTATTAGGTTAGGTTTTCTTAAGTCCGATTAATGCCGACGTCATGCTGAATTCTTTAAGTTTGTGTATATTTAAAGTTAAGTTCCGGTCAGGCTTACTTAGGTTAGGTTGGGTTGGAATACGTATCACAGCAAAAAACAAAGACATCACTGTGAAAGTATTTCCACCGTAAGCGTGAGCATGGCGTGACGGGGTCACGCAATGCGTTCTGTTTTCCTCCCACACTTCTCAAAAGCCTGCCTTTAAGAATACTTAACAAAGTAATCTTGTTGACGTAACGTTCGTTCGTTAAGCGTCAGCCTACGAACGTTACAGTACGTCAGTCACATCTTCAATTTTTGGTCCAGGTGGGCATGCGACATCCGGCAAATTGAAGAAATAAGATGAAAACAATCTTACACAGCGTAATAAGTCACCAACACAATCTTCAGAGGGCGGGTTGAGTTCCCCGCGACGCAATGAAAAGCGGATAGAAAGAGACGCGGCAGGAAAGGAATTGGAAATCGTTGACAAATGTCTTCTCATAAGACGTTCTATTCTTCCGGAGAACTGCTCTTCGTCTTTTAAGAAGCGTTGTCAGTGTTGTGAAACCAGCAGAAATACACTTGAAGTTTTTGCAGGAGCGCTGGAGATCCGACAAAGTAAGATGCTTAAAGAAGTCTTGCCTGAATATCTTCAAGAGAGGCTTCAAACAGGTATCTTTGGCGTACTATTTTTTATTCGCATTATGTTTTCTTAGAAGCTGCGTCATTTTCGTTTTGCTTCTATGATTCTTTTAGAGTTGTGTAGATAATATCCGGGTTAAGATGTCCCATATAGCTGGTGATCACTACAAAATAATTCTTCACTGATCGCTCTCGAAGATGATGTTCTATCATCCATCGCAAAAAGACCCATAAAAGTCGTCTCCGCGGAAGATATCTCCGAAGGAGGCACTGAGCAGAGACAGCGTTTGAATGAAATCGTTCATTACAAATATTACGCCCATATTTTTTTTTGCATAAATGCGAGATATCGCATCGTTTTTGCACTATTTATAGATGTTTTACTTATTTCGCCACCATTCTTCAGGGATTTCGTCGATTTTATCAGCTTAATACACACGCTTTAGAATCTTCATTCTGTACGACCTAATGCAATTAGTCGCTACCTCATCGATATCTTCGTTATAAACATTCTTCAACCTCTCTTCTTGTTCAACAATACTTGCAAATGATTCCTCAGAAGCCTTGGAAAAAGAAGCCATAATTATGAAAGATATTCCTTGCAGAGGATATTTCTGGACAATGTTGAGCGGCAAGGTTTTCCAGATAAAAATTGAAGTTTGCAGATAGCGGCCCAGGCAAGGTCACTTCTTTGAAAAGTTTGATGGGTTCGCTGGAGTGAGCTCAACTCAAATCTTGTTTCCCACTGATTCACGATGCTTAATCATCCTCATCAAACAGGATACGATCTTTAATCATATAGTATGATCCTACAGCAGCCCAATATCCTGGAGAAGTTCAGACTTGGGCCAATTTTTCGGCGCAAATTGACTGATCGGTTCGGATCTTGAGGAAAGCCACTATTCACTAAAACTTGATTCATTTAAACTAATCAAGGATATCCTACAGCGCTCCGAATAGTTTGGTTAATCAAGATATTCAAAACGGGCGTTGAAAATCCGAAAATTGAGATAATTATCGCTTTTGACAAGTTTTTACTCACGCTGTTCTTCGTATTTTATTTCTACAATAATACTAATTATTTCTTTCGTAAAAAATCATCAGGTTGCTGATTTGACTCTTTTTTCAACAAAATGAAGCTACTTTAAAAACTTCTTTTAAAAACAAAACGGTGGATTGTCGTCAAACCTGTCCAATTTTTCTTTTCTAAAAGTCCAATCTTTGCTGGGAATATTTTTTTCGCTCCTCAGCTAATCTCCATCAGACGCTATCAACCATAATTGAATGCCAGTTTTCGGAGCTGCCATAAGAGCCCATGCATTTTTCCCAACTTTAGAATATAAGTACGTAAAAACGGAAGGGTCAAAATTTGTCGGACTTCGCAATACGATAGAAACACACGCTTTGAACTTTCCTGAAAATTTCAATTCCTCGTCTAATTTTAGCCCATTACACTGGAATAGCTTTAACGAGGTTACGAAAACGAACTCTGTCACTCCATGCTCGCTCAACAAACACGTTGATGAAACAGAAGTATTTGTCCAAATAGAAACAACACAAATATTTATTTCGTTGTTTAAACAAACTTGATACTCAAGCTTAAATAAATGAGCTGATGGTGAGCTGAACGTCAACTAATAAATCAAACCTAATAGTGTCTACCCTTTAAACCTTATGGGGTGTAATTATAGAAGATCTAACCCAGCGTATCGTAGGCCTCTAATTGACCCAATCTTGCTTAGCTTTAGTGAGTATGAAAACAAACTCAGGATCGTTAAAGTTGATTTTAACTTCAACGTTAAGTTTAGTTTACGTTAAGTTCATTGAAAACCTGGATGACTCCGAATTTGATCTAACAAATCACAGGATGTGTCTAGTCACCCATCCGCCGTAGTACGGTTTAGGCGTGGATGCTAGCGCGCAAGGTAATATATACTAGGATCAAGAGTTCGATTCTAGCTCGCGGCGTAAATAGTTCCCCTTCTTTGACGGGTGGATAACCGCTAATCGCTAATTCATCCTCTACTTGGCAGTAAAAAAGACCAAGTTTATGCAAGCAAGTAGGAAAGTAACAAGTGGAATTCGTTAAAACAACAAAATGTTCTTGCTGTCCTATTCCAAAAATACTTCCGCGACAACGGCAAACCTTTTTTCCTGTAAAAGTTTCACTATAGTCAGTCACTGCTTCTCGGAACGGCATTTTAATGTCGTTAGGAGGAACGCAAAAACTCCCTTAAAAGTAAACTTTTTGTGAAGATCAAAAACGCTAACCAACCGAGCGTAATTTTGTTCCTGACGGCAAATTTGATAAGAAGTCTCCATCCGAAAGTCAAGTCTCCCTCCCCTTGTTGGGGGCTGGATTATTGCGGAAATAACCACGGGAAACATCAATAAATTGCATTAGTGTACTCGAAATTAATTTCTACGTAATTTCTCCATATTACGTAACAATACATTCAAAACTTCAAGGATCGCGTTTTGCACCGCTCTTATTCTACGTTTCGTCGTAAAGCAAAGCGTAGACCACGAGCTGAAAGAAGCGAGTAACAGGGTACCTAATATGCGCGGTAGTAAGTCGCTCATTAATGTGATTAAAAAGTTCAACGAATGTAAGTTGTAGGAGGTAGGACCCAAGTAGGAAACCTAAGCGTACAAAACTTAAGAGTACCATGTGAGTTGCGACCCACGTAACATGAAATATATCATCGAATACATTCCAAAATCTGGAATATATGATTGAATATATCATTGAATATATTCCAAAATCTGGAATATATTGGAATATATTTCAAAATATATTTCTAAATTAGGAACGTATTCGTGGAATATATTTCAAAATATATTCTACATTAGGAATATATTCGTGACATATATCTCAAAATATGTTCTTAATTAGGAATGTATTCGTGGAATATATTTCAAAATGTATTCTACATTAGGAATATATTCGTGACATATATCTCAAAATACGTTCTTGATTAGGAATGTATTCGTGAAATATATTTCAAAATATATTCTAAATAAGGAATATATCCTAAATATATATTTCAAATATATTCTACACTATAAGCCTATATTGAGGAGATTTTTAGATTTAACATTTATGTAGACGAATATATTTTCGAATGTATGGTTGAGTATATTTCATAATATATTTGGTAATATATTCAAA
>Ga0058701_10001972_pt1 | contig 15167 bp, 7 predicted proteins | sample AgamicOrMae_FD_97039 | JGI IMG/M metagenome (GOLD analysis project Ga0058701, IMG submission 97039) | Agave microbial communities from Guanajuato, Mexico - Or.Ma.e | ecosystem: Host-associated > Plants > Phyllosphere > Phylloplane/Leaf | place: Guanajuato, Mexico | collected 2012-06-04
TAACAAATATTTTCACGAAAAAAAATGGGTTCGGCTCGTCGATAGAGTAGATTTTTCTGAAGCCATACCGAAAACTCTCACTGAACCCTTTTAGTTAACACGAGTAAAATGATAATACACAATGCATGAGTCTTCCATCACATATGATTCCTCTATCTTGAGAGCTACCCGTAAAACTGGAAAAAAATACGATCCATGTAACTTATGCATGCAGTACACTGCATATATGATCCCTATGTTCATTGAAACATAATTAATGGATTTACGTGTGTTGTAAATAACGTACATCGACTCACAGTATAATAGTATACATATTCAAAATAGAATTGATAATTATGTCGAACAAACATTTTTCCCCCAAAATGTTGATATTATATTCGTATTTTTTAGGAAACATACAGATTTCGGACATATATGTTCAGTGAAACATATATCAATTAAATGTGGTACTGCTGTTACATGTAACGATCATATATGCATTTTGCGAATCATGAATTACATGTTTTAATATGTTGATCAAGGAACATATCAGTCTCAAACTTCCCAAAAGTAAGAGTTACCCTATATGCACATACTGTAAAACAAGTGCAGATGCTCCACAATGGGTACAGATACAGTACCTACAGGGGAACTATCATTTACAGCAAACTGAGAAGTATTTTTAGTTGTATATTTTACTAAGTAGCTACTTCTAAAATCAAATTCTGAAAAAAATGAGGTCTGAAAATGTGTGAGGATTTCTTACATAAAAGCAATTTTTTCCCTTTTAAAAAAATAATAATTAATTCGTAGATGATAGAGGGTATGATGGACATAATAATTTTCGCTTCGACAAGTAAATAGATCAGAAAACCAGGTCTATTGTGATATCAGAAAGGAAATAAACGTTACCTTGAATGAACTGACCAAATATTCTTCTACTGAATGGTAAAAGTACATTAAATGGGATACAGGAAAACTCATGTCACTATAAGTACACATGTACCCAGACATTGCATCAAAATGTATACCTCCCAGGCATCACAGTCTCGGTTTCAAAGGTTTGGATTTCGGTTTCATTCTAGTTTAGACCTTTTCATTACGTTATGTCGATCAAAGAGATAAAAACTCGTATATTAAAGGTTTAGCCAGGTTAAGGCTAGGTTTGGTTTTGGTACCTTGAGCCCCGCTTTAATGCTGCTCCGCTCAATTGTCGCCAACCCTGAGGTTGCTTAATCCTCGTTGGCAGGCTGCTGCTTCAAGAGAAAAGCGGCATCAGGCTTGGCGAGCGTTCGGTTCGATTAAGGCAAAAGCTCGTGCGTCGTTTGGATGTCACTCCGCGAGCTTGGCGACAAAAATAGAATTTAGAAAACGCAAAGTGGACAACCGAACATATCATAGCCAGTGCAGAGCATGCCTCCGTGATGGTGTGATCCGAAGCCTTACCGGCAATTCTGCACTTTAAGCGACTGCCCCTGCGCGACGAGGCGGTGTTCGTGAGCGCCGGGCTGTCGTCGGCGGCCCTTGCGGGCGCGGCCCCGGCGGCGCCCGCGGCCCGGGACACCGCCGCCCCAACGCCCGCCCTCCGCCATGGGCGGCGGACTCCACGCGCCCCGGTCGTACCACCCGCGCACACGCCGGAACAGACGCACCGCGACCCGCCGGAGGAACTTGCGCACCGGGAGACACAGCCGTCGAAGCATCGCTCGCGGAGCGGAGCGGCGCGCTGCGCTGCGACTCGACGCCGCGTCGGTCGAGCCGCGACCACGTCTGCGTGGCGGCCACCGCCGATGGCCGCCGATGGCCGCCGATGGTCCCCGATGGCCGGCGCCGCCGTCACGGCTATCCCGCCGGCATGACGGGCGTTCTGCTCGGTCGCGCCGTCGCCGGAAGTCCGCATGGGCATTGCTGCCACATGTAGCGAAATCTCTCCAAATTATATTTATTTCAAAACATCGATCTGGACTAAGCTGACGGTATGAACACTCAATATCCTCTCATGATTCCATTTACTTATTGGCTATTTAAAAAAAGGGTAGCTGTCATAAGCGCCAAAAAACACAACGCCGCAAGCGCCAATCCGTAACCGCCAAAACGAGAAAAGTCGCAAACGCCAAAGTTCTTAACCGCAATACTAACCTTACCTAACCTTACTTAAACTAACCTAAATTAACCCAACTCAACCTAACCTAACTTAACCTAACCTAGCTTGACCTAACCTAACCTAAACGAACTTTGGCGTTTGCGACTTTTCTCGTTTGGCGGTTACGGACTGGCGCTTGTGGTTTTTGGCGCTATCGAATGCCCCCCTATAAAAGACACTATTGACCTTTCAAGCTTCCACTTCCAGTCACTAAGACGCGCAATAATCCAGAAAAGCGAGGCAACGGCCCGTTACTCAGGTTTCCCGAATTATTTGTCACCACGACATGCGTCTCGTCGGCAGCAAGGGGGGGGGGGCATTCGATAGTGCCAAAAACCACAGGCGCCAACGCCGCAAGCGCCAGTCAGCAACCGCCAAACGAAAAAAGTCGCAAACGCCAAAGTTCGTATAGGTTAGGTCTAGTTAGGTTAAGTTAGGTTAGGCTAAGTTAGGTTAGGTTAGGTTAGGTAAGGTTAGTAATGCGGATAAGACCTTTGGCGTTTGCGACTTTTCTCGTTTGGCGGTTACGGATTGGCGCTTGCGGCGTTGGCGCTTGTGGTTTTTGGCGCTTGTGACAGCTACCCGGCAGCAAGCTTTCATTGAAAATTGAGCGGCCTCAGAGGCTTGGCGACAGCGAGACACACAGAGCATCTAAGGCGGTTGCTGTACTTCGTTAATCCCCTTCACGGAGAAAATGACTATGTTGACTCAACAAAACTGTTTTGCTAATAAATTTATATACCCTCTGCAAACCAAAATCTTTGTGGTGACAGTTTCAATTGTTACAGCAACAACATGGAAGGTTACAACAATGACGGTTGCCGCGGTAACAAGTGACATTGTCATCACTGCAATTCTCGTTTGCTGAGGCTACAGTAACAATTTTTTTGTTAAGGCAATAATAGTCATTTTCTCCGTGATTGTAATAGAAGTTTGACTCAGGATAAAACTCTAGAGGGGAAGAATTGCATCCTTAAAACCTTGAAATAGGTTCTAGAATTGAATAGAAGTACGTAATTGCGGCCGGTGTGCACCCCAAGACAGGTTGCCTTAGCTCACTTGCTGTTCAAATGGTTACAAAGATATGAGTGTGATTCTATGCTTGGCTAACAACACGATGGAACTTACGATTAGTTCTTGTTTATGTGAGTTTAAGCTTCCTTAGTTTACGTCAAGTTAGACTATGTAAGGCTAGGGCAGGCGGTGCTACAAAGTAAATGCGTTACTGGCAGACAGGTTAGGAGAGTCCAGGCGCAATGAGGTGAGGTTACGAGATAGTACACTAACAATCAATCTAATTCCCATTTTTCATTGTTCATCTTCACCTTTTTGTCCATTTTTGTTGCTTTCAAAAAGGTCCATCGAAATATGAATCGGAAAAAGATCGCACGTCAAAGACAATAAGCTCTGTCTTTCCTAGTCAAAAATTAATTTTAAAACTCTTCTACGCTTTTTCATTTCCCTTTTAAGCTGAAGTAGGAAAATGTTTGTCAGTCCAAGCAGTCTCAAAAGTATAGCTAGAACTTTTTCAAACCTGTGTAACTTTGGACCGAAAAGAGATCGAAAACAAGGAATGTATTCGATAGCGCCAAAAACCGCAAGCGCCAACGCCGCAAACGCCAAAGTTCGTAAACGCCAAATGATAGGTGGGCCTATCATTTTATAGATTAGGTTAAGTTAGGTTAGGTTAAGTTGGGTTAGGTTAGGTAAGGTTAGGTTTAGTTAGGTTAAGTTGGGTTAGGTTAGGTAAGGTTAGGTTTAGTTAGGTTTGGTTAAGTTAGGTTAGCGGTTATGAACTTCGGCGTTTGCGACTTTTCTCATTTGGCGGTTACGGATTGGCGCTTGCGGCGTTGGTGCTTGTGCTTTTTGGCGCTTATGACAAAAACCCGAAAAAAAATTCAGATAGAATTCTCTTGAAAATCTAGCGATTTTATTCGGTGCTTTTCTAGCGCACCTCCCTCCGTTTCAAAGTTAGGGAGTTTTCAAAAAAACTGCACCGATCAATACTTTTGAGATTAAATAGTCGACAGCATGGATTAGGCTTGCACGTGGTCGCAACGGTTGCCATCTGAATTCCGGTTTTATTTTGTTGGCTACTCTCTAGCAATGACAAATCTGTTGCAGTATTTAATGAAAGTTCTCGTCCAGCGCTGCAAACTCTCTAGAGACTCGGAATGCCGCTAACCTGTTTGCATCATTGAAATAAATTCCCGTTTCGGCTAAAAAGCGCCTCGCCGCAGATTTTCAGCATCCTTCCTTCCAGAGCCACTAATGAAACTTTTAATCAGGGAACTGCAAAAGATAAGTAGAAAATGCTCGATTCGAAATTCATAGAGTACTTTCTACATTTCTTGTTTTAAAGGTGGAGTGTTTAACTTTTTTTTTAGTTCAACTTTCATCGAATGCCAAGCGAAGCACAAGGACATAAAATTAACCTTACCAAACGGTCGCCAGGCGAAATGACAAGGAAGCGAGGCACAATGACACTAAGGAGCAAAAAGGATAGTGAGTGACCTATCAGACACTTTATGTGACATAATTCAATTAATCTAACACAGGAATACATTAAATCGTTAATCCTGATAAGTAGAAGATAAAACAAAAATACAAAGTAACTGCTGCACAGTAAAAAAAAAAAACGTTTCAGGGAATGTCATATACCTGTTTTGGGCGTGAAACTAAAACGGGGGTGTTGCGTATTTTGGTTATTATTCAAGATAGACCACTGTTCAGCCACATCATTTTAAAGGTCGCTCGGCGAGAGATTTTCACTGATGCGGCTGGGCATAGGTCTATCTCGAAAAATAACCAAACTACGGACCACCCTCGTTTTAGTTTAACACCCAAACAGGTAGAGCATTCTCTAAAACGGGCTAGTTTTTACTCTGAGTTGAAGAGAAAGACACCTTTAATCTTTGCAGAGTTAAAATTTTAGCTTTTAATAAAAATGAAAAAAAGAAGCAAAAAAAGGAGCAGGAAAATATATATAAAATCACAAAATATTTTTGTTTGTATATATTGAAATCTCCACCTAGTTTTGAAGAATCGCTTTTACTTTTGTCGAGTTGAGTTGGCTATATTGGACGATCCCACCCGCGGTCACTCCTTAGAGACATCTCTCGACTACTTCTTATGTAGTTACTTTGTGAAGGCCTAAAATAATGGATGTGTTGTTGAAGAGCACTTTCACCCGTGTCTCAGGGGACGCTCGGCAGCGCTTCACGGCTCCAACGCCGTTATGGCTCTGCTCAGTGGCTCAATGTCTTTGTCTGTGTTGACCTTTGCTTCGCATAAACTTCCGAAGAAACGTCTATTTCTCCAAAGGTCAACGTATCTTCTTCGCACTTTTTCGCCTATTGCATACATTCGAATACTTTGAAAAAGGCCCACTCATTACCTGTGCACAGTAAAAACGAAACCCCCGTTTTGGGGAATGCTATACCTAAACCAAAACAGGGCGTAGGTACGTATTTTGGTTATTTTTCGAGATAGGCATATGTTCGGTCATCTCATTCAAAAGGTCTCGGCGAGTGCTTCCCACTGATGTGACTGAACATAGGTCTACATTGAAAAATTGCCAAAATACGCACTACTTCAGTTTTAGTTTCATACCCATAACAGCTATAGCATTCCCCAAAACGGGGGGTGGGTTTACTGTGTGCAGACAAAAAGGAGTTGGGGTGGATCAGACTTAGGGGTCGGGTGCTGGCAGGGCAACAGTCACAAAACTGAAAGCAAAACCTTGAGAAGTAATTACGCTTCTTACATTAGACGAAACTTTGTCAATTGAAATCTAACAGCATACTCCATTTATTTTCGGCATGTTGTTCTCTTACCAGTGAGGCACAGTATACTTACGCCCTTCATCAAATCTTACAAGATAGCTCTAAAATTTAAAGATTTGAGAGTCTCGGATTCCACCTTAGTTCCCCCCCACCCCTGTTCAACCTTTTATTATACTTTGAGGATGAACGATATAAAGTTGCGCACGAGGCGCCGTTCATGACGGCACAGCCGGGTGAAGGTGTGTTGCCAATGGGGACGCATAGTGATGGGGGGGTATGACATATTCTACTCTGCCAAACGATTTTGTTCAATCTGAAACTATTGTGCACTGTAAATGTAAAATGGTCATATTTGACTAAGAATAGTAGCTAAACATTAAATAGTTCATTCAGTCAATTCCGTTTTTTTTTAAAAGTCAAAAACGAATATTCTTTAGTCATTATTGACTGTTCAATAAATCATTTCCAGCTTAATATTAGAAATCGTCAGATTTCACTAAAGTTTAGTAGCTAAAATTTTAATAATTAAATTAGTCAATATTAACTATTTTTAGTAAAAATGACTATGCAAATAGTGAAAAAAGAACTCGTTGAATAGTAAGAGTAGAAAAATTGGCCTTTTTTTTCAGACTCAGAGACCGAACTAATTTTGGTGCTAAAAATATTAGTACTCAAAATAGTAGATATGTTTTAACCACTAAATCTAAGTCATTTTTGACAATTTTATACTGAATTTAAACATGATTAAATTGAATAGTCAAACAAAATTGAAATCAGTAAGACGAAAAGTGACAATTTCAAATCTAGATTGTGAGGGACGCATAATAAGCCTTCTTTTTTTAAGCATACAATAATACATTTTGAAAGCTGTGAAAATCATGTATGTAAACTGCATCGGCTAAAACAAGCTCTGGCGAAAATTTTCAAATAACGTCGTTTGTTTAGGAATCCATAGCTGTCATCTGAAATAAAACTGTTTTTTTTCCACATTTACAGCTTTCTTCTTTTAAAATATTTTGATGGGATTCATTACTGTACTTAAACACCAAGTTTAGCACGTCCGTAATGAGTGAATTTCTCTGTTTACGAGACTTTATTAGCGAGCCAAGATTAAAGTAACAGTGTTACACTGCTCTCCCTCTCTCTGTCTCCTTGCGTGTTTCCAGTGGATCTGCTGAGTGACATAAATTTAGTAGAGCGAAATGGATTCTTTTCTGTTCGCACTCATTCCCCGTGTAAAGCGTTTTTCCTCTATAGAAGGGACAAGCCGTAAAAAAATACGCCTCGACTTACGAGTAAGGGAAAAGCGATTTGAAAACTATTTCGGGTAGCTGTAATACGCGCCAAAAACCACAAGCGCCAATCCGTTACCGCCAAACAAGAAAAGTCGCAAACGCCAAAGGTCTTAACCGCAATACTAACCTTACCTAACCTAACTTAACCTAACCTAACTTAGCCTAACCTAACCAAGCTTGACTTAACCTAACCTATACGAACTTTGGCGTTTATGCGACTTTTCTCGTTTAGCGGTTACGGACTGGCGCTTGCAGCGTTGGCGCTTGTGGTTTTTGGCGCTATCGAATGCCCCCCACTTTGAACTTTACGCTAATGTTACAGGATGATTAGGGATATCGCTTGGTGCAAAATGGCTCGTCAATGTTACTCCATTCCTCCCCGAATATACGCCTCGCGTCATTTTGGCGCGAATTAAAGTGAAGAAGTTTAGCCATGTATCTTCCCTCCACGATGGGACGCGTTCTGAAACGGCACCCGACGATATTCTATCGCTGTCTTACACATGGAGCTCTCATAAGAGAGAAAGACTGAATACCTTTCGGGTGGTGTTTCCGAACTCACCCTGAAGAGGAACTGGGCGCTGCAACATTCCGCCAACTGTCAATTCTTTGGATTGGTTCAACCCGCCAAAAATAAGGTTAATTCAATATGCAACATTTTCCACCCCAAATTGGACTTTCAACTACAACCAGTTAGCAGGAAGTGAACTTCACCAAACGGGGCGAACGAGTGAAAATAGCCCTCGGCGAGGTTAACTTCGCGTCTCTTGGGCTCTGATCTTCATTCAGTAATGGAGTGTCGATCTACAAAATCATCCTTGAAATTCACACGCAATAACATTCACCCCACCGGTTTACAGAGGTCACAGCAAGTCGTCCAACTAACAATAAGTACTTTCGGGACGAACCCCATCTTGATGAACAAAAGCTCATTTCTCAAATGCATTTATTCCTAGAAGACCAATGAAACCACAAAAATACGCATTCTTTTTCATCTCAAAACATGCGTCATTGATGTCTAAATATCTTATCAACAAATGCAAATTTGAAAGGTATAATCTTAATATAATTTTCCTCTGTTTAACCGATCATAACAACATACCTGTAAGAATTATAATTCAGCGATTGGCTCGAAGCAATTTAAACTAAAGTTAAGTTCCCTGTGCCCTGTGCTTCGCTGGGCTGGGCTCTATTCCATTTTTACTACGTACTTCTCGGAGGCAGTTGCTGCCACCGAGAATCTTAACCGAAAGACTTGCTTCACTTAGGTTCGGTTAAGTGCCCTAAGTCCAGCTCTGCTCAGCTTGGCGACGAAGGGTACGAGAATCCGACCTCTCAAATCTTCAGTGCACGGCCAGTTTGATTTTGGCACTGATCCCAAACTGCCGTGTTTTCTTTTCGCTGCCAAAGCCGGAAACTTAATGCTACGTTATGAAATATTCGTAAAATCTGAGAAAGACTTGCTGGATACGCAACAATCGTTAATGGAAACCAGCACCATGCCAAAAGCGAATTCACGGCTTAATGGAAATATTATTTCCACGGAAGACTTGTTGCGATAAAAGAAAATATCGGTTTAACATATTCGAAAGACGGAATCGAACAGAAAGTAAAGCCAGCTCAAGCTTGGCAAGGCTTTTCTTCGTAGTTATTCAAGAGAGATATGAAAGACAACTTTTCCCTCAGCCCTTCAATTTTACAATGTGGATGGAATAGTGTACACTTTTTTTTTACTTTTTCGTCGCTAAATTAAGAGGAGAATAGCAAAATCTCGCCTAAGTTAACCTAACTTGTTAATAATCCCACGGCCGAACGGAGCGGTAGCAAAGCGAGAAACAATAAGCACATGACCTAAGCGAGGATGATTAGCTTGGCCCAACGATTGCGATTGCGGAAATTACTATCTCTCTGAAAGCAGAGCGCAAGAGATGAAAAAATCTCCCCCGCCCACAAAATCAACGAAAACTCTCAAAACCAAGAAGGGCACTCTTACAGAGAGCGCATCTGTAATTTTGATCATCCATAATATTAATAATTTTGACCGATAGAAATCTCCAATAAATGTTTTATATGCATGCATATCAAGGGCCCGCGAAGAGAATTGATAGAAAAAATGCTTGGTCTAATAATAAAATGTCATAAAATGGACAGTGTCCTTTGAATGTTTGGAGGTGTTGAGGATTTTGGTGTTCTCAGAATAAACACATAACAGCCCAAAGTTTTTGGAGTAAAATTTAGCTTAAGAGAAATTGGAAGGATTTTTCCATTAAAATACGAAATTTTGAGCTTTGGAAAATGCCTTAATTATTAAATTTCAGGTTTCCAGATGGTTGATATTTTTTAAGGTGTGACAACACTGAACTGAAAAGATCCTCTAAATGGCATCCTAAGCGGTTTCCGAACGGCATCGCTGGGTGGGTTTAAGTTTCTCTTTTTTTGCGATGTTTTTAGACGAAAATATTTGAGTCAATCATTTCAAGATCATACTTGGGTAGAAAGTCAGCTTGGTATGAAGTAAAATTCTTTGATCAGCTTTGGTAGCATCACAGTAAAAACAAAACACCCATTCTAGGGAATGCTACGTGTTTTGGGTGTGAAACGAAAACGGGGTGGTGTGCATTTTGGCATTTTTTCAAGATAAACCTGATGTGTTTAGCCACATCATTTTAAAGGTATCGGCGAGAGCTTTCCATTGGTGTGGCTGACCATAGGTATATCTTGAAAAATAAACACGTACAACCTCCGTTTTAGTTCCTGATATAGAACGCCCTGAAACGGGTGTTTTGTAATTACTGTGAGATACAACATCCGTGTTCTTTAGAAAGATATAATCCTGAATTCCAATACGGACATATTCAGTGCGCGGGGTTCAATTCTATTCAAACAAGTGCTTTTTTAAAAAGCGGCCATGTTTCCCAGTTTATCTCTTACATGGTTAGTTTAGTAGCCTGCTCGCATGCAGCAGGTATCCCTGATGAGGTGCATCAATTTTGCGTACATACTGCTTACATTAGCGGCGGAGAAAGCTTGTCTACCGGTTGTTCAAAATTGTCGGATATCTTTCCCAGTTTATCGAATACGACCGTGGAAAGCGCTGCCTTTTCATTTCGCAGCAGAGTCGCTCAAAAATCCATGGATGCATGGAAAGCCGGCCTCACGGATATCTGTTGTGGATAGTCGGACTAACCGGATATACATGCACAATGAATATATGTACGATGATATCTGTTTTATCATATCTAAAAGCATAGTTGATAATTGGAGTCGGACATATCCGTAGATTTATTTACATGGAGTCTGACATATCCGTAGATTTACAGATTATATCTCTGCACAAATAACCGTTTGAGGACATCCGCAGGAACCCCTTTATGTGATGTTGGTCACTGACACATTCATGGACTCACAGATACAAGTGCATAACTTTTTTATCCACAGTGATATTTCAGACGTATAATAAGACACCAATTCCCTATCACATACATATCCAGATATATATAAACACGCGGATGTTCGGACCACAGATTTACATCACGATCATCCAAGTAGGCAATATATTTTTTTAAAAAAATTGATACATCATTAAAACGTTAATATTCATTTAGGCCTGTGATTCGGGTTAATTGGACAGAGACGAATTATTCCGATGAATTCATAGAAGAAAGTGTATCTGCACGCGAAGTGTGTGTGATCCGGTTTGCTTTACCGTACCTCTGTTTGGCGGGCGGCGGCGCTATATTTTTTACGCGCGACGAAGGAACCGCCTGTTTGCTCTCCCCATTTTTTTTTGAGTGATAAAATACTGATTCATTTCGCCGGAGTATCTCACCCCACATACCTACACTGCTATACCGGTATGAACTTCCGCGGAGCTTACAACTGAGGTAACTTTAGTGTTACAGGATGAATTTTCCATTTCTGTGTGCCACTGATTCGACCAACCGCTTTGCATTTCATCGAGTAGCGACACACGCAACTTAACGTTGGGTATGCCTAGGATATACTAGAGAGGAGGCATTGAGGGTGAAAAACCTCGGGCGCCGCCATCTTCTTTCCGAAGTTTCTCCGTAAGCTTCAATGCATTTGACGGTCCCATAAGAAACAAAATGGCTGCCAAATGCCTCCTCTTCTAGTATATCCAGGCCTCTAGGTATACCTTGGTACAGAAAGCCTCGCTTCACTAGCACTACACTAGGCAGTCGTCCAGCCTAAAACGTGGCAGCAGTCGCCCAGAACAACTCGGCCCCAGTTACCTAAACGTTAAGATAAAAACAAAGTCATCAGTCTAATATTAATGCACCAGCCCTCGCGGTATTTCGGCTGATACTTATGGGTAGCAACAGCTTGCCTCGCAGAACTTCAACCAGGCTTGGCCGCAGTTGGGTGTCTTATGCCTCGGTCTGCTGAGCGTGGCGGTATCGCAGCCTTTAGAAAATGGAGTTTTGAGTAAAACAGAGAGAATCGTGCTGCGATCTTTTCGAGGCAGCCAACATGGACATCGTCGCTCGTCAATGATTGATTGGATTGCGCGTTGGCTGCAGAAGGCCGCGACGGGCGGCAAGCCGGCAGCCAGCCAGCCGGCCCGCCGCACGGCCACTTTCACGTGAGGAAGACTTGCTCATCGTATCGTTTGAAGTCCGAAGGAACCAGCAGACTGGCGCAGCTGTGCAGCAGCCGCTTTCTTATTGTTTCGCAATTTTCTCTCTGCGTTCCTCACGTTTAGCTGTGTGCATCAACGCGCATTTAACATGATTCTCCAAAAGACCAAAGAAAAAAAATGTTATCAGCAAAGGTAGCTTGATCGTTTCTGTCGATTCCGCTGTTCTTGCCTCAAAATCTAGTCTGAAATGAGAGTTTCCTACAAAGAAAAACCGCAAATCAGTCATTTAACATTGACCGTTTTATCGTACAGTGATGTCCCTACGTGATAGGCCACACAAAATCTAGCGACGTTTTTTGTAAACCAACGTGTGTTCGCAGCATTGCCTAGAGAGGGCAGTGAGAGGGTGCGGTGGCGAGGTGCCCGCGCCTTTTTCACAGAACCTCCCCCGACCCACCCCACGCGCTGCTGCCAACACACAGTAGTTTGCAGAACAAAGTCTCTCATGGACATCAATGTAAGAACATAAAGTCTAGACAGGATTTTTGCTCGCTAAAAAAAAGGGCATCATATTGACTCGACTGCCCCGTATAAAATGTAAAGATATTGGGTTCCGTATGTTCACGTCAACCCATTTAAATTGCATTGGGTTGGTTACGTGCGTTCAAGTCCCCCTAAGTTTATTTGCCTGTCAACAGCAGCACCCTTAAGAAATAGTAACAATATTGTAAACTAAAAAGTCCGCATTTTTTACAGAAAAGTCAAAACAAGCAAGCGTTATATATTCTAGAAAAATGAACTTTACATTTGTTTTCTTTGAATATCTTTTTTTAATATGGTTTAAAATGAGGTGAACCGAAAGGAATAGATGCGTTGTAGCATGAAAATAATGACTTTAATCTGTGAGCTTATATCCAACAAAAAATATCTTTCAGTATGGTAGGAAACGTCTCCGCGGTTATGATAAGACACCTTTCTTTAGACCCACTTTCGTTGCTTCCAGCCGTTCTCTCCTCATCTACCACCTGATCAATGCTAACGAAGAAAACCTTGGCCATTGCTACCCCATGTTGCATGAAAATATTGTATTCATGGAGAAAATTAAATTGAAGACAGATTTACGACTAAAGACCCACGAAGACTTGGTGGAAACACGTTTTTAGGAGAACTTTGTCCACCCGTCAGTCGCTACGATGTCCCTTTCTCCTTTTAGTAGCAGTGACCTGCTGTAGCACTCAAGACCAACCCGGGTTGAAATGTCCATGTTATATCCATGCCGAATCATCCATTCATTGAAAATATACAAATGGATATCAATGTGTCTTTGCTATATACATGAACCACTGATATCCATTTGAGTATTTCTAAGTGAATGGATTTTTCGGCATGGACGTTACCATGAACACTGCATGGATAGTTCAACCCATGAATTGTTTTTTGGGGTTGATCGACCCATTGAATTTCGGAGAAAAGGGATCGTCAAGACATTAACAAATTCGCTTTCTCCGATATCTCGCAAATGATACGGATCATTAAAAAGGTAAAGAATTTCATTCAAACATATACTCCATTTTGCTCGCTTAAATTGTATACTTCTCATTATTTCAACGCTGTTTCAGACAATGCAAACAAGCGATTATCTAGATTTTCGTGTAAAGTTTTTTACTAGAGTTTATATAGAAATAATACCCATGCAGAAATTTTAACCCACTCCAAAACCCGGTCTCCCATTGACACGGCTTGAATATCGAACATGGGAGTATTAGTCTGCACCATACCCGGTTTTTAAAAAATGTGCGATCGAATAAGATACAGTATTTAGAGTGACTTCACTGACAAAATGCTTGCATGTAGGTAAAGCAACATCTAGGCGAAGGTAAGACTGAGGTTACGTCACACATGAACCATGAAACTGACCTGGCCCAACTCTCTGGCACTATTTAGTTACGTCCAACGATACTGTACGTTACTGTGCTATTTTTACTTTAGTCAGTTTTGAGCGGTCTGCGTATAGAAATCTAGTTAATTTCAACTTTAAATAACAGAAAGAAAACGCTGCTTTAGATTTCTTTCTTTTTTTTCCCTTCTGAAAAACGAAATTTTGAGAAATTCGTTGGTTTGAAAAAATCGCAACCAAACGTTCCTGGGCATTTCTATAATAAAGCAGTATTGTAACTTAAAACAGTCGACTGTGCTTTTGTTACGAAGAATATTTCGATTTTTGAGGTACCGAGCCCCTGAGGATTTTCTGAAATGACGATACAACCTGCTCGACACGAGTGCCACGCGTGTTGTCCACTACAGGCTGAAAAGCCAGGAATCCAGCCTGTAGTAGGCAACACGCATGGCACTCATGTCGAACAGGTTGTATCGTCATTCCAGAAAAACCACAGGGGCTCGCAACTCACATGGTAACAGCATCAGACTTTTATAAAACATCACGTATATGCATTAGCAGTATATCGGAAATTTGTTTGAAATATATTTCGATTGATGTAGAGTATGGATTGGCATGAATCGGCGTTGTTGGAATATCAAATTCAACTTACGACTTAATTTTTTTTACCTTCGAATTATGCCGTCTTAGTCTAACCTTTCATTAAATTTTGAAAATAAACGAAAATGCATTCGAGCATACGCCATCTACATACAGGTTATTTGTGATCTCATGACGTCGCGGAGAAGGCGGGTACGCAACAATACGACGAAAAATCCCACGGGATTCATGTCACTAAATAAGCCGTTTGGCATATGACCAGTTTGAACGAAGAGTACCTCTTTGGGTAACAGTGTGCTACTAACTCATTGTCAGAGGCGAAGCTAGACTCTGAGTGGGAGGGGGGCTGTCGTGCGGGTTGCCTACCTATACCGATGTTTAATTTTAAAATAACGTCATGGGCTATTTCTAAAAATACGTATGAGATCAATGTCTTTGTAATTTTTATCCGTCGTATTTTTATACTTTGGTTGTTGAGGAAAATATGCCCTAGATAACGAACATGGATTACATTTATTGAAAAAAAAGGAGTCAAAAGACTCAATATAGAGGCGGCTGCGGTGCTTGGGGATAGGTATTACAGGTTGAAATATTGTAATGAACCTTCGTTTGGATGGCGCTTGGAACTTTGCCTTTCAAATCGTTGGGCGCTAAAGACAAACAAGCAACTCAGCAAGGCGCGGAACAAACAAGCAACTCACATCAGCGAGACGCGGGATGGGCCTCATTTCGTCGCTAGCCATTCTTTTATTGTTCGTCCGATTCTCGTTTTGATGAATCTCAGTTGAAGGTTAAACCTTTGTCTATGTGTAAAGCCCTTCATAACGTGAATAGGACAAACAATAAAAAAATGGCTAGCGACGAAAGA